>Ga0209164_1001181_pt1 | contig 37046 bp, 8 predicted proteins | sample MTBNYHSulfiMetaG_FD_187458 | JGI IMG/M metagenome (GOLD analysis project Ga0209164, IMG submission 187458) | Enrichment culture microbial communities from rom New York Harbor, USA that are MTBE-degrading - MTBE-NYH (New York Harbor Sulfidogenic)... | ecosystem: Environmental > Aquatic > Marine >... | reverse complement strand
TACCCTGGTGATCGATGACCATGTGTTCCTGAACGGCGCGTTCGCCTTCGAGAAGGGGGCGGATCGGACGGCAACTCTCAATGACGGCACCGACACCACGCCGGCCACCCAGGACGTCGTTTCCTGCCTGACGGTCGGCGCTTCTTCCGTGGATATCTTCGTGGGGAACGGGCCATATCATTTTACGGACAGCGACGGGGATGGTGATTTTGATGAGGATGACAATCCGGAAGCCATCGGACTTGTCATCGGGAACGCATCTCTGGCGTTGGCTCTGCTGAGGTCGAGCACGCACACCTATTACGGCCTTTCAGCCTCAGTTTCCACAGCGGATGTGCTGGGGTTCGACGTTCTGGAGGGGATCCTCGAATTTGAGATCAGCAACGTGGCGGTCCAGGTCAACGGCGGCGACGACGGCAACCGGGTGGTGGATTTTGCCGCAAGCGACCTGGACGGCAACGGCGACAACAAGACCCGGGTCGAGACGGGACCGGGGGCGGACGATTACGTCGATCTGGACTTCACCGACAAGCTGCTCCAGGTCGCAGCCACCGTGCTCCTCGAAATTGACGATTTTGTCTTCATTCAAGGAGCGGTGGCTTTCATGTTCATGCCGGCGCGGAGTGTGAAGCTCTCCAACCGCTCGACCAACGATACCGATGTCTCGGTCCTTGCCGTTGCGGCCACCGGTGTCAGAGCGTTTGCGGGCATCGGACCCTATCATTTCATGGACAGCGACGGGGATGGCGATTTTGATGACGATGACAACCCCGATGCGGTCGGCCTGGTGGTGGACAATCTGGACTTCGGCCTCGTTGTCATGCAGGACAAGACCACCCCCGCCGACAAATACTTCGCCCTGAAGGGGTCGGCCGACAGCGTGGCCCTGCACGGCATCCCCGGGATTACCATCGGGGTCGAGGACATTGTCCTGGAGATCAACTATTCCAACCACGTCTCCCCCCTCGACGGCAAACGGGTGGTGGTGGACTTCACGGGGGATGAACTCACCATAGACACAAGCCCGGAGAGCCGTGTGGTGATGGGATTCAGCGGGGAACTGATCCGGGCCCGGCTGGCTAATGGGGTCTTTGAGCTGGCCGATTTCGTGTTCCTGAGCGGGAACTTCGCCTTTGAAAAGGGGGCGTCGGCCACCGTCAACGTGGCCACAAACTTTCCCGGTGATTTTGTGGGAGCGGCCGATGCCCTGGGCGACCTTTTGCCTGGAGCGATCAAGGACCTTGCCCTGGGGCTGGATGACCTGTCGGTGATCGAGGGTGTAGAGGTCACCACCCTCTACCTTGGGGCCTCCAATGTCAACGGGTTCGTCGGCCTGAATGGGCCTTACTCTTTGCTGGACGAAAACGGCGATCCCATCGCGAATACGGAAGCGGTCGGATTGTCGGTGGAGAACCTGGATTTCGGCTTTGTCATGATGGAGCCGACGCTCGGCGCCGTTCCCGGTTTGAAGGGATTCCTCCCCAAGTTCTACGCGCTCAAGGCATCCTCCGACCGGGTGGCCATGGTGGGCTTGCCGGACATCACCTTGGAAGCCAACGAAGTGACCGTGTCGGTCAATTTCGGGACCCAGTGGATCAAGGGGGTTGAATCCTTCGGCCGGCCCGTGGTCGATTTTGTCTCGAGCTTCCCGGCGGAAACAACGGACCTGGACGGTGACGGGAAGCTCGACCCAAAAGGGTTTGAACTTAAGACCGGCAGCCAATCCATTTATATCGACTTCGAAGGGGAACTCCTGATAGGCGCTTCCGTGGGTCAGGCCGTCATGCACCTGTCCGAGTTTGTTCACCTGAGCGGCAGCCTGGCCTTTGAGCTCGGTCCGACCTACAAGGTGACGGTCGATGCAGGAATTCCGGCTGAAATCCGCAACCTGATTGTCCAAGCGCTCGCCTATTTCGGCGCAGACGATACACTCAAGAATCTTCTCGAACTCATCGGCATTGACCTGCCGGCCGGGACAATCAAACACGAAGTCATTTCCTTTACCGTGGGCGGCTCGAACATCAATGCCTTTGTGGGCATGGACGGGCCGTACTGGACCGACCTGGATGGAGACGGCGCCATTTCGTGGGTCGTGGTTGAGCAGCAGAACGGCGAAGACGTGTACACGACTCTCACTGCGGAAGACGGCGTCGTCACGGTCAACGGAATGCAGTACGGCGATATCAATGGGAACGGCATCGTGGATGCGAACGAGACGGCCGAGCTCAACGAGAACGCCGTGGGGCTGACCGTGGCCGACCTGGATTTCGGCATGGCCGTGATGCAGTCCAACAACCCCATCTTTGATCTGCTTCGTGATGTGATCGGAAAAATTGTCAATGTGATTCCCGGCGCCGGACAGGTCGCCAGTGTTCTGGCTACGGCCATCGGCGAGTATATCCGGCCCCGGTACTACGCGCTCAAAGGGACGGCCGGGCAGGTCGGTTTTGTAGGCTTGGAGGACTTCGTTGCCGAAGCCCGCAATATCGTGATCGAAATGAATGTCGCCACGCCGGCCTGGGGCCCCTTTCTGCCGGCGCTCAATTTCCTGAAAAGCTTCCCGGACCCGGACGGTGACGGCCCTGAACAGGCCGGTTTCAAAGTGGATACCGGCGGCACCCCTGTGGTTCTGGATTTCGACACCAAGCTGCTTCGGGCTTCGGTGCAACAGGCAACGCTCCAGGTGTCGGAATTCCTGTACCTGGGCGGCAGCTTTGCCTTTGAAGCCGGCCCCAGCCACACCGTGACGGTCAATACCGGCATTCCGCCGGACCTTCTGGGCTTGATCCAGGATGAAGCCGTCCACTCTGAAGATCTTCAGGATGTTCTGGCCCTTCTCGGCTTTGACTTGGAAGCCGGCACCATCACCCATGGCGTAGACTCCTTTTCCATCGGCGGGTCGAACGTGACCGCTTTTGCAGGCATCAACGGCCCCTTTTGGACGGATTGGGATCAAGATAGCGCGGTATCCTGGGTTTCAAAGGCGGTGATCGACGGCGAGGAGGTGTACACGACCCTCACAGAAGTTGACGAAGAGGGCTATGTCCAAGTCGTCGTGGTCGATGGAAAGCAGTACGGCGACATCAACAGGAACGGCATCGTGGATGCGAACGAGACGGCCGAACTCAACGAGAACGCCGTCGGGCTGGTGGCCACGGACCTGGATTTCGGCATGGCCGTGATGCAATCCAACAGCCCGGTGTTCAGCCTGCTGTCGAGTGTTCCGGGCCTGGGTCTTCTGGCCGAATTGGTGAGGCCCCGTTATCTTGCGGTCAAGGGCAGCGCCTACAACGTGGGTTTTGTGGGACTCGACGACATCACGGCGGAAATTGTCAACCTGGCCGTGGAAATGAACGTGGCCACGCCCTGGGGACCGCTGCTGCCGTCCCTCGATTTTGCCAAGAGCTTCCCCGGCGAGGACCTAAACGGCAATAACGTGCTGGACACCGAGGATGTCAACGGCAACGGTGTCCTGGATGACGGCGAAGACACCAACGGGAACGGCTTGCTGGACACGGAAGACCGGGATGGGGACGGGAAACTCGACCCTGTGGGCTTTGAGGTCTTTACCGGTTCGACCAGCTACTACATGGATTTTGAGAGCGGTTTGATCCGTGCCTCTGTCGGCCAGGCAACGCTGCGCGTTCTCGACCTGGTTGCCTTCAGCGGAACCTTTGCCTTCAGCGCCGAGTCACGGCGGGAAGTGACCCTGACCGACGCCGCGGGCACCAAAAAGGACGTGGCGATCCTCACGATCGGGGCGCAAAACGTATACGGGTTTGTGGGTACCAACGGCCCGTACCGCTGGGACACGAACAAGGACGGGGTGATCAACGAGCGTGATCCGGTGAATCAAGAGGCCGTGGGCTTTGCCATCGACAATTTCAACCTCGGAATGGCCATTGCCGTGGGAAGCGAGCTTCTGAATCCGAGCCTGTATTTTGCCATGAAGGCTACGGCGGACACGATCGGGTTTGTGGGGATACCAAGCTTGTCCACGGAGTCCCAAGGGATGGACATCGAGGTGAATGTGGGCCTCAGCCTGGAATCGTCGGCGGCCATCGATTTCAGCAAATTTGAAGGCGGCGGCCTCCTGATCGGGTTTGGGGGAACGGGTTCTGAAGAGACATCCGGGGATGAAGATGAGTCGCGATTCCTGAATTTCCCCAATCCGGTTCTCAAAGGGCACCTGACCGCCAGGATCTCCTTCCTCGGGGTCGAGTTTGACGGCACCTTCGGTTTTGACGAAGGCAAGAATGACTCGACCGTGCTGGTCGTTTCAGCGAACTTCAAGATCGTCGTGGGCGAACTGACGCTCTACGAGTCCCTGGCATCAGGCGTCTTGCAGATCGGTGACGGCGGTCTGGCCGGCAAGATATTGCTGGAGAGTGAGAACCTGGACCCTCTGGCCGGGTTGAACATCGAAGGCCTCAGCTTTTCGCAAGACACGCGCTTTGATCTTCTGATGAACACGACGGCCAAGGAAGTCGATATTCTTCTGCCGGATTACTTCGATGTCTTTACCGCCTTCAAACTGGAGAATGTCGACTACTTAGACGAAATGGGCAACGTGGTTCAATACTCAGACGGAGACGTGCTGCCGCAAGGAGGCATTGGGCTACCGGATCAGATGACCACCCTTGTTTCCACCGGAGATCCGGCGAATCCCGATTATCACCTTTTCATCCCCAAGAACCAGAACGTGCCGCCACAACCGGTCCCCGATGCGAATCCGGAGATCCCGGGCGAAAGCTACATCCTGATTCACGCGGACGGCTCTCTGGCCCTCCCAGGAATCCTGCTCCAGGGCTCCTTTGATTTCAAGGCCGGCGGGTCGGAAGCCATGCTGATCATGAACGCCGATTTTGAAGTCGGTGCAGCCGGCCTTACCCTTTTGGAGCTCCAAGCCGCCGGTATCTTGAGAATCAACGGGGACGGGATTGCCGGTAAGGTAAGCCTCGGACAGGGTAGCGACAATTTGCTTGAAGGCCTCGGTATTCCCGGGTTGGATTTCGGCGCGGGCACGCGCTTCGATCTGCTGATCAACACCACGCTGAAAGAAGCATCCATTCTCCTGCCTGAGGAGTTTGACGTGTTCGATGCATTTGGCTTGTCGGACACAGTCGATTATTCGCAAGGGGTGCTGCTCCCTGATAAGATCACCAAACTGCAATCCTCACCCCGCGGGCCGCCGAATGAGTTTGATTATCATTTAATCCTTCCCCAATATGCCGTGCTTCCCGGTGAGCCGGAACCCGATCCGGAACCGGAGGGCGAATTCTACATCCTGGTGCATGCCGAAGGGCATCTGAACCTGCCGGGCGCAATCCTTGAAGGAAGCTTCAATCTCTTTGCCGACGACTCCACTGTGCTGATAGTGATGGGCGGCCGCTTGCTGGTCGGCTTCGAGTCACTCGAATTGCTGGACCTGGTGGCCGGAGGCGCGTTCCAGATCGACGGCGACGGCTTTGCCGGCAAACTGCAGTTGTCCCTGGATGAGGACCTGGATTCCATACCCTTTGGCGAGCTTTTCAAAGATATCGGTGAAGGCCTCGGGTTTGACCTTGGCGTTCAGTTCGACCTCGTGGTCAACACCACCGGCCTCGACAAGGTGATCCTCCTGCCTGATACGTTTGATCCCCTCACGGCCTTTGCCGTTTCTGCGGCTGATCGAGCTCTCCTCGAAAGCGTCGGTCCCGGTGATGATCCGGAATGGATCCGGCTGTCGGATGAGATCACCAAACTTCAAGCCCAATACGATCCAGTCTCCAGTAAGATCGAATACTATCTGATCATTCCCAAGACACCCGAGATTTCACCGGAACCGGATCAGACCGGCGAGTTCTACATCCTGGTCCATGCAGAGGGCAAACTGGCCTTTCCCGGATTCGTCCTGGACGGCGGATTCGACCTGTTCGTCGATCAGGCCAGTGCGATCATGGACATTCATGCCGTGATGACCGTGCAAAACTTCCTGGCCCTGAATGCTATAGGGATCCTGCAAATCGACGACACAGGCATAGCCGGTAGAATCCGTCTCGAGATCATCGATGGGACCCTGCCCCTGTCTTCGCTGCCCGGGTTGGGCATAGGATTCGGTCTTGATGCGGAATTCAACCTCATCGTCAACACGACCGAGCAATATAAAGAGATCGTTTTCCCGGAGCGCTTCAGCAACCTGGCATCCTTTGGCCTGACGCCGGATGAAACGACTGAGTTGAACACTTACGGCTCGGTGTTGCTCAAGGATCGTCTGACCCGCCTTAATTCTGTGCTCAATGACAAAGGAGAAACGGAATATCACCTGATCGTCAACAACACCCCGGACAAGGACAGTCCTCCGCCGGCAGAGATTCTAAGCTCCAACGATTCGGGCGAGTTCTTCTTCCTGGTGTATGCCAACGGCGACCTGCTCCTGCCGGGGGCCAGACTGACCGGCAGCTTCTACCTGCTGAACCAGGAGACCCAAACCGTGATGACCTTAAGCGGTCATCTGTTCCTCGGGTATGGGGACTTAATCCTGCTGGACCTGGTTGCCGGCGGCGCGTTTTACATTGACGACACGGGCCTGGCGGGCAAGCTGCAACTGGGGCTGGACCAGTCGGTTCCCTTTGAGGCCCTGTTCGGCCCGGGTTTCGGGTTCAAGAGCGATGCCCACTTCGATCTCACCGTCAATCTGACCAAAGAGGAAAAGGACTTCATTCTCCCGGAGAGCTTCGACGCCCTGGATGTATTCGGGATCGACGATACGACGGATGAAGCGACGCTGCGCGCAGGCGTGCGGTTGTCGGATGATTTGACCGTGTTGAAACTGGTCCGAAATGACATCAAAGACAAAGACGAGTTTCATCTGATCGTTCCGAATACGCCCAACCCGGGAAATAGCGGTGAGGCCTACATCCTGGCCCATGCCGTGGGCGAGCTCTCCCTGCCCGGTTTCACCTTGAAGGGCGGCTTTGACCTGTTCATGGATCAGGAACGGGCCACCATGGACGTTCATGCCCTGATGACCATGGGCTTCGGGGACATGAAACTGATGGAACTCGAAGCCATCGGTGTCGCCCAAATCGACCGCACAGGACTGGCCGGTAAAATCCATCTCCAATTGATCGATCCCAATGCGCCGCCTTCCATTCCCGGGATCGAAAACCTCGGAGAGACGGAAGCCCCCTTCTCATCAGTGTTTGGGGAGGGATCAGGGACAGATCTGGGTTTTGGCGCCGAGGCCTTGTTTGACCTGATCATCAACACGACCAAGCAGTACAAAGACATTCTTCTCCCGGACCGTTTCGACAACCTGAAGTCCTTCGGCATCACGGAAGAGCAGGAGGCAGCTCTGAGAGGTGTGAACGCCGACGCCCCTGTCGCATCGGTCGTGCTGCCTGACGGCCTGACCCGACTCAAATCGGTGTTCATCGATGCAGACAAGACGGAATTCCACCTGATCGTTAAGAATACTCCTAATAAGGAAATGCCGTGGCCGCAAGACATTTCGACACCCGACAACCCTGGCGAGATGTACCTGGTGGTCCATGCAGAGGGCAACCTGGCTATGCCCGGGATCATGCTGCAAGGCACCTTCGACCTCGAGGTCAACGAACAGTTTGCGGTGATGGTGGCCTATGCAAGGCTCAAGGTTGAATTCGGAACCCCGCCCTTTGCCTTGACCCTGTTGGATCTGGACGCTGTCGGGGTCGTCAAGCTCAATGCAGACGGCGTGGCAGGGAAACTGAAACTCTCGGTGGCGAGCGGCGCCAAGGTGCCTTTCGGCGACATGGGCATCGACGGATTTGAACTGGATTCCAGCGCAGCCATAGACCTGCTTCTCAACACCACCAAGAAAGAGTCGAAGATTCTCTTACCCGACAAGTTCGATCCCTTTACATCTTTCCACGTACCTGCCGGAGCGGATTTGTCAAACGGGTACCTGCTGGATGATCAACTCACAACCCTCAGTAGCGACGCGTCGCTCACGACCTTCATCCTGTCGATCCCCAACACGTCACGGGGGCAGAAATATGTGAACGATGGTCCGGATCAGGTCGAGGCCGGCGCTTCCTATATCCTGATCCACGCCCAGGGCAAACTGATATTCCCGGGCTTTGACATGGAGGGCGCCTTTGATCTGGAGATCAAAGATCACTTTGCCCTCATGACCGTTTACGCCGATCTCAATATTGGCTTCGGTTCCTTGACCCTGCTGGATCTGGATGCGGTCGGGGTGCTCCAAATCAGCAGCGAAGGAATGGCCGGCAAAATGAAGCTGTCCCTGGGTGCAGGCGGCAAACTGCCCTTTGAGGGGTTGAACATTCCGGGGTTGACCTTGAATGCCGACGCCTCCATGGACCTGCTCATCAACACCACCTGGTCTCAGGCGGACATCCTGCTGCCGGAGCGTTTTGATCCCTATGAGGCTTTCAGTATCGCCCAGGGCACGGATCTGTCAGGCGGGTATCTCCTCGACGACACGCTCACCATCCTCAGGCAAGACCTGGGCGATTATATCCTGACGATTCCGAACACGCCGGGCGGCCAGCAGACCGGAAGCGGTGTTCCCTATATTCTAGTGCACTTTGAAGGAAAGCTGGAGTTCACGGGGTTCTCCCTGGACGGTTCTTTCGACATGGTGCTGGACGCCTACTCCGCCGTGGTGACCGGCCGTGCGAATCTGCGTCTCGGGTTTGGGCCGGGGTTGGATCTTCTGGACATGACGGCCGTGGGGGTGCTGAAGATCGATGAAAACGGCGTGGCCGGTAAATTCAACCTGACCCAGAACGGCGACAAACTGCCCTTTGAGGGGTTGGGCTTCGGCATCACCATGACGGCGAGCTTTGACCTGCTTATCAACACCACCGGGCTGGAGTCGAACATCGTTCTTCCCAAACGCTTCGATCCTTACGCAGCCTTCGATATCGATGCAGCCACAGACCTGGCAGGCGGTTATCTGCTGGAAGACCAGCTCACAACCCTCACTTCGGATGCGTCTTTGACCACATTCATCCTCACGATCCCCAATACATCACGAGGACAGGTGTATGTGAACGATGTTCCGAATCAGGGGGAGGCGGGCGCTTTCTACATCCTGATTCACGCCCAAGGGGAACTGGCCTTCCCGGGCATGTCTCTTTCCGGCACCTTTGATCTGGAAGCGCAGCCTCATTCGGTTCTGATGACGGTGGATGCGGTCTTGAACATCGGCTTTGACGTGCCCTTGACCGACCCGGTGCAGCGGCTGACGCTCCTGGAGCTGAACGCCGGCGGCATCCTGAAAATCGACTCCTCGGGATATGCCGGAAAGCTCAACCTCAGCGCTTCAGGCGGGGAGGCGACCATCGGGTCTGAATTCGGAGTGAGCCTGAATGCCGAATTCTACCTGATCATCAACACAACCGGAGAAGAGGTGAACATTCTTCTGCCCGGCCGGTTTGATCCCATTGCAGCCTTTGATGTGAACGCCACGGAAGAACAATTGGCGGCGGGCGTCCCGATGGATGACGGCCTGACCATGCTCACCAAGACCTCAGCGGATTACACGCTTACCGTGCCCAATACGCCTGCAGGTCCGGCCATGGTGGGCAATCCCTATATCCTGGTTCACGCAGACGGATTCCTGGAGATCTTTGGTTTCAGACTCGACGGCACCTTTGACCTGAACATCAACGCGGACTTCGTTGAAATGTCTGCGGATGCGTCCATGGAATTGGCCATAGACGCTTTCACCCTGATGTCCTTTACAGCCGCAGGGGCACTGAAAATCGACGGCAAGGGAGTGGCCGGCCAATTGACCCTGACATCGGCGGGAACCGATTTGATGGCTTCGGTCGGTGTGGGCCTTACAGGCGCTTTTGCCTTGCAGGTGAACACTTCGGACCGGCAGGTCAATGTCGGAACCGAGCAGAACCCGATCCTGATTCCGGCCGGCCCATGGGTCATGATCGAGGTGTCGGGCGTAGATGCAAGCAACCCTGCCAGGATCTGGATGAGTGAATTCAGTGTCACCGCTACACGACTGTTGCTGGAGATCAGCGAGAGTGGACAGGAGACAGTGGTGCGGGGGGCCGCCATCGGCATTTCGGCGACGATCGGCGGCGAGACCAACAGCTTCGGAAACGCCTACCTGGTCATCACAAAAGAAGGGGTGGGTATTGCAGCGTCTGTGGCGAGTGGTGACGTGAACAGCAAGGTTCCGGGCGTCAATTTCTCGGGAAACCTGACCCTTGAAATCAACACGACCCAAAGTCCCATTCTGGTCGGCGCCGGGGGCAATCAGGTTAAGGTTGATCCTGGTTTCAGGTTCTCAGGTTCGCTGGCTCTTCAACTGGTGCTTGATGAACACGTTGTCTTTGAAATCACCGGGGACATCCGGCTTGAGGTCCATCCAAGCGTTCAAATCCTCTCGACCTCGGACGGCGGTGAAACCGGAAAGGCAAGGACATCCGTCAGACCCTTAGGAGACAACAACGACCTGATCATCGAAGCCACGACCGCAGGAGATGGATTCAACGGCGTGACGGTTGTGTTTGACGACAGCGTTACCGCCGGAAATGAGTCCGTCGAATATGACTCCGACAACAAGATCCTCACCATAAAATATGAGGAGGGAAAGACAACCGCCAACCGGTTGGTTCAGGTATTTGCCGACAAGATCGCAGCAGAACCGGCTTTTCCCTTCACCGCCTTTCTGGACAAGAGCCAGGAAACCGACAATACGGGTGACGGCTCTGTCGCTCTCGACCCCAGCTTCGAATTCATCATCAACGGTTCCATCAATCTCGGTCCCCTCGGCACCATGGCCGCCCATGGTCTGCTGGTGGGGAACAAGGAAGGCATCGTGGCCAATCTGCAGCTCGGCATCGGCACGGGCGAACAGGTCACAGCCGCCACCGGCTTCACCCTTTCCGGTGTGTTCCAGTTGGAGATCAATACCACGGGGAGTGCCGCTGAGATCGAGCGGTTCAAGATCGAAAACGGAAACGTGGTCATTGACAGCGCCACCGGGAACTTTGTCACTGAAAAAGTGGCCATCCTTTCTGAGACGGTCCGGCTCTTTGCCTATGGGCACCTCGATTTTGCAGGAAGTTTCAAGATTGCCGGCAGCTTTTTCCTAACGACCGGTGCCGAAGGCTTCCTGATCGAGGGCGATGGAACGATCACTCTCGGTCCTCTGGGGAGTATGGGCGTCTACGTTTTCCTGAATGTCAACTCAGCCGGTGTGGTGGCAACCCTTCAAATGGGCGGCGGAGCGAGCAAGACCGTGAACGGTTTTGGTTTCAGCCTGGCCGCTGTGTTCCAGCTCGAGATCAACACCACCAATTCACCGCAAACCATTTCCAGGTTCGGCGTCAATGTTCAGACCGGTGAGGTTCTGGGACTGCAGACGGTTGCCATTCCGGCCCGCACGGTTCGCGTGTTCGCGGGCGGGAGCCTCAATCTGGCAGGAAGCTTTTCGATCAAGGGGAAATTCGAGCTGACGGTCACTCCCGAGGGTCTCAACATCCTTTTCGACTCCAGTCTGAACATGTTCGGGTCCTACCTGACGGTATTTGGATCAGGGAGTATCTTTAACGGCGGGATCGCCGTCAATATTACCCTGAAATCAGGGCAGAGCACTTCTTCCTTCCTGAGTTTTGCAGGCATCACCATGACAGGGACCTTCCAGCTTCAGGTGAACACCGACTCAATTAAGCGCAACGGTGTTGACCCAAACACTGTGGGGATCGCTGCAACGGACCTGGATGTTTTCCTGCTCGGTTTCAGCCTCAAAGGCGGCGGCTCCATCGGGTATCAAAACGGGATCTTCAAGCTCGACAAGCTCTCTCTCCAACTCAATTTCTTCAATGTTCTCAAGATCAAGGTGAGCGGGTACATATCGTCCGACGGGAAGTATGACGTGCATGGTTCAGGAATCCTAGGTTTAGGAAGCACCTTCCTGGGTCTCCAGGGAAGCGTCACCGTGCACTTGAGAAAGGATCCCTACCTGTTTTCCCTGAACTATTCCGGTTCGGCCTACATCTTCGGATATCGCCTCGCTTACACTTCGGGCCAGGTGAGAATAGCGAACGGCACCGGGTACATCGATGCAACCGTCTCAGTGACCATTACTCCCGCCTTCGATCTTTGGGTCATGGATCCTTGGCCTAATATCTGGCCCTGGGTCGGGCACTGGGTCCATGTTCCGGCATGGGTCGTTTCCTACAGCCACTCTTTTTATCTGGGAACCCTCGGAACGCCCACACCGCCGCCGCCGGCACCGGGTCTGGCCACCAGATTTTCCGACGGCACCCTTCGGCTCAACATCGGGGTGGATGCGGGCTATCGCGGCACGAATGACGGCATTACGGATGAGATCTTTATCGTGACCTATGTGAGCGGTGACGCCGGTAATGAAACGGTAGCGGTTACAGCCCTGGGTTACACGGCGCAATACAGCGGGGTGTCGAGGATCGTGGCCACGGATGCGGGGAGTGGAAACGATTACATCGAGATCGGTGCCGGCATTCGAGCGGATGCGTTCCTGTGCGGGGGAGAGGGAAACGACCAGTTGATCTACCGGGGGAGCGGGAAAGCTCACCTTTTAGGCGGCCCTGGAGATGATTTGCTCATGGGAGGGTCCGGCAACGACAAACTCGAAGGCGGGGAAGGCAATGACACGCTGAGGGGCGGTCCGGGAAATGACGAATTGCTGGGGGGCCCGGGAAACGATTCCCTCCACGGTGATGCGGGCAACGACACGCTGAAGGGATGGGCCGGTGACGACACCTATTTTTTTGAAGGGGATTGGGGCCGGGAGACGATCGAGGAGTCGGCCGGTGAAGGCATTGACGTTATGAACTTCTCCGGAGTGACCCGGAGCCTCACGGTGATCACGGGAAGCCTCATGGTCATCGAGGGTGAGAACCGTGTCGACCATGCAGGGAACAATATCGAAAGATTGATCGGAGGATCAGGCTCCGATGCGCTGATCGGCATGAACCAGCCCAACACATGGGCGATCACCGGGGATAATGCGGGCAGCCTGAACGGGTGGCTCACCTTCAGCGCGATCGAAAACCTGACGGGCGGTTCTGAATCAGATTACTTCGCCTTTGCGGACGGCAGCGGTGTGTCAGGCGCCATCAACGGGCAGGCCGGAACCAATACGCTGGATTACTCCGCTTACAGCACATCGGTTACGGTCGACCTGGGCGCAGGCACGGCCACAGGGGCCGGGGCTGTCGTCAATATGAACAATATCATCGGCGGCTCAGCCGGAGACTTCCTCACAGGAGACGCCGGACCCAACGAAATCTTCGGAAACGGCGGGAATGACCGGATCGACGGCGGTGCGGGGCCGGACACCCTGAACGGCGGTCCGGGCGACGACGAGATTTTCGGTGGTGGCGGCGATGATGTGATCTCAGGCGATGCCGGCAAGGACACGATTCATGCCGGGTCCGGAAGTGTCACCATCTACGGGGATGAGGATAACGATCTCATCCATGGCGATCAGGCGAGCGTGACCGTACAATCCGCAGGAGCGCTGGTGGCAACGCTTGTGGGCGACCACCTGGTAGTCCGGTCCAGCGGCGCCATGACGCTCACCACCACGGTGACGAGCCTGGACGCGGAGACAAGCGCTCCGGGTGCCGTCACGATCACTGAAACAGACAGCATCATTTTAAACGAGGTTCTGATCGCCAACGGTGCTTTCTCGGTAGTGGCGGCAGGGGATATTACGGCCAACTATTTGGAATCGCTGACAGATGCGGAAGGCAACGACATCAGCCTGACAGCGATAAGCGGCGACCTCCTGATCGACTTCGTCCGGGCAGGAAGAAGCAACGGCGAAATCTCTCTTGTCGCTGCGGGGGACATCCGCGAAGTGGACAACTACGATCCGGATGTGGACCTGAGCGGGCGCTATGCCTATGTCCGGCCGGGGGGAGAGTTCGGCAGCGCCACGAATCCGGAGCTCAACCTTGAAATGGATCTCACGATGTTCGAGTTCGAGGGCAAGGATCTCCTCTGTGATTTTGTCGGAGATATCGTGCTGAGCGTTGCAGCCTCCGGCATTGTGAATGTGACGGCGACAGGCACGATTTCCGTGGAGCACATGGTCTCCGGTGGAGGCGAGATCACCTTGACAGCCGGGGAGGACATCCTGATCGATTACGTAGACGCCGGAGCACAGGATGGGGTCGTCAGACTGAGAGCCGGAGGGTCGATCTATGAGCTGGAACCTTCTGATGACGACGTAGACCTGATCGCCCGGGAAGCTTATCTCTTTGCAGGCGCCCACATCTGGGGTGGCTCGGCAGGGAATCTGTATCTCGAGACGGAAGTGGGAACCCTTTTCGCCGAAGTGGGGGGCAGCACCATTTATATCCACGAACTGGACGACATCGACCTCGTATCCGTGATCGCCCCCGCAGGTGTGATCGGCATGATAGCCGGTGGAGATATCATCATCACAGGTGTTTTGAGTACCGGGCCTGCCGGGACCATAGCCCTCAAGGCGGGCGACCGGATCTATCTGGAGGGGGATGATCCTGTTGAAAGCGGCCTGCTCAAGGCCGGAGCCAATTCCGGCATCTTCCTGCGCACCACAGTTGCAGCGCTCGAAGCAGAGGTCTGGGGGCAGGGGATTCTGGAAATCAGAGAGACGGACAGCATCGTCTTGAAAGACGTGACGAACGCCAATGGACCGATCCGCGTGATTGCCGGCGGGGCTCTGAGCGCGGTTCGTGTTGTGTCGTTGGCAGATAAGAAAGGCAACAATGTCGGCCTCATGACCCTGAGCGGTGACATCCTGGTGGATTATGTGGGTGTGGGAACCAAGCACGGCCAGATTTCGCTCAGCTCTGCAGCCGATATAAGGGAATTGGGTTGCGGTGATCGGGCTGTCGATCTGACCGGCGCCCTGGGAATCCTTTACGCACAAGGCAAGATCGACAAAGGATTGGAGCGAAGCTTCAAGCCGATTCACAAGTGGTCCAAGATACAGGCTTTTTATGAATTCGACCGGGGGAGAAAGCTGAATCTCAGTTGCATCCAGGGCGACGTGGAGCTGTTCTTCAATCTCAAGAACAAAGTGCACGTGTTTGCCACCGGAACCATCACGGTCACCTACCTGGATTCTCATGGGTATGACATCTACCTCAGATCGAAAAGTGAAGACATTTACGTGGAGTATCTCGACGCTGGGCCCTGCAAAGGCGATGTGGAGCTGAGGGCGGCTGATTCCGTCTACCTGGCAGGAGAACTCTACAGCGGGGAAACCGGGCAGATCACAGCCGGCGATGACCTGTCCATCTATGCGGGGGACGGCATTGAGCTTTATGGAGACCTCCAGACCGGCGATGATATCAAGCTCTATGCCAAGGAATCGATCACCATCGGCGCCGATGTGATAGCGGGAGACGATGTGTGGATCAAATCAGCGTGTGAGGACGTGAATGTTGACGGGTCGATCGTGGCAGGAGACCGGATCGATATTTATGCGGGTGAGGATTTGATTATCAGCGCAGGAATCGTGGCCGGCGGCGACATGGATCTCTATGCCGGGGGCTCACTGACCACAACCAACGAGGAGGCTGTTCTCAGGGCCGGCGCGAATGTGAAGCTCAGGACCCGGTGGGGGGACATCGAACTTCTGGGGGCCGTCACTTCCGGAGAAGGGTATACGCCTTCAAAATGCTACCCCTGGTGGTGGTGCAAACAGACGCCTGATGTGCGGATCCAATCGGGAGGGAGCCTTTCCATCTATGGTGCGGTGGACTCCCTGGACGATGCGGAGATCCGGGCGGATGAGGGTATTTTGATAGACAACATGATTGCGGCTGCGGGCAACATCAGGATCAGGACCTGCGGCAGCCTCACCATGACTGAAGATGGGGCTGTGGCCGCGGGCAAAGACATTGAGCTCTTCTCCAAGAAAGCGATGACTGTCGACAGCACTATGACTGCCGGGGATGATGTAATCATCACGAGCTGTGGCGATATTCTCATTTTCGGCTCGATCAAGGCATGGGACGACGTATCTATCTTCTCCTGGCGCGATATCACCCTGGGAGGGTCGATCGAAGCTCGGGACCGGATTGGGCTTTCAGCGTGGGATGACCTGGTGCTCTCGCCCGGTTCGGCCATAACAGGGCTGAACGGGGAAAAGGCCGGGTTCGTTCGCCTATGGGCGCGGGACCAAATGACTCTTGCCGGCACCATCAACGCAAAGAGGGTGATCCGTCGCCCGTAATCCGTAGACCCAAGAAAACATGTCAGGGACCCAGCCTGGAAGGGGCGCTAAACCCTTTTTCATCCTCTTTTCTTGCCATTTTCAAACCATCGCATTTTAAGTATGATAATTCATAAGAGATTCCGCCCAAGTTGCCGAACAAGAAACTCATGAGGAGGAAAAAGTTAATGACCGGAACCGATAAAGATCAAAGCTTGGAAGGGACACGGGACAAGATCCAAAGCTGGTTGATGGCCGAGGGATGGAACCTTGCCGAGCAGGTTCACCCGGACCTGGCCTGGTTGATCCGGGCGGAAGATAGCGGCGCAAGAAGAATTCTGGTCGGGCAGAACAAGGTGCGACAGGACCTGATTCACCTGGAAGCGCGCGTGTATATTGCAGATGAACATCGCGGCAAGTTTGAAAGCCTGCCGGAGGAAAAAAGGCGAGAGATTCTGTGGAAGCTCCGTTTCCGGCTTTTGATGATGAACATGGATTTTGCAGGGGTGGCTGAGCCGATGGAGGCTGTTGTGCTCACCCAGAGGATTTACCTGGATGGGTTGACCAAAGACGCCTTTATTCAGAGGTTCCTGACCGTCCGCAATGCCGTGATCGCCGTGATCTGGTCCATCACGCAGGACCTGGAGGGCGTGGAACCGCCCGCTGAATCAACCACGCCCAAAAGCCACTGATGCACAAGGATTTGCGGCTTACATGAAACCAACGGAAGAAAAAGCTCAGTTTCAGTCTGCTTGGGACGCCTCCAATGCAAGGACTCTGTACGCCAATGCCTTTCATGCGGCAAGCGGCCGGGAAGAGGTTGTGCTTCTTTTCGGGCAGTGTGTGCCGGCGCCCCGGTCCCAGTCCGAAGAGAGGCTGGAGTTCATGCAAAGGGTTGTGCTGAATCCTTTCACAGCAAAGCGTCTTGCCCTTCAGCTTCAGAATGCCGTGCAGGCTCATGAACTCGCCTATGGTCCGCTCGATAGGGAACCCGCAGAAATCGCGTCGGCCTCCTTTTATGGAGCGGGAACCGTGGATCAAAGAGCCCGCCTGCTACGCGACCTTGTAGAGAAGCTTGAAGCCGTGTACGGGCTTGAACGTTCCTTCAAGGTTCTCGATAAAACGCTGCTTGGAAACCGCTTCCTGGTAACCATGACGAAAGATGCCATAGGAAACCATGCCCGTCAGAAGCTGCTGGATATCTGCAGGCAAATAAATATGCCCGAGGATTTCCAGGATGTCTACCGGGAAAATCTATCCTTTGCGAAATACGTCCATTTTGGATATGAGGAAAATGAGAAAAGCTCTATTTACAAGGCCTATCTGGAGTTTCCGTCAAACTGGGAGGCGGAGCTTTTGAACAAACCGGCCGGCGCGGACTCCTTTGCTTTGTACCTGGGATTCAAGTGGGATACTTCAGAGAACGGAAAGCGGGCTTTGACGAGATATACCTGTTATCCCCGGATCCCGCCGGAAAAGATCCTCAATAAACTGTCAACCCTCTACGAGGGCTCAGCGCAAATGGATTCTTTGGAGATTGTCAAGGGGATTTTGGAAACCGCTCTGGGCCGGATCGGTTATGGCCAGATCCTTTATCTTGAGGTGAGCGAAGACAATAATCCAAGAAGATCCTTTGACATCAATATGTACCGGGCCAAACTTCGTCTGGAAGAGCTCCACCCCTTGCTCCTGCGATTGTGCCGGCGCTTTTCAATTCCCGAGGAACGATTTCGTGCGGTTTTTGATCCAATAAGATCAAAAAGATTCGGCCATTTGTCGGGCGGCATTGACCGGGAGGGAAAGGATTTTCTTACCGTATACTATGGTATAGAAGAATACGAAAGAGACGCGCTTCTGCACTCAACGGGTAATGCAGGGCAGGAAAAAAGTTGAGAACCATCCATGACACCCTATTCCAGAGTTGATCTGAGCACCTATGTCGTCATCTCCATCTGGTTCGGCTGCAACAACGACTGCACCATCTGCATGCTTGGGGATATGAAGTGGAAACTTCCCGCCATCGGTTTCGACGCGTTCAAAAGAGTTCTCTACCAAATCAGGAATGAGGGGAGGTTTCAGAACCTCATTCTTACGGGCGCCGAGGTGACCACCTTTGACGAACTGGGCAGGTATGCTCGGTTTGCCGCCTCTCTGGGCTGGTTCAAAAAGATCCAGATCCAGACCAACGGCAGAAGGCTGGCAGACAAAAACCTTATCCGGCATCTCGTCGACTGCGGGGTCAACGAGTTTTTTGTGAGCATCCACGGCCTCGAAGCGGTTCATGATGCGGTTGCTCGGGTGCCCGGGGCTTTCAGTGAGACCCTGGAAGGCATCAGGAATCTGGAGGCCTTTGATGTCAACGTGATCACCAACACGGTCTTAACGAGAGCAAATCTTCTCGATATTCCAGGACTCTTTGCCCTCCTGCTCAGGGAAGGCGTGAGCGAAAGCCAATTGTGGAATTACTTCCCCATGAAAAGAAGCGATACGAAAGACCTTGTTGTGCGCATGAAGGATTTTATCGACCTGCTTCCGGGTCTGCTTGACCTGGGAGAGAAAGCAGGGAAGGCGTTGGTCTTCAAGAGTTTTCCCTCTTGCCTCTCTAAAGGAGAGCCAGGATTCTTTGACGGCTTTTTCCCGGTGACGGTTCTTCCCGACATGTTCTGGAAGGAATTTAGTGAATGCGGGTTCGGCGCTTGCGTTCACAGGCAGAGAGGCGCGTGTCGAGTTGAGGATTGCTGGGGTCTGTCAAGGGCATACATCGAAAAATATGGAGATGAGAGGGGGCTGTTGAGGCCGATAACGGAATAGAAGAAGACGAAATACAGGAGACAGAAGACGGGAGACCAGGAAGAGGGTTTATCCCATAGTTGCATAAAACGGCTCATTCAGACGAAGGGCGTTGATACGAAAGCCCTTGTCGGTATTGGCCGATCCTGGATACTGGTTCCCGGATTCTGGATTTTGTGGATGTCATGATTAAGGAAGTCCTGCGTATCAAGCATCCAGCATCAGCCCGTAAAGCGCACCCATCTCAGCATACCGACAATGCCGGCTGGGAAGATCTTATGCAACATTAGGGGTAAATTAACATGACCAAAACCATTGATCGACTCGAATACAGCACTGCTCAAGATCTTTTCTACGACTTCTGCCTGTGGGAGTACCGTCCGCTCACTTCTCCGGAGAACAAACTCAGATCCTCCAATCTGTTGTTTCACACCTTTGAAATCACCGGCCTCAGCGATCGCGTTTTCGATCTTATCAGGGCCATTCGGCAAGGGTTCGGCGTTTCCCGCACGGTTTGGGGCCTGAAGAAGCTGGGGAACGATATTCGCTGGGAATTCTATTTCTACGATTACAGGAGGAGAGAAAGGGAGCGGTCCATCACAAAGCTCCTTGATAGGATCAACCCTCTGGTTCCTTGCCCCGTCAAGGCCAATGAAAACCTACACTATTTTATGTTCTCCATCGATATCGACGATCCTCTTGTTTCAGGGGCAAGAGACCTGGACGAAATCCACATGTATCTCGGCAATCCGGGCAGTGCCGTTTCATCAGGCGTCTGTTACTCCTTAACCAGCAGGGAAATGAAGCTCGAAAACTTCTATTTCTTTTTCGACGCGGTGAAGCAGCAAAAGGAAATCGTGATGAAGATCATGAATTCCGCTCATCTGGACACCACCGTTGTGGACATGGATCACATCCTGTGGCCTGAAATGAGAAACTGCGGCGTGATTGTTGTGGCCAACAAGCAAGGCAACGATGCCGTGTACTTTTCAAGGATCAACGTGAAGCAACTGATTTTTTTTCTAGAAAAGCTGGACTATCCGCAGGCGCTTGTTTCCTTTGCGCAAGAAAACAGAGACAAACTGGATCACCTGTTGTACGACGTCGGCTTTGACTACCGGATGGAAGGAAAGAATTTGGTCATTCTGAAGAGCGGTTACTATGGGATTTTTTGAATGACCGGCGGAAACGACCTTCGAAAGCAGCGATGAGAATCGGTATCGTCAATCTGCACGATCTGTGCGAAAACAACACCTATTTTCTTTCCAAAGCGTGGCGGTACTTCGAGCTCAACGGTCACACGGTCACGGATGGAAGGGGCGAGGTCGACCTGGTCTTCATCGGCGGGTGTGCCGTCACAGACATGATGCGCAGCCGGTGCGAGGGGACAATCCTCAAGATCATGCGGCAAGTGGGGCAGGCGCGCTTTGTCATCTTCGGGTGCCTGGCCGCCTTCCCGGAAGACCTCAGATCCCGATCGGGCCGGGACGCCAATAGGCTTCTTATAATCCCATTCCGGGCAAGTCGCAAGCTGGATGAACTGATTCAGGCGCGAATCCCCTTTGATACGGTGAGCGTGAGTCACCTCAAGGGGCATGTTCCCTATCAACCCTGCATGGGGCCGGACGATACCTATGTTCTGATCGCCCAGGGCTGCATCAATGATTGCAGTTACTGCAACATCAAAAAGGTGAAGGGAAACGTTCTGAGCCGTCCGGAAGAAGCGATCGAGGATGAGGTGCAGGATTTGTACGGTCGCGGGATAAGGACGGTGACGCTTCTGGCCGATGACTGCGGCTCCTACGGCTTGGACAGAAACTCGGATCTGCCGGGGTTGCTTGCGCGGCTCAGCCGGGCGACGCCTGATATGCGCTACAAGCTCTATACGGTCTTCCCTTCCCTTTTTCTGCGACACGCGGGACAACTGGAGCCGCTCTTCGCCGAGCGCCGCGTGCCCTACGTGTGTCTTCCGGTCCAGTCCGCAGCCCGGCGGGTGCTCGGCCTGATGAACCGGCGCTATGATCCTGACCACATAGCGAGGGCCGTCGCCCGGCTTAGGGCTCTGGACCCCGAGGTTTTTGTTTACTCCCACTTCATCTTCAACTTTCCCACTGAGACATGGGAGGAATTCGAGGAGAGCCTTGCTTTCGGGCGCCACTTCGATCACTGTGTGTACATCGGGTACGGTGAAAACAGCGGGACCCGGGCAGCAGCCCTTTTTCCTAAATGTGACGACCATGCTTTGCGCGCCAAAGTCAAACGCCTGGAAGAACTGGTCAAACGCGGGGAACTTGCGGCGTTTGTGGTCCCTAACCCATGATCCCCTCTCCACCCTTCGGGGGTAGAGGTTTACCCGCCTTCGGCGGCGCCAGAGGCGACCAGGGGCAAGGGTGAGGGGGGGGTATTGTCACAGTAAGGAGCTGTAAAGAAATAACCTGTACACTTCGTTGATGATATCCGTTCATGCTGAGGTATCGAAGCATGAGCGGATGATTCGCCCTTCGATACCGCCTTTCGGTTTTGGATATTGGAGTATTTGGATTTCGAGTTTGTTTCGAGTTTCGGATTTCGTTATTCGAATTTATTTGCGGCCAGAGGCAAGCCCTGGAAAGGAGACTGTATTGACGGCAGTTCGGTTTCCTGAGAAGCTCTCAGGCTCACCCGGCAGCCAGGACGCCCGCCGCGGCAGCATTTTCATTCTGGATCCCAGCAAGCGATGTGAGCCCAGCGCCTACCTTTTTACCAAGTCGGTGAAGTTTTTTCTGGCAAACGGCTATGGCATGGCCAAGAACATCGAAGGGAGCGAGATCATCCTGGTCAATACCTGCTGTGTCACGGAAGACAAAATAGCCGCCTCCAAGGCGGCCCTGGACTTTGCCAGGGCCAATGGGAAGGGAAAGCAGATCGTGCTGTTCGGGTGCATGGCCGACCTGCCTCTTCCGGGATTGGAGCGGGAGGGTCTGATCTGTATCGGCCCAAAAAACCTGGCCGAACTGGACGCGCATTTCCCCCACCCCACCTCGGTGAGCCACATCTCTGTTCATCAACTGCCGCCGGCTCTCTATGAACCCGGACAGGGGCTCGGTTACGGGGACTACTTTATCATGATGGCCCAGGGCTGCTCCAACCGGTGCTCTTACTGCAATATCAAGCGGGTCAAAGGAGAAGTGCGGAGCGGGCCGGCCGATACCATCCTCCAAGAGGTCAGGGCCGGCCTTTCCTTGGGGGTGCGGCAATTCGCCCTGCTGGCCGACGACTGCGCCAGCTATGGCCGGGATCTCGGCACGGACCTCACGCAGCTCATTGAGCGATTGTTCACTGCAGGCGACAATTTCGGCCTGAAGCTGGGGTATGTGTATCCGCAATTTGTTCTGACGCACTTTGACAAGGTGGAGAGGATCTTTGGAACCGGGCGGATCCGGTATGTCAACATTCCGGTGCAGTCAGGGTCGCAACGCATCCTTGATCTCATGAACCGCAGGTACCCGGTCGACAAAGTCATGGAAGCTGTCCGGCGCTTACGCGCCGCAGCGCCGGAGACGACATTCTGCACCCACATCATGATCAACTTCCCCACCGAGTCCCACGATGATTTTCTCAAGTCGCTGGACGTTGCAGATGCGTTCGACGAGGTCCTTTTCCTGCATTACTCGGACAACCGGGATACGGTTGCTGCCGGGCTTTTCCCCAAGGTGCCCGAGCCGGAGGTCCGCAGGCGGCTGGACATGGCCTCCGATTACGCAAATCACTGCAAAACCGGCCGGAGCGCCGTGATCAAGGATTTTAACTGTGACATCCCCTACAACATGGTGGAGACTAGGAAGGGATAGGATATGGCCCTGCCTCTGATAAAGGTTGTCCAGTTGACGCTGACGAATCGATGCCAGTGCAACTGCAAACACTGCGGGGTCTCAAAACTCCGGAAAGTGATCAAAGGCGAACTCTCTCTGGAGCAGATCGAGCAGCTCTTTCAGGACTTCAAGCTTGCAGGATGCCTCGTGGTGGATTTATTCGGCGGTGAACCCACCTTGCGTCGTGATCTCTTTGAAATCATCCGACGAGGAAAATCCTATGGATTCATGCTGTCGTTGGAGACGAACGGATATGTGATCGATCAAGCCTACATGGCAGAGCTTGCTGCGGCGGGATTGGATCAGATTTACGTGAGCCTTGATGATTACCGGGCCGAGACCCATGATGAAATACGACGGAAGAAGGGGAGCTTTGATCGGGCGGTCCGCACCCTGGAGCTTGGAGCAAAGACCGGCATCCTCATGCATGTCTCGACGGTCCCTCAGAGCCCGGGTTTTTTCATCAACGGAGATATTAATCGATTCATGGAGTTTGTTTTGAACCACGGTGCAGAGAAGGTCCGCCTCCTGCTGCCCCGATTCGTAGGGGATTCGATTCATGAGGACAGCGGCCCCATGTGCGCAGGGGAAGAGAGGGAACTCTTCTCCTATGTCTCCCCCAGCTATTTCGATTCCATCTATTTGCATACACCGGGGACGCCCCTGGGTGAGCGAAATTTGTGCACGGCCAAGCAGGTCTTCTGCCATGTCATGAGCAACGGCTGGGTTGCGCCCTGCCCCTATTTCCCGCTCGTCTTCGGCGACGCGACCCGGGAGTCGATTATCGACATCTTTGAACGCATCCAGGGGCACCCCCTGGTGCGGCTCGGCGGCGACTATTGCCCGATGAGGGATGAGGAGTACATCAACACGCACATGCGCAAGCTGGGGCTGGATCGACCCTTTTTCCCAATCACGGTTGACAACCAGATCGATCTTGGCGCCCCTTGCGCGTTGAAATGTCCAGGCTGCGCCTACGGTAATCGCCTCATTCCGAGGCCGGCTGATGAAATCGTCCATGAGATCAGAGAGGTCGCTTCAGAGTACACGCGTATAGAATTTTTTGGGGGAGACGCCTTCCTGCGCAATGACCTTTTTGCCATTCTCGACCGCGTTCCCCGGCCCAAGAAGATGACCCTGTGGTCGATCTGCGGCCGGGTGCCGGAAAGCACGGCGTTTGCGGATCGCTTGCGGTCCTATCCCATCGAAGCCATTAAGGTTTATTTCCCCGGGCCGTTCACGGCCTGCACAGATCGCCCCTATCCTGTGGCCGGCCTCGAAGAGGCGCTGCGAAGCATGTCTTTCTTAAGTTCTTGGGGGTTGCCTATTCACCTCTATGTGCCGATGAATCTCATGGCAAAATTCCGTGGTCTCTTCGAGACGGGTATCCGACAATTGGGCGTGGAAAGACTGTACGTCGTTACCCGAAACCTTGAGCACCCCTTGGGTAACTCCGTTGCCTGCTTCGGCAGAACAGTGGGGCATTCGCGGATCCTGTGGGTCAAGCGGGTGCATCCTGCGCCTCATCCTTGAGGTTGCCCCATTCAAATTAAAGATTTCTCAGTTATACCATCTGCCGGGTAAGAGATGAGGTGAATATGACATCAGCGAAGCATCAATCCAGGAGCCCAAGCAAGACCTTTAACTTCCTCTGTGTAGGGGAGTTCATGGAAAGCCTTGATCACGCGAGGGCCCTAGCTACAGCCTTTGAAATAGGACTGATCGACTTCATGCTTCAGACCGGCAATGCCGACCTGGAATCTCTGGAAAAGCGCTGGAGGACCGGCTTCCCGGCCATGCGCCTTTTGGTTTCTCTTCTTGTGGCAAACCGGGTTGTGGAAGATTGTGAGGGCCGAATCAAACTTACCGACGCGTTTCTGAACGCCCTGAGATTTCGAGACCTCATGCAACTGAAACTGCAAATAACGAATTTCGCTGCTCATGATTTCCTCAATTACTTCAGCGACCTGATTTGTAGACCCGATCAGTTCGGGCAGAAGTCGAACTTTCGAAGACTCTTTGATTATGGGCGGTGCTTCGAGCATAACAAGGAAAACCATGAGCGGACAAAACAATGGATGGGGATCACCACGACCCTAACGAAATATGAGGCACAGGCCTGTCTGGCATATCACGATTTCAACCGGTATCCGCGTATCCTGGATATAGGCGGCAACAGCGGCGAGTTTGTCTTGAGGATCTGCAGAAACTGCCCGGAGGTTCAGGCAACGGTTTTTGACCTCCCCCTGGTCTGCGACATCGGCCATGAGCACATTCGCCCGGAGCCGGAGGCGGCTAGGATTGCATTCGTCAAAGGCAACGCTCTGAGCGATGAGTTGCCGGGAGGCTTTGACCTGGTCACCTTCAAATCCATGCTCCATGATTGGCCTGATAAGGAGGCAAGACAGCTTATCGCCAAGGGCGCTCGAGCCCTGAAGCCTGGAGGCACACTCCTCATTTTTGAACGGGGGCCGATCGAAGTTGAAGACGGGAGGCTCTCCTATGCCGCGATTCCCATGCTCCTCTTCTTTCACTCCTTCCGAGGTTGGTCCTTGTATGAAGAGCAACTCAGATCTCTCGGACTTGTGAGCATCAGGGTGCAGCGCATAAAACTGGAAACGCCTTTCTTCCTCCTCACGGCATCGAAAGAACCCGAACCGGAGCCGTAGTTTGTAAGAATCCAAGGTTGAGCAGTTCAGGGTTCCCTTCGACTGCGCTCAGGGCCTTAGGCAGCGTTCCAGGTTGAAAAAGGCTGAAGCATCCACTGAGTATGTAAACATTTGCCAACAAGTGGCAATCTTTTGCCCACCTTGATGGAAAGCGGTTACACACTCGAAGGAGGGCTCAGTTTTTCGCATTTAACCGCCTGAAATCATAGTGCTTATTATTCCAACTTGCGGCCTGCTCGGGCATGGTTTTTGCTTCTTATTTATCCATTTAAGGCTGCCGGTTTCGTAAAAAGTCAAGAAGTGGCCTTTGCCCTCCCGGGCAAATGGAAATCCGGGAAAGAAACGAATGGTGTGATTTAGGTTGACTTTTCGATTGTGTGGGTGTGTATTTAAAAACAGTTGCTGGTAGACAGCCGAAGTTATCTGGGACGCTCAATCCCAAACACACTTTAGCCCACCGATATGGCACGTTGCTGAAAGGATGGGCGGAACATGTTCTTTCCTTCCAAGCATATCTTCGGCTCTTCACTCACTCCGAAGAGAACCCCATCCAGGCATTACTCTAACCAAAAAACCAAACAGAGCTCCCAGAACGGGTTCGTTGATCGATTCGTAAAAAACCTTGCATCGTCATTGCGAGGCGTGAAGCGCCGTGCCTGCGCGCTGAAGCGCTACGGCGCGCAAGCGTGGCAATCTCACGAATATCCAGCCAGCTACGAGATTGCTTCGCTTCGCTCGCAATGACAGCGTGGCGGTTTTAGGCCCTTTTTTCGAGAATGTCTTCGGTGACACAACGAGCTTGAGCCATTGGTAACGGCATCGATGGTTTCATGATTTCATTTGTCTCTAAGTCAACCTTTCAACCCAACCCAAGCAGCAAGAACCTGACTTACAAACCTCTGGCCTTACCGTGAGTTGAAGAGATTTTGGTGGTGTTCGGAGCAGCCTGAAGGGGTTGATACCTGAGGTGTGCCCTATTTGTTTTCCTTCTCACCCAAAACCCTTTACTTCAGACCCCTCCCCCTTGATGGGGGAGGGCAAGGGTGGGGGTGAAAAGGATGGGAGGCTGATGGGTGAATTTCTTGAGGCACCTGCTGAAGGGTGTCGCGGAGGTCGGTCATGGGACTTGCAAGACGGATCAGGAGATTGAGAAAGACAGAGGAGGCGCCCGTCGCCAGGAAGCGGCGCAAGGTTCTTCTTGAACCCCTGGAGCCGCGCATGCTCCTGTCCGCGGACATCGACCCTATAAAGGGCCAGGCCATCGTCGAAGGCCTGAAGGGCCTTGCCGACTGGGGCGATGAGCTTGATGCTTTCAATGAGCTGGCTCAGAACATTGCCATCGTGGATCAGTCCATCGGCGGCGTGCTCGACGTGGGCGCAATCTTCCGGGAGCGTCTTGGAGAGGCTGTCGAGACCTACTTTGAGGATCCAGACCCCAGCACACCTGGTGTGGAAATCGCTACGACGGAAGGTCTCGTTGCCGTGCTCAAAGGGCTCGACACCACGGTGGGCGACCTGACCGTGAACGTGGAAGATGCCTCGGTCACAGGAGATCTCTACGCGACTCCGTCCGGTGACGAGCTCAGGTTTGGCCTGGTCTTTGAAGCGACCCGAACGACCGGCACTCCCATCGACCTCGGCACGGATGCCGAGGCGGAAGGGATCACCCTTGAATCCCCGGCATTTGTTGCGCTGGAGACCCGTCTCACCTTTGATTTTATCTTTGGCCTGGACCTGTCCGATGGCTCCCCGGATGAGAACGACTTCTTTATCCGGCCCAACACCTTGACCCTGGGCGCAAAGGTCGACGCCACCGGCCTTGATTTTCCAATAGGTTTCGGCTTTGTCGACGCCTCCGTGGAAGACGGAAAGGTTTCCCTGGATCTGGGCATGGCGATTGACTTCAAGAACCCTGATGGAGACTCGAAAGGCAACATCTCCCTCGACGAGCTCAATGATTCGGACCTCTCCGACCTGGTGGCCGTGACAGCTACAGGAGAGGCCGAAGTCGTCCTCCCCATCAAGGCCGGTTTCCTGCCCTTTTCGGCAGGCGGACATCCCACCATAACGATCACCGACAGCGACCTCTTCGACGGCGCGGCCCCGGCGGTCGAATTCAACGCCGACTTCGATGCCATCGACCGGTTCAACGAAGATGCTGAGCGAGCCTTGCAGGAAGGGTTCAACGCCCTCGCCTCCCTCGGTGACCGATTGGATGAGGTGAGCGAACTGGGAAGTGTGATTCCTCTCCTCGGCAGGTCTGCGGGAAGCGGTGAAGCGGGCGATGTTTCGCTGGGTCAGATCGTGGACCTGGGAGGGTTCCTCTCCGACATCCTGGCTGAACCCATGACTGCGCTTCTCGAAGGTGCTGGGCGGAGCGGGGCGGAGGATCTTGCCGCCTCGATCGAGCAGGCACTTTCAGCTCAGGGGGCCTCGTTTTTTACCGTAACCCACGCCTTCCAGGACAACGTGCTCACTTTCGATCTGGCTTTTGACGCCGAGAAGCGTGAGACCTTGAGCCTCACACTCGGTGACGAAGAATTTCAGACTCAGGTGGCGGGACTGGGGCTTTCTCTTGACGGCGAATTCGCCGTGGACCTCGTGGTCGGGTTCGGGTTGAACCTGACCCTGGGGGTCGACCTGACCCTCCTCCCGGCTTTGGGCGACGCCTTTTTCCTCCGGATGAACGAGCGCCAGGGGGGCGCCAAAACCGTGGAAGCAAGCCTCGGGGGCCAGGGGAGCCTCAGTGCACGGCTCGGCATTCTTGACGTGACCGCGTCACTGAGGGAACCGAGCCTCAGTGCAACCCTCGATGTGGACCTCGCGGACCCGAATGGAGACGGCCGAACGTCGTTGAGCGAAGTGCTGGGAACGCCCTATCAGGATCTCGTCAACACCACGGCGAACGGGTCCATGGAGGTCGGGATCGCCCTGTCTGCAAGCCTTGCAGGGCTCGAGATCATCTCCGGGGCCGAACCCACGGTTCTGCTGAGTGACCCGGACCTTTTCGACGGTGTGCTGCCGGATGAGGGGCCCCAGACTCAGAACTTCGACGACATGGAAGGCTTCGGGAACCTGAGCGCCGGCTCCCTCCAGGGCCTGCTCGGTAAGCTCGGAGAGTGGCTTGGCGAGCTCACCAGCTCATCGGGATTCGACATCGAGATTCCTTTCACCGACGGGACCAAGCTGAGCGACGTCCTCGACTTCGGCGGGCTCTTCGGGAACAAGGTTACGGATGCGATCACGGTGTCAAACGAAGGCGAAGAGAATCCTCAGGAGCAGGAAGGAAGCCCAACCTTTTCAACCCTCGACGGTCTGGCGAACGTGCTGAGCGGCGTTCTCTCGAACCTTGCCTATGACTCGGCAAGCAAGGCCCTCACCTTTGAGCTGGGATTTGACGAGACTATCGAAGGCCTCACCACAGACATGGCCTTCGGATTCGACCTGGGCGAACTGGCAGGTCTCGAGACCAGCAGCACCATCACCCTCATCCCGCACCTGACAGGGGACATGAAGATCGGGGTGCTCCTCAAGTGGCCGGGGTCGGACTTTGTGCTCACGGAAGACACCCTACTCAAGGATCTGAACGCGGGTAAAGGCGTGATCATCGACGAGGGCGTGGCCGATGTGCGGATCCAGCTCCGGGACGGCAAAACCTTCGAGGTCACCCTGGACGGCGCGACCGACGTGGGTGACGTGCTGACGATGCTCAGGCTAGCGGCTGCGGATGAGGGTCTGGGCGACGTGTTCGATGCCCGGATCAATGAGGACAAGAACGGCATTGACCTGATCCAGAGCGATTCCGTGGAAGACAAGGGCTTCCAGTTCAATGCCGCGGCCATCAACGGCTCGGTGGCCGGCCATGCGCTTCGGATCGTTGGAAAAGACCAGGACAACGACGGCCGGATTCTTGGAGGCGCTCTCCACGGCGAGAATTTCTCGGACCTCATCTTTTTGCAGGATGCCAGCCTGACAGGGGATGTGACCCTGACCGCGTCCGACGTGGATGCCTCAGCCAAGCTGGGCTTCATCGGCGCCTCGATCGAGAATGCAACGGCTTCGGGCACCGTGAAGGCGAGCCTTGATTTCGGAGACCCCGCAGGCCGGGCGGACGACGGCCGGATCACCCTTCGGGAGGCCTATGATGCTCTCTTAGACGTGGCTCTTTTTGTCATCGCCGAAGAGGCGGTCGACTTCGAGGCGGGCAATACGGGCGAGCTCAAGATCGAGCTCGGAGGAGGGGCTCAGGGCGAAACCGGCCAGACCATCACTTTGAACTTCGATGCGAGCGACCCCACCGCGACGATCGACGACTTGGTCATCTCCCTGAACGATGCCCTGGAGGATGGGGGATACGGTGATTTGCTCCAGGCGGGGAGCTGGGACGACCGCCTGAGCTTCACTCTGGTGGACGGCGTGGCCCGCACCCTGCGGGTCACGGGAGATGCGGAGAAGCTGGGATTCACGGACGGGCAGCAAGGGTACGTGATGATGCCCGAGGTCACGGTCTCCGGCGAGTTCAAGGATTTCGTGGTGAACGTGGATATCGCAGGCATTGATCTGGGCCTCAACCCGAGGCTGGATGTCACCATCTCGGAGTTCGACCTCCTCGATCTCCAGAAGCCCGACTTCACCGTGTCCGACTTCATCAATGTGGAGGGCCTGGATGACCTCGGCGACCTGCCCAGCTTCGACGATTTTTCTTTCGGCGACATCCTCACCGGCCTGCGCAAGGCCCTGGACTTCATCACCGAGATCGAGGGCCTGGATTTTCTCGACACCGAGATCCCCATCCTGGAAGTCCAGTTAAGAGACCTCCTGGATTTCGGCTCCGATTTCCTCGATTTTGTGGACAACTTCGAAGAGAACTTTGCCGGCACCCTGGATCTGGTGGAGGCGGAAATCGAGGACCTCCTGGGCATCGGCGACGACATGGTGGACCTCAGCCTCGACAGGTCCGGGGAGAACCTGGCCCTCCGGATCGACCTGGTCTTCGAGGCCAAGGCGGAAGAGGAACTGGCCGTCAAGCTGGATCTCATGGAGGTCCTGCAGGACGCCGTGGAGCAGGCCTTTGACATTGACCTGGATTTTCTCAAGGCCTTCACGGACCTGATCGATCTTGACGCAGAGGCGACCCTGGCTTTTGAGGCCACGGCCGCGCTGAACCTTTCCCTGGGCATCGAGCTGACCACGGACCCGACCGTTTTCCTCTATGACTACGACGAAGGCGACCCGAACAGCAAGGGCACCAGCGTGGAACTGACTGCCAAGGCCCTCGGCAAGGACATCAACTTCGACGCGGTCCTCGGCCCCTTAGGAATCTATGTGAGGAACGGCACGGCCGGAATCAACAAGTACGGGAACGACACCGACCCCGTGGATCCCGGCAACCCGGACAGTCCGATCAAGCGCGACATTCCTGCTGGGTTGGTGGTGAGCTTCAATGACGCGGACGGGGACAAACGCATCTCCTTTGACGAAATCTTCGAAACCGGGGGCGGGCTCACAAACATCATCGAGTTCGACTTCGGCGCCCAGGCCTTCGCCGTCCTGCCGGTCGAGCTGGTGGATGGAACATCCATCGGAACCCTGGATTTCGCCCTGGTGTTTCCGGATGACCCGACCGACTTTGCAGGCATCGAGTTTGTCGTGAACTCCGTGCCTGACTTCGAGGCCGCCCTTGAAAACCTGGATCTCGGCTCCAACCTCCTGGCCATGCTCGGCGGCTGGGAGGGGGTCTTCGACCTCCTCATCGACGCTATGCGAGGCGAGGTCTTCGGGTTCACGGTGCCGCTCATCGGCGACGCCCTAGGCGACGCGGCCGACTTTCTGGTGGACCTGAAAGATACGGTCACGGACACCCTCGAAACTGTGGGGACCCAGGGCATATCCTTTGTCCAGCAGGCGCTCTACGATGCGGTCGGGCCGAAAGGGCTTGACTGGCTGAAAGACAGCACGAATGACGGCGGCATCAGCCGGGACGACGTGGTGGTGTCGCGAACTCCCGAGGAAGGATTTCCGGACGAGGTCAAGTTCAACTTTTCTTTGGGCCAGGATCTCCTGGAGCTGGACCTTCCTATTGACTTCGACATCGGCTTCCCCGGCCTCGGCCTGGACGTGGACGCGGACCTGAAGATGCTGCTCGGCTTTGACTTTGACATCGGCTTCGGCGTCAGCAAGGACAAAGGGGTCTTTCTCGACACCTCGGCCCTGGATGAACTCAAAGTCTATCTCAAGGTCCTGCTGCCGGATTTTGCGGCTACGGGATCCCTCGCCTTCCTGCAGGTCGACGTGTACGAAGACCGGGATCGGGCACCTGAGGAACAGCCGACCCGGCTCGTGGGCGAGTTCACCGTCGACCTCAAGGACCCCAATGACAACGATGACGCCCTCACCCTCGGCGAGATTTTCGGCGGCGTGAGCTTTGGGGACATGCTCGATTATTCCTACGAGGTCGTCGCCGACGTGGACCTCGACATCGTGACGAGCCTGCTCGGCAGCTCCATGCTCCCGCGCATCCGCACGGATTTCGCCCTGGACTGGAGTCTCACGAAAGGGGAAGAAGGGGCAGAGAGCAATACCCAGATCTCCTTCAACAACATCGAGCTGAACCTCGGGGATTTCTTCAGCGGCTTTGCAGGGGATGTGCTCGGCACGGTCAAGGACGTCCTGGATCCCATCCAGCCGATCGTCAAGGCCCTGACCGACCCGATCCCGGTGATCTCCGACCTTGCCGGCGACATCAGCCTTGCGGACATTGCCCGCATTTTCGGAAAGGCCGACATAGCGGCCTTTCTCGATGCCGTCAAGATGATCAACGACTTTGTGAACAGCCTGCCCGATAACCTGGGGCCCGAGACCTGGATCGGCATCGGCAGCTTTGACGTGGACGTCGCCCTGGCCTCCGAGGAAAAAACAGACGATCTGAGCGCCAAAGAAGAGGAGGTCAACAAGCTCATCGAGCAGTATGATGCGGTGACGCAGGAGGAGCTTGAAAGCCAGCTCGACGACAAATCCGGATCTGGATCGAGCAAGTTCTCGAAGAGCGCCGGGTTCCAGGGCAAGGGCAAGCTCGAGTTTCCCATCCTGTCCAACCCACTCAGCATCTTCAACCTGCTCATGGGCCAGGACATCGACCTCTTCCTTTTCGACGCACCGCCCTTTGTCATGGACTTCAGCTACGAGCAGAGCTTCCCGATCCCGCCCTTCCCCATCGTCTCCGCGGAGATCGGCGGCCGCATCAAGGCGACAGCCGACTTTGCCTTCGGCTTTGACACGAGCGGTATCCGCCAGTTCCTGGACAGCGGCGATTTCGAGGACATATTCGGCGGTTTCTTCATCAGCGACCGGATCAACCCGGACGGGACCGGCGCCGATGTGCCGGAGTTCACCGTGCAGGGCCAGCTCACGGCAGGGGGCAAGATCGACCTCGTGATCGCCGAAGCGGGCGTGCGCGGCGGGATCTTTGTAACCGTCAACTTCAACCTCAACGATCCCAACCAGGACGGCCGGGTCAGACCCAACGAGCTGTACGAGAACCTTTTGCTCGGGCCGCTTTTCATCTTTGACATAGGCGGAGACATCTCAGCCGGACTGGAGGCGTACTTCTCCATTGACCTCGGCATTTTCAGCATCAGCAAGACCTTCGAGCTCGCCAGCATCACCATTGTGGACTTCGAGTTTCCACGGCCTGAAGACACGTTCGAGCTGGCTTACAAGGGCAGCCCCACCCTGCACCTGAATATGACCGAGGGTTCGGACAACTTCACCCTCAAGCAGGGCTTCACCCCGAACAGCGTGATCGTGGAGGCTTACGGGTTCAGTCAGGAATACGAGGACGTGGGCCGAATCGAGGCTCATGGGCTCGGCGGGGACGACATCATCACGGTCTCCGAGGGCCTCACGATGCCGGTCCTTCTTTATGGGGACGAGGGCAATGACCAGCTCTTTGCCGGAAGCGGTCCGGCCGAGCTCCATGGCGGTCCGGGCAACGATCTCCTGGTCGGGGGGAGCAACATTGACACCCTTTACGGGGATGCAGGGGATGACACCCTGAAGGGCGGCGCGGGCAACGACCTTCTGTTCGGAGGAACCGGCGCAGACAGGCTCGAGGGCGAAGCCGGGGACGACTATCTTTACGGCGAGGCGGGCCGGGATCATCTCTTCGGTGGTGAAGGGGACGACCTGCTCGAGGGCGGTGACGACACGGACGAACTCCAGGGCGAGCGGGGCAGCGACCGGATCTATGGTGACGGCGGCGACGACCTGATCCAGGGCGGCCTGGGCAATGACGAACTCCACGGCGGCGCCGGGAACGACGCGATTTACGGGAACGAAGGCCGCGATGTGATCTATGGAGACGCCGGCGGGGACCGCATTTACGGCGGCTCCGAGAACGACGAGATCTGGGGCGGCACCGGGAACGACGAGATCTGGGGTGAGGCCGGGGTCGACGAGATTCACGGCGGGGACGACAACGACGTCATCCGGGGCGGTGAGGGCAGCGACAGCCTCTTCGGCGATGCCGGCGACGACCTCCTCTACGGGGCCGACACCTCGGACGGCGGAGAGCAGCAGGCGATCCACACCATCGAAGGCGGGCTCGGCTCCGACAGGATCTACGGTGACAAGTGGGACGACATCATTTACGGTGACAATTCTTCGGATCCCACCGGGATCGGTGGCCAAGACACGATCTACGGCCTGAGCGGCAACGACTTCATCCACGCAGGCTCGGCCGATGACACGGTGTATGCGGGTGCCGGAAATGACTGGGTGGTCGGCGGCTACGGGAGTGACGACCTTTACGGTGAAGGCGGCACCGACGTTTTGTGGGGAGGGTTTGCATCCGGAGAAGCAACCCCGGCAGACTTTGACCTGAGCGTCTCTGAAAACTTCGAGGCCCCTGTCAGTTTCTACGAAACCGAGGCGGCCTTTCCGACCTGGTACACGCCGCCCATGATCACACCGGTTGTCCTGGGCGGCCAGAACGTTGAAGGAAGGCTCGGCGACGGCCGCGATAGGCTGCGGGGCGGGGACGAGACAGACTTCCTCTTCGGCGGGGACGAGCAGGACATCCTTTCCGGCGGATCCGGCGACGACTACATGGACGGCGGCGCCAGTGACGACGAACTCTACGGCGGCCTGGGGGAGGACGTGATCCGGGGCGGTTCGGGCCGTGACGCCCTGCACGGCGACGCGGGCATCGACCAGCTTTACGGAGACAGTGGAGACGACAACCTCTTCGGCGACGCGGGAGATGACCAGGGCAACCAGGCGGGCCAGCGGCTTTACGGCGGTGCCGGCCGGGACAACCTCTACGCCTATGCACCCACCAATGATGTGACCGACGTCCAAGGCGACCAGCTCTTCGGCGGGAGCGGGGGCGACTTCCTGTTCGGCAACATCCTCAAGGAACTGCTCGTGGGCAATGAGGGCAACGACTTCATCAGCGGAGACGCGCTTCGCGGCAAGCGCTATCTGGACAACTTCCTTGCGGACATCGAAGGCGCCGACGACGAGATCCGGGGCGGGAGTGGCGAAGACCAACTGCTGGGAGGCGGCGGCCGCGACGTGATTTACGGCGGAGCAGACACGGACTGGATCGAAGGCCAGAACGGAAACGACACCCTTTACGGCGGTGCCGGGATCGACATCATCGTCCTCGATGTGGGCCCGTCTCCGGACCAGACCGACCCGGTGACCGGCGTGCGGCCCTTTGACGAGCTGGGCGATGACATTTACGGGCACTACGGGAACGAGTTCGAGGGTGACGTGGTTGACGACAACGCCACGGACATCCTCCTCGTGGAAGGCACCTCTCACAATGATCTCATCCGGCTGCGCCAGTCCGTGGCAAGCGAGCCCATTCTGGATCAGGACGGGAACCCCACGGGTCCTGTTGCCCAGGGCGGCCAGCTCATGGTGGAGTACAATGCGGCCCGGCTCGAGGCGGTCTGGCTCGACAGCCAGGGTAAGCCCCGCGTGGAGCAGTTCAGGGTCAGCGGGCTCATGGGCAACGACACCATCGAGTTCGTGCGGGGTGAAGGGGCTCTCGACATCAGCTCCCTCACCACGCGGAGCAATGATTTTGTGGGCGTGATCGACGGGGGCCCTGGCAACGACACGCTCCTCGGCACCGAGGGCCGGGATCGCCTGGACGGCGGGAGCGGCAGCGACGTGCTCTACGGATTCGGCGGGGACGACCGCCTCTGGGGCGACGGCGGGAGCGGATTTGCCGGCGACCACGACGTGCTCTATGCGGGCCAGGGAAACGACGACCTCATCGGCGGCCAGGGTACGAACGAGCTCTACGCCTGGTCGCGTGACCCCTTGCAGGACAGCGACGGGGATGGTGTGGTTCAGTTCGGCATCTTTGTCGATACCCAGGGCAACCTCTTTGACGACGATGAGGAGGGATCCCTGCCCCTCGAGGACACGGGCCTCAACCGGATGCTCGGGAGCAGCCGTGACGACAGGCTTTACGGCGGGACGGGTCTCGACTTCCTTTACGGGAACGGCGGAGAGGACCAGCTCTTCCGGGCCGACGGGTCGCCCTTTGAAAGCCTGGACGACAACCTGGCCGGTGAAGAGTGGAAGGCCTATGCCCGGTCCACCAACAAGGTCTGGTACATCGGCGCGAGCAATGCGGACGACGAGATCTTTGTCGACTACGTCACCGAGCCCGGGACCCTGCAGGGCCGCCACCTGGTGAGTCGAAAGACCATGGTCGGCGACTACGTCACCTTTGACGCCAAGATCCGGCTCGACTTCTCTGCCATTGACGAGGACGGCAACCCGGTCTGGGATCCCTCCGACGTGCTCCTCGACCTGGAGCCGCTCCTGACGGACAACCTGCGGGATCGCCAGGACGCCCTAGCCGAGGTGAGCCTTCATGAGCAGCAGCTCGTGGGCGGTCTCCTGCCGCCTGAAGGCGACTTCATGGCCATCATCATCGACGCCCTGGCCGGAGACGATTACGTCAGGATCGGGCCTACCGTGCAGAAGACGGTCTGGATCGATGCCGGGGCTGGTGACGACCGGGTCGAGATCCAGGCCGGCAACCCTATCCTCATCGACCAAACCGAATACGGCGCCAGGAACGACACGCCGGCCAGCGCCTTCGTGCTCGGCGGCCGTGCAACGCTTATAGGGACTCAACCCGCGCCTTCGGACGGACGGCTGACTTCGAACGCGGTTTTTGACCTTCGCGTGGGCAGCGGCACCCCTGTGACAGTGACCCTGGCTGCGAGCGCCACAATGGACAACAAGGGGCCGGAAGACCTGTTGGCCGATCTCAATCAAGCCCTTCAGGATGCCGGTATCGATGGCGAAGTGGCGGCTGCGCTAAAGGGAGACGCGGTGATCCTGATGACGACCCAGGTGGGCGCGCAAGCCTCTCTCTTGCTCACGCCCCTCTCCAGCAGCACCGGTGCGGCACAGCTCGGATTCGCTTCAGATCAATCCGCCACAGGGGAAGAGCTCGGCAGCAGCGTGACGTACCAGGGCCTTACCCTCGACAGCCCG
>Ga0209164_1001180_pt1 | contig 37058 bp, 25 predicted proteins | sample MTBNYHSulfiMetaG_FD_187458 | JGI IMG/M metagenome (GOLD analysis project Ga0209164, IMG submission 187458) | Enrichment culture microbial communities from rom New York Harbor, USA that are MTBE-degrading - MTBE-NYH (New York Harbor Sulfidogenic)... | ecosystem: Environmental > Aquatic > Marine >... | reverse complement strand
GGAGGCGTTCGACCGGTGCATAGGTGTTGGAAAAGGATTGGAAATAGGCGATGAATTTCCGGGCCTTGAATCTTGCGGCCACCGCTGCCTTGCTGATGTCGAGTTGTTCGGTGATGGAGAGGCCCCTGGCAAAGGCGCCGGTGCCCGATCCGCGGGCGTTGCAGTAAATGCAGCCGCCGCGGCCCAAGGTGCCGTCGCGGTTGGGGCAGGTGAGCCCGGCATCCACGGTCAGTTTGTGAACCCGGCAACCGAATCGGTCGCGGAAATAGCGGTTCAGGTCATAATATCGCTGCGGCACGGGATTCATGGCTATGCCATAGGATAAAAGCACTTATTTGGCAAGGTCGCCGTTGGTGGTGAGACAGTGGCCGATGGTACAATCGATCACTTCCACGGTGAGATGGGCCAGTTGCTCGACAGGTGCGAGCAGTTGCTTGTAATGGTCCGGCTGCCTGGGAAAGTGGGTGACCACGGAGACGATGGCGGCCATCTGGTTGGATCCGATTTTCCAGATGTGCAGATCGGCGATCCGGTTGTCGGCATCGGCTTCGATGAGATCGTGAATACGCTGCACCATCTCCGTGTCGATGTCGCGGTCGAGCAGGATCCGCGCCGTATCTTTCAAAAGGCCCCTGGCCCACTGGGCGATGATCAGGGCGCCGACGATGCCCATGACCGCATCCATCCACACCCAGTGCCAGAATTTTCCCATGATCAGGGCCCCAATGGCCAGCACCGAGGTGAGGGCATCGGCCAACACATGAAGATAGGCGCTGCGCAGGTTGTGGTCGGGCTGGTCGTGATGGTGATGGTCGTGGCCATGCCCATGTCCCTCGTGTGAGGCATCCGGACCGTGGCCATGATGCGGTTGTTGCAGCAGCAGGGCGCTGGCCAAATTGACGACCAACCCCAGGACCGCCACCATCAAGGCCTCGTCGAAGCGAATCGTCTGGGGATAAAAAAGCCTTTCGGCCGACTCGACGGCCATCAGCAAGGCCACGACGGCCAGTACCACGGCACTGCTGTAGCCTCCCAGCACCCCGATCTTGCCCGTGCCGAACGTGAATCGCCGGTCGTGGGCATGTCTGCGGGCAAAATGATAGGCCAGCGCCGTGATACCCAACGCCGCGGCGTGGGTGCCCATGTGCCAGCCGTCGGCGAGCAGGGCCATGGAGCCGAATAGCAAGCCGGCCGTGATTTCGGCGGCCATGGTGACAACGGTCAGGCCGATGACCCACAGCACCCGGCGTTCGCTGGCGCGGTTCTGTATTTCAAAATCATGGGCATGCATCCATCGGTCGAGATTGTGGTCTTGCATCGATCGGGTTCCTTAGTACACTATTTCATAATTACGCTGACATAATGGGCTACTTGCTTGCAGTCATACTCGTACTCGTTCTCGTACTCGAAAGATTCCCCTGCTTGTGTCAACGATGCCAGGATGGATCGAGTACGAGTACCGCTGCGCTGAAGTACGCGTACGAGTACGCTAAGTATCCATTCCATGGGATGTCTGGGTCGACATATATGTCAGCTTATTTATGCCTGCTTGTACTTAGCGCAGTTCGTTTGCTCCAACGGTTCGGGTTTTCTTTGGGGCGGTATGGTGTATAGATTTGCACCGATCGTCGATTGTCAAATTGTCGGTGCCAGGGCCCTTTTTTAATGCATCCCTTCAAGGTGAACCACATTCAGTTAGAATTGCTGTAACAGGGCCGCGACCACGTTCTGAATCGCGCGGGCGATGCATTCACGGGCATCGGCCAAATCGTCGGCGGATTTGAATTCGGACACGAGTTCGATCAGGATGTCATCGGCCGGGGCAGGACGCGCGCCGATCGTTTCATAGTCGATGGCCGGCTTGACATAGCCGGCGTCCGGGAAGAAGTGGTGGCAGGGGGTGTCGGCATGGGCGGGACGATAGGGCCAGTCGATCTTTATCCGGAGCAGGTCGTTCAAGGCGGCGCGCGCGGCCGGGTTTTTGTCGAACAGCTCCGGCACCAGGGAGCGACCGAGCATCGTTTCGATCCGGCCGAAAATGGCGCCTGCAAACACCGCTTCGGTGACGATCAAACCATAGGTGTACCAATCGTCGATCACCGTTTGAAGGACCCGTTTGTAGCGGGCCGGCAGTTCGTGGGGCGCAGGGCAGAAATAGCTCCTGCAGGCCAGACCGCCGTAGTAGCTCAAGCCCCGATAATCGATCCCCCCATTGCCTTCCGCCAACGGGTGCAGCAGGCACCCCACCCGTTGTCGATCGTTGCCGATCAGGCCGATGAACGGGCAGTGGTGAAATTGAGGAAAGGGCCGGTTTTGGGGTTCGACGGCCTGCATTCGGGCGGCAAACGCATCGATGGCCGCCACGGTCCTGGGCGTTTTCTGGAACTGCACACTGCGATGGGCCAGCATGGCCGAGAGACTCGCCCGCGACACGTTCGCTACATTATAGAGTCCGCAGCAGGCGCCGCAGGAGACTGCTTCACTGACCTGGCACAGGTAGACGCCGCCGGGGATTTCCGATTGTGACGGTGAGATGTCTTGCGGTTCGGCCCCGGATGGCCCCTTTATGCTTCTGTTGTGTTGCATGGGTCGCCAGGGGATCACTTTCGGCACGGGTTGCCCGCCAGGGCGGTTTTCACGGCCATTCCTATGGTTTCGATGGCATAGGGTTTACGGATATAGGGACCGGCACCCAGCTCCTGGGCTGCCTTGACTCTTTCCGATTCTGAAAAGCCGCTGGCGATAATGACCTTGATCCCGGGCTTGAACCGGCAGATTTCTCGGTAGGTATCGAGCCCGTCCATGCCCGGATCCATGATCATGTCCAGTAGCATCACGTCCACCGCATGATCCTTCAGGTACTCGATCGCTGTTTCGCCGCTGGAACAGCAGGTGACGTCGTAACCCAGTTTCTCAAGAATGCGCCTGGCGATTTCACGCTGCACGTCGGCATCATCCACCACCAGGAGTTTTTCGCCGTTGCCCTTATATCGGTCCGGAGAAAATTTCGGTGATTCGGCCTTCACACACTCCTTCGTGGCCGGGAAGTAGAGGGTAAAGGTGGTACCCAGGTCTTTTGCGCTCTGAATATCGATGAACCCGTTATGGTCCTTGACAGTGCCCCATACCACGGCCATTCCCAGGCCGCTGCCGCTACGTCCCATCTTTTTCCGGGTGTAGAAAGGTTCGAAAACCCGTTCCATCTCCTTTTCGTTCAGCCCCACACCCGTGTCGGCAATGGAAAGCTGCACATACTGCCCCGGCGCCACGTGCTCGTATCCCCGGATAGGCCTGTCAATGTAGGCATTGCTGGTGATGATATCGATTTTGCCGCCCTCGGGCATCGCTTCGGCGGCATTCAGCAACAGGTTCATCACGCTTTTGGACAGGTGGGGCACGGAGCCGTTGATGTTCAGCAGGTCGGGCGCCAGCGCAATGGAAACCTGGATGTTGGGATGACAAGAGATCAGATTTATGAATTCAAGGCTTCTCATTTGTTCGGCGACGATCTGGTTGAGATTGACGACCTCGTTGACCGCAACGCCGCGTCTGGCCATGGTCAGCAGGTCCTGGACGATGGCGGCCGCCATTTCACCTGATTTTTTGATGGTCGCGATGGGTTTGACGAGGGGGCTCTCCCTGGGCAGATCGAGCAATAGCAGCTCCGGATAACTGACGATGCCGGATAAGATATTGTTCAGATCATGGGCCACGCCGCCGGCCAGCAAGCCGATGGCCTCCATTTTCTTGGCGCGCTGCAGTTCGGCCTCGAGACGCTTGGCATCTGAAATATCCATGACGGCAAAGATCTGCCCCTTGTCCGGATCGTCGGGATACAGCGAGCAGAGTCGCACCAGGCAGTCAAACACCATACCATTTTTACGTACCCATCTGGTCTCCACCTGGCCGATGCCGTTTTTGGCGATACTGTCGTATATGACCTTGCCGACGCGTTCGAACTCATTGCGGTTGGGATAAAGGATTTCAGTACCCTGGTTGAGAAGAGAGCCGTTTTCATAACCGAGCATGCGATACATCGTTTCGTTGGCCCAACCCAGCTTTCGATGAATCACCAGGCCAACACCGATCGGGGAAGCGCTGAGGATGGCCTTGAGGTTTTGCTCGCTCTCGCCGAGCTCCTTTTGGGCTTTGGCGCGCTCCTCGATTTCTGCTCTTAATCGCCGATTGGTGCCGCTGAGTTCGGCGGTTCGGGCGGCTACACGGCTTTCGAGCTCGAGATGGGAGGCCTGAATCCGGGCCGCCATCTCGTTGAAAACGGAGGCCAGGCGGCCGAATTCATCCTGGGAACGGATGTCGATCCGGGTCCCCAGGTCACCTTTGCCGATGGATTCGGCCCCGTTGGTCAACTCACGCAGGGGCGCGGTGATTCTCCGGGTAAGCAGCATCAGGGCCCCTGCCAGAACGATGGAGCTGATGATGCCCAGATAGACGAGATAGGGTCGCATCCGGTTGGCGACGCCATAGACTTCGCGTTCCGGGTCCACGGCCAGAACGTACCACTGCCAGGGTTCGAAGTAATTGAAAATGGCCAGGCTTTTGACGCCCTGGGCATCGTACCGGAGACGTCCGCCGTCCAATCCCAGTTTTCGAAACCACGCCTGGTCGCTGACATCCGTGCCGATCATGCGTTCGTCCGGGTGCATGGAGATGACGCCCCGGTTGTCCACGGCAAAGATATAGCCTTCGCGCCCCACGTCGATGTGGGATATGCGGCGGCCGGCATCCAGTTGGGCTTTGGCATTGCTGGCCGGTACGTTTTCCAGTCCATACTTATAGAGGATATCCTTCTGTTCGGAGGCTGCTTGGACGGCTTCTTCCAGTCGCGTCTGGAGCCAGGTTTCGGCCAACTGTGTCAGCGCTTGATGGGTGAAATAGTAGGTTGTGCCGGCGGTGGCAAAAAGGGAAAAAAGGACCAGCGGTAAGGTGGTGACCAGGATCTTGGTATAGGTGTTCATTGTACATTCCCCTTACGATTCACACCTTACGGTGGCGTATTCGTCTATCGCCTGGCCGTCATCCTCGTTTTCTCGGTGAACTGGGGATAGAGCGCCATGGTCGACGACAGCTCGTGGCCGTAGTCCACATACCTTTTCCGGGCATAGCACTGCTTCGTGAACATGATCGGGTATGCGGCCATATCGTTCAAAATCCTGATTTGGGCTTGTCCCCAAAGATTGATCTGTTTTCCGGGATCGATTTCCAGCCGGGCGGCTTCGATCAATCGGTCGATCTGCCTGTAGTGGGAAAAGTTGGTGTCGGGATGCGCACCGGTGACGACGATGGCATCGGAGTGAAAAAAGCGGCTCAGGTAGGCGTCGGCGTTGGGGCGCCAGGCCGTGTAGAGCACCATCGGTTGCGATCCCTGGCGGATCGACCGGTGCATGGCGCCATGGGGGACGAATGCAATGCGGCAATCGATTCCGATCCTCGCGAGCTGTTCGGCGATCAGCGCAAAACATCCGCGGTGGAGCCGTTTTTCCGAAGCGACCAGATCCATGGTGAAACCGTCCGGATAGCCTGCGTCGGCGAGCAGCGTCCTGGCTTTTTCCAGGTTCAATGGATAGAGCAGATCGAGCCGGGCCACATCGGACGATGTCAAACCGCCGGGAAGAAACTGGAACGGAACATGTGAATGGGCGTTGCCTACCAGACGGGGATGAGAAATGGATAGGAAGGCCTCTCGGTCTATCCCATAGGCGATGGCCCTGCGGACCCGGACGTCATGGAGCGGCTCGAACTGGGTGTTCAAATACAGAGAGATCACCTCGCCGACCCCGTGGGTATCGATGGCGACGTTGCTAATCGTCTCCATTTTTTCGATCCACTCCTTGTCTCCGGACCCCATGATGACATCCAGGTCGCCCCTTAGCAGATCCGCCTCGAGTTTTTCGATACCCGATGAAAAATGGATCTCCACGCCTTGCAGTTCAGGCCGGCCGCGAAAGTAGTGGCGGTGGGCCGACAAAGTGATTTTTTCATTGGGAACGCGCATCTTGAAGGCAAACGGACCGGTGCCGACCGGGTGAATGCGATGGGCCTCCCTTCCCATGGCTTCGACGGCCCGTTTACTGACAATGAAACCCCCGGCATAATTGGTCAACTTGGGAAGAAAAAGAATGGATGAGAGCGGTTTTTCGAGGATGATGCGGATCGTATACGCATCGACTTTTTCGATGGTCATGCCGTCATACTCGCCGGCATAGGCGCAATGGGCGGGGTCGGCCGATTTGCGGAGCGAAAAGACCACATCGTCGGCCGTGAGCTCGTAGGCGTCGGTTTGGGGGCCGGCATGAAACATGACACCCCTGCGGAGATGAACCGTCCAGATTTGCCGGCCGCCTGCCATCGTGAACAGGGGAATGTCGGCGGCCAGGTCGGGTTCGAGTTTGGGCGCTTCGCCCGGCGCATAACGCAGCAAGCCGTTGAACACCATATCGGCCAGGGCACGATCCTGGGAGCCGGCGGCAAGGTGGGGATCCAGCCGTCCGATATCAGTGACCGGCATGCCGAAACGCAGCACATTTCCCCTGGGAGATGGATCGGAGACGGCGTTGACCGCCGCACTGGGTTGCGGCAGGGATGGCGTCGCTGCGGCCGGCCACACCACCAGGCGGCCCGCCGTGGCCAGAAGAACGGCGGCCAGAAGTATGCGCATCCATGTTTGGCGTTTCATGGCACTGCTCCTCAGGCCTTGGATACCTCCGGATGAAATCTTGACGGCGCCGCCCGGCAACTGCTTTTTACGAATCCATCAATTCTTATGCGATCTGCCTTTATGCTGGTCTTTTTTTACGCTGATCTGGCGGCGCGTTCGGCTGCCTCGAATCCCAATCTGAAGGCTTTTAAGTTGGTATCGACAAAAGCCGCCTTGGTTTTGGTGCGGATGGCGGTTTCAAGCTGTTCAGCGGTGATGGGCAATCGTCCGGTCTGGAGCAGGGCGCCGAGCAGCACGATGTTCAGGGCCATCGCACTGCCGGCTGCTTTGGCCAGGGCCACGGCGTCGAATGCGATCAACTGACGGGTCTTGGTGCGAATCAGGTCTTGAATGCGCGCCAGGTCCGGATACGTGCCTTTGCCGATGGCCACGGTAAAGGGCGGCACGGGCGAGAGGTTGGTGATCACCACCGTCTCCCGGTTGCATTTGTTCAGGGCACGCAGGGTTTCCGCAGGTTCGAAGCCCAACAGGATATCCGCTTCGGCGTCGGAGATGATGTTGCTCTGCGCCTCGCCGAACACGATGGCCGATTCGACCACGCCGCCGCGTTGGGCCATGCCGTGGATTTCGCTCATCCGGACGGGGATACCGGCCAGCAGGGCTGCTTCACCCAACACTTTTGAGGCCAGCAGGTTGCCCTGGCCGCCGACGGCTACAATGATCAATCGAAGTGTTTCCATCTGGTTACCTTATTTTTTAGTTTTAAGTTTAAAATCAAAGCCGTTAACTTAAGGAGTCTGGTTTTCATCCGGGCGGGGTTAAACCCCGCCCCTACACCGCCCGGGCATGGCAACTGTTTGTATGATAACAAGATCTCGTAGGGGCGGGCTTTATGCCCGCCCGCAACGCCCGCTTAAGTTAATCTCATTGACTTTAAACCAGTATCAGACATGGTTGCGTCGATACCGCCGATCCATCCGTTGCATCACAGATCGACCGGATGGCGTTTTTTCCAATCACGCCGATTTGACCGGCACGATGGCATTCTCAGGGCATATCTGGGCGCAGACGGCGCAGCCCACGCAGGCATCGGCGTCGATGCGCACCCGTTCCCCCTCCAGGAAAAAGGCCGGACAGGCCAGCTCATTGATGCAATCGCGGTGATTGGTGCAACGGTCCGACACCTGAAAGGCGCGCGGTTTCAAGATGCCCAGGCTGCGGGCGTACAGGGTGCAGATTTCCTGGGAGATGATCACCGAAACCCCCTTGAATGCCAGCGCCTCGCGAATCGCCTCGATGCTCTTTTTGATCTTGAACGGCTTCACGATCGTGACATGGGAGACGCCCACGGCCCGGACCACCGCCTCGATGGAGATGCGCTGATACCCCGCCATGTTCAAGGCGTCCATGTCCACTCCGGGGTGGGGCTGATGGCCGGTCATGGCGGTGGTGCCATTGTCCAGGATGACCAGGGTGAAGTTGTGGTTGTTGTGCACCGCGTTGACCAGGCCGGTGAGGCCCGAGTGGAAAAAGGTCGAGTCGCCGATGAAGGCCACCACCTTCTGGTCGGTGGCTTTGGAAAAACCGCAGGCCGAGCTGACCGAAGAACCCATGCAGATGACAAAATCACCCATGCTCAAGGGGGGCAGGAAGCCGAGGGTGTAACATCCGATGTCGTTGGGGTAGATGGTGTCCAGGCCTTGGGCTGCTTTTTTCACCGCATAGAAGGTGGCGCGGTGGGAGCAACCGGCGCACAGGTTGGGCGGCCGGGCCGGGATCTCGGGGACATCGGCGAGATCGAGTTTCGCCTTGGGGCTGTCGGCCACGCCAAAGTAACCGGCCACGATGCGGCGCACCATGGCCGGATCGAATTCGTACAAGCGCGAAAAGAGCCCTTCGCCCTTACCCTGGATCTTCAAGGTCAAACCGGCCTCCTGGGCCAGTGCCTTGACCGCCTCTTCCATGAAGGGTTCGCCTTCCTCGGCCACGAGCACCCGTTCACAGTCGCTCAGGAATTGTTTCACCCTGCCGGCCGGCATAGGATTGGACATACCGATGCGCAGGATCTTGGTCCGTTCGGCGATGCCCAGTTCGTTCACGGCGTCTCTGACATAGTTGAAGCTGACGCCGTTGCACACGATGCCCAGGCGGCCGTTACCGGTAACGGTATTGTAGGGACTGATCTCCGATATCTTCGCCGCCTTGGCCATGTTTTCCAGCAGTTTGACGTGCAGCCGGCGGGAGACGGCCGGCACGGTGACGTAATTGAACGGGTCCTTGTCGAAGCGTCCTTTGGCGACCGGCTTTTTCAATGGGCCGAGACGCACAAAGGCGCTGGAGTGGTTGATGCGCGTGGTGGTGCGCAAAATCACCGGCTCGTGCAATTGCTCGGAGAGCTCGAAGGCGTAGGTCGTCATCTCCAGGGCCTCCTGCACCGAGGAGGGCTCGAGCATGGGCAGGCCGGACATCTTGGCGTAATAGCGGTTGTCCTGTTCGTTCTGGCTGGAGAACATGTTGGGATCGTCGGCCGAGAGGATCACCATGCCGCCGCGCACACCCACATAGGCCAGGGTCATGAGCGGGTCGGCCGCCACGTTCAAGCCCACGTGCTTCATCATGCACATGGTGCGCAAGCCGGCATTGGCGGCACCGGCCGCCACTTCGAGGGCGACCTTTTCATTGGTGCTGTATTCGAAGTAAAGGTCGCTCTGTTGGGAGACCTGAAACAGGTTCAACGAAATTTCGGACGAAGGGGTGCCCGGGTAGGTGGTGGCAAAGGCCACCCCGGCCTCGAGGGCGCCTCGCGCTATGGCTTCGTTACCCAGCAGCAGGCGTTCGGCACCGGGTTCGTCGATAAGTAATTTATGCATTTTTCTTCCTTCATGTAGGGTGGTCTCGATGAGGGTCATCGGGCCGATCAACACGACAGACGCACCAACCGCCGCCGGCGGCTGATGCGTTCGTGAAAACATGGCACGCTTTGCAGGTTTTGTCCAGTCTGTTCATGCGCTTGATACCAGGGACAAAAGCTTCACATTGCATTTTGGGCTGGGATCACTTAGTACACACAGGCATAAATAAGCTGACATATATATCGATCCAGACAGCCCATGGAATGGATCCTTAGCGTACTCGTACGCGTACTTCAGCGCAGCGGTACTCGTACTCGATCCGTCCTGGCATCTTTGACACAAGCAGGGGAATCTTTCGAGTACGAGTACGAGAACGAGTACGAGTACGACTGCAAGAAAGTACCCCTTTATGTCAGCGTAATTATGAAATAGTGTACTTAGGCTTCAGGCACAACTTTTCGGACCGGGGAGACGCCATGACACAATTCCGCCACCTTTTCCAACCGATTCGTATTGGCCAAATGAACGTCAAAAACCGTTTGCTCATGTCGGCCATGAGCATCAATTTCGGTGTCGATGGCAACGGTTATGTCACCGATCAGCTGATTGCGTACATGGCTGCCCGCGCACGCGGCGGTGTGGGCATGATGCTGGTGGGCGGCGGGGGCATTCATCCCACCGGCGCCGAACTGCCCGACCTGCCGGCCCTGTGGGACGATGGGTGCATTCCTGCGCTGCGTCGTATGGTGGCAGCGGTGAAGCCTTTTGACTGCCGTCTGGGCGTGCAGTTGATGCACGGCGGCCGCCAATCCTACCATGAACACAAGGTGGCCCCCTCGGCCATCCCGGCACCGGCGGTGGTCAAAGGGGTCCCCAAGGCGCTCGAAGCGGCGGAGATCCACATGCTGGCGGCTGCGTTCGGCGATGCGGCGCGCCGTTGCCAGGAGGCCGGATTCGACTTTATCGAAATCCATGCGGCCCACGGCTATCTGATCAATCAATTCATGTCACCCAATGCCAACCGGCGCACGGACGCCTATGGCGGTAGTTTCGAAAACCGGATCCGGTTTCTGTTTGAGGTCATGAGCGAGATTCGGCAGAGATGCGGCCGTGAATTTCCTTTGGGCATCCGCATGAACGGCGAGGATTACATCGACGACGGCTGGGCCCTGCCGGATGCGCTGCGCCTGGCGCCGCTGCTGGAAACCCATGGGGCGGACTACGTGCACGTGTCGGCGGGCGTCTACGGTAGCCGTCAGCTGACGATCCCGTCCATGTATGTGGACCAGGGCTGTTTCATCCATCTGGCGGCGGCGGTCAAGGATACGGTCTCGATCCCGGTGATCGCCGTGGGCCGGATCAAATCGCCGCAGCTGGCCGAAGGTGTCATCGCAGACGGAAAGGCGGACATGGTGGCCCTGGGACGTTCGCTGCTGGCCGATCCGGATTGGCCCGCCAAGGTTCAGACCGGCGCGGTGGAGAAGATCCGACCGTGCGTCGGGTGCTGCCTGGGGTGCATCCACACCGTGCTCCGGCTGGAACCGGGGGGGTGTGTGGTCAATCCCGACGTGGGCCGCGAGTATCTGCTGCAGCAGATGTCAAAGGCCGAGCAGCCGCGGCGGGTACTGGTGGTGGGGGCCGGGCCGGCCGGATTGGCAGCGGCCCGCATGGCGGCCCTGCACGGCCATGCGGTCGTGCTGTGCGACCAGGCCGCCGAACCCGGCGGCGCTTTGCGGCTGGCGGCCAAGGCGCCGGGAAGGGGTGAGCTCGGGGATCCGATTGCGTTTCTCGTTGCGGAACTCGCGTCCTTAAACGTGGAGACGCGACTGAATTGCCCGTTGAGCGACGCGCTTCTGGACGACATCGATCCGGAGATCGCTATTCTGGCGACTGGCAGCCTGCCCGACATGCCGATGGTGAAAGGCCTGCACAGCACCGGCATGCAGGTGTGCACCGTGACCGAGGTGCTGGACGGCAGCGTTGAAACCGGGGCGCGGGTCATCGTCTGGGGCGGCAACCAGGCCGGCCTGGTCCTGGCCGACTACCTGGCCACCGGCGGCCGCACGGTGATGGTGCTGCATGCCAAATCCCATTTTGGCGAAGAGATGTCCAGCAACGACCGCTACTACCTGCGCGAGCGGCTCACCCAGGGCCGGGTGAAGCTCTTCAAACACGTTACCGTCGAAAAGATCCTCGCCGACGGGGTGCAGTGCCGCATCGATCAAACGCGTGAAACCTTTTCACCCTGGGACACCCTCGTGCTGGCCGATCGGTTTGTGGCGCTGCGGGACGCCGCCAACCTGCTCAAGAAGCGGGGCATCGAGACTCATTTCATCGGCGACGCCAAGCAACCCCGTCATTTGATGTATGCCATGAGCGAAGGCGAGGAGGTGGGACGGTCCTTATCCTAGTATGCGCAGGCATAAACAAAGCTGACCTATATGTCGACCCAGACATCCCATGGAATGGATACTTAGCGTACTCGTACGCGTACTTCAGCGCAGCGGTACTCGTACTCGATCCATCCTGGGATCGTTTACACAGGCAGGGGGATCTTTCGAGTACGAGAACGAGTACGAGAACGAGAACGAGTACGAGTACGACTGCAAGCAAGTGGCCCATTATGTAAGCGTAATTATGAAATAGTGTACTATGGCGCGAGATGTCGCCGACCCACCACCATTTCCCCTACGGCGAGACACTCCAGGCCGAACGAAAGGTAACCGCCGTAACCGAGCACCGGCATGGCAAAGAGGTGAAATCGGTCCACATAGGGAATGGCATAGTGCCAGCGGGCCAGGCTGCCGATGTTCCACATTTCCCAAAAGAAGCCGCAGATCAGGGCGGCCAGAGCCGCTGCGATCAGGGCTCGCCAGTCGCCTTGGGCCAGGGGGCTGAAGATCGTTTGCCGGCCCGCCAGGGCTTGCAACGCGGTGAGGATCAGCAGCGGCGAAATCCAGAGCAATGCAAACAGGGCGTCCGGGTAAACTCCCAACAGCGCCAGTCCCGCCGCGGCCGTGGCCAGGATCGCAACGGCCAGCGTGCGGGGGCGGCGGGGGGTAGGTACTCTAAAACCGTCAGCCAACATCGTGCCGAACAGGGGAAAGGTGAGCAACCATCGGTAGGTGCCCAGCACCGCCGGCAGGACCGTGGCAAATGCCAGCGACGCGAAGAGCGCGTAGGCCGGCGCACCGAACGCTTCGATGCCGGTGTAATACCAGTTCTGCACGAAACGGTTGAGATATTCGAAAAACCACCAGAACAGGGCACTGGCCAGGATCAACACGCCGAAGCGCCGAGGTGTGTCGCAGAGCAGGCATCGTCCGCTGCGCCGTTGGCACAGCGCGTTGACAAAAACGATGTATCCGATCCAGGGCAGGCAGAAGGTGTGGGCCTGAATCGGTGCGAACCATTCCAATCGGCTCCATGCCAGGCCCCATCCGCCGAGCATCATGCCCAACCCTAACCAACCCCAGGTGGGGAAATCGCGTTTCACCGATTTTCCGCCAGAGGTTCTCCGGCGGACGCGCCGGATCGATGCAACGATCAGCGCCACAGACGACAGTTCTATGAACGCGAACACAAAAAAGGCAGGCCAGGAAAAGGGCGCATGATCGACGTAGCGGGTCAGGGGTGGAAATTCGAGATAGGGTTGAAGCGCCTCACCCCGGAGATACAGCCCTGCCAGCGGCAGGCCGACCACCAGGATGACGGCCAAGAGCCCTTGCAGGATATGGAAGTGCGATTTGCGGATGTTGGAACGACCCACCATTCATGGTCTCGTCGACGGTCGAAAGGTTTCGATCCCCCCAGGATCACCCGGCCAGTGCCAGCACTTCGACGGTGTGATCGGAGAGATCGACGATCCAGAGCTTGTTGCGCAGCAGCTGGCTGGTGCGATGGCACAGGATGGACAGGACCTCGCCGCACTGCATCGCAGCCACGAGCACGACGGTTTGGGGCGGGCAACCCAATAGATGTTCGGCGCCTTGAGTCTTCAGGGCGCTGTCCCGGGGCCCGTATACCCATTCGAGCCCCCCATCCTGGGGATAGATCACGGTGACATGGCCCGTCAATCCACCGATGGCCGCCGACACCAACGGTATGCCGGCCTGCCGGGCCGCATCTTCCACGACAAAGCGTGACGGAATGTTGTCCAGGCAATCCACCACGACATCGTGGCCGGCGATCACCTGAAATGCGTTTTCGGTCGATAGGAAGGTCGGAACCACGCGGGTCTCCACCGCGCTGTTGATGGCCGCCACGCGGGTTTCGGCCGCCGAGGCCTTGGTGCTGCCCAGGTTCTCCTGGGTGCAGAACAACTGCCGGTTCAGGTTGTGCTCCTCGAAGCGATCGCCGTCGATCAGGGTGAGTGCGCCGACACCGGCCCGGGCCAGGATTTCGGCCACTGTTCCGCCCAGACCGCCCAAACCCACGAGGGCCACCCGGGACCGCAGGAACCGGATTTGATCGGAGCAGTCGTATGTGGATTGGTTGCGCAGGTAGCGTGAGGGGACCACACCGTTCTCCAGGGCTGCGATTTCCACATCACGGCATCCGACGCCGGTTTGTCTGGAGATCGCTTGCGTTCGAGACGTGGAAACGACGCGCAGGTCGGATCCATCCGGGCCGCTGATCCGTTCGGCGCTCTTGTCTATCAAATCCAGCAGGTGAGCGGGTGTGTGGTCGATGGTCGGCCCCCTTTCTGATCTGACGCCCGTAATGATATCCAGCGGTTTGGTGGCGTATCAGGTGCCTCTCTAACCCCCGCCCAACGGCGGAAAGACGGCCACCCGTTCACCGCCTTTCAGGGATGTCTCCAGCTCCTTACGCACACCGTTGATGAACACCAGCTTGGCTTGGGACCGGGGAATGCGCATCCCGTCAACGATCTGCGCCACGGTGGTGCCCGCGGATATGGGGAAGCGGTGGGCGTCGGGCGGCATATGCACGGCCAGGGAGGCAAACAGTCTCAGGTCGATCGTGTTTTTTCCGTGCTCCATCTGCGTCTTCCCCTATTTGCTTTTACTATAGTGGGTGAGTACACTATTTCATAATTTCGCTGACATAATGGGCCACTTGCTTGCAGTCGTACTCGTACTCGTTCTCGTACTCGTACTCGTACTCGAAAGATCCCCCTGCTGTGTCAACGATTGCAGGATGGATCGAGTACGAGTACCGCTGCGCTGAAGTACGTGTACGAGTACGCTAAGTATCCATTCCGTGGGCTTTCTGGGTTGACACATATGTCAACTTATTTATACCTGCGTGTGCTGAGGCGCCGTACCTGTTCGTGGCCATCGACGGACCGCAATTCATAGCAGAGACATTCGGCACCGGAACTCCGGTAAACCACCACGCTGGGAAGCTGGGCGCTTTTGAACCCCATGGCCTTGCACCCGTGGGGTGTCGACTCCTGCCAGGTCACATAATAATGGCGACACTTATGACAGTCGATGGGTTTCTTTTTCGCCATGCTCGGTCCATATCCGCGCTGATGGTAAACATGATGGCTATGTAAAAAGTCATTGCCGGCCGGCGCCGTCAAAAATGATTGACGCCGTATCATTGCCATACTATCGATTGCAGGGTAAAGACAAGCGCGGGCTCGATACAACAACAGATAGACCTCATTTAAGGAGAGATGCATGGCATTGACTCTGGGCAAGGCGTTGGTGACCGGCGGTGCGGGTTTTATCGGTTCCCACATTGCAGAGGCGTTGGTGGCGCAAGGCTGTGAGGTCACCGTTCTGGACAACCTGTCCAGCGGCCGCCTGGCCAATTTGGATGTCATCCGCGAACGGATCACCTTCGTTGAAGGCGACATCGAAGATCCAGAGGTTCTCTCCTCGGTGGCTCGCGGGTGTAATACCGTTTTTCACCAGGCCGCGGTGGTCTCTGTGCCGCAAACCATCCATCAGCCGGTCACATCCGCAGCCGTTAACGATCTGGGTACGATCAAGGTGCTCGAGGCAGCCAGGCAAAATGGGGTGCGTCGAGTGGTCCTGGCCAGCTCCAGCGCCGTCTACGGCGATGTACCCCAGTTGCCCAAGACAGAGGCCATGGCCCCGTCACCACTGAGTCCATATGCGATCCAAAAGCTGACCAACGAGTTTTATGCCGAACTCTATCACCGGATGTATGCGCTGCAAACGGTTTGCCTGCGTTATTTCAATGTCTACGGGCCACGCCAGGATCCGTCATCGCCATATTCCGGGGTCATTTCCATCTTCATGCGCAAGGCCCTGGAAAACCAACAGCCGATGATCTACGGAGACGGGCGTCAGACCCGTGATTTCGTTTTTGTCAAAGATGTGGTTCAGGCCAATATCCTGGCAGCGACCCATGAGAGCGTTTCCGGACGGGTCTTTAATATCGGTACCAGCAACTCAGTCGAAATCAATGCCCTCTGGTATTCGATTGCCGCATTGGCCGGCTGCATCCTGTCGCCCGAACATGCGGATGCCCGCCCCGGAGATATTGTCCACTCGCTGGCCAGTATTCAGCGGGCCAAAGAGCAGTTGGGGTTCCAACCGGTGCATGATTTTTCAGAGGGACTGCAAAAAACTTTCGAGTGGTACCGCCATCACGCCCGGAAGGAATAGAATCCAATCCAGACACCGCTTTCGTGCCAACCTCCAGGGATCTACGCGAAGCCTTAGGGCCGGATCGATCGGCCGGGTCTTTCGAACCGGCGAATGGATGCTCGGATCACTGCCGATGCCTGCCGCTCGACGGGGCGGGCTCGGCGTTTATCCGTCACGGGTATTGGCGTTGTCAGGATACCATTTTCTCATGAAGACTTTTGACCATCGCCCCTCTCCAATGTCCTTTTCCAGACAAGGTCGGATAGCCCATTGAGGAGATGTGGCGGGCGATATTTTCCCAGCTGTTGCCTTTGGTGCGCATCTGGTTGACGATATCACTTACGGCTTGTCGATCATCTTCAGAGAGTTTGTTCGGGGACTCTTCCGCCGAACCTGGATCTGCATCGACGGCCGCATCCTCTGCAGTTTCCGTTTGCAGGTCCGCCTCATCGATGTCCTGATAATCTACGCCGGTCTCCTCTTCCATCATGTCATACGAAGATTCAGGCGCGGGCCTTGCTTCGGCCTCCTTGACCTGGACCGGTGGCGCTGTAGTGGCGAACAGGTCGTCTGCATCGCCTGCGGTGGGGTTGGCGATACGATACAGGCTCTTGGCCATGACTTCCATGGCCCTGGCCTTACGCTCTTCGGCCCTGGTTCGCTCCACGTAGGCCTCGGCCATGCGTTTTTGCGTGTCGGCAAGCAGTTCCAGCGCATCCTTGATGGCATGAATGCGGTCGAACGACTCTTTGTTGTCGAAATGGCCTTTGCGCCGATCCATGACGTTGCGTCGCGAACCGCCTTTGTACTGCTGATCGCCATAGGACCGGTTGGAACGATCCGACTGTTTGAGTTTGCCGCTGCGCAGGTTGTGCAAAAAATCATCCATTGTTGTGTCTCCTTAGGCTGACCCAGTGGTCACCGATGCGCCAGATACAATCCGGACTCCTCTCGTTCGTGCGTATGTCCTCTTTTTGCGATCAATCTTCAGGATGTTGACACGACGCGTTTGTTTAAAAACAAAGAAGGGTGCTATGCATCGGTGCGGTTTTTTTGTACGTCGTCTATATCGGCTGTAACCATGGGTTACTTGAGTGCCGATCCTACTGCTTCGCGCAGGACGATGAACTTTGTGTTTTCGGTGGTGTTCGCTTATCTATTATAGATATTTAACCATAATCCTGTTTGGGCTGGCCGTCAACTGCCTAATCATACGATTCGAGGCGATTTTAAATCGCCCCATCTGCTCCGGTGAGGGGTTTTTCGGGGCCGATCACTTACCGGGGCTGAAACGCTGCGGTTCGAATTGCAGGGTCGCAAAATAGTCTTGTTCCGTTTCGTTGCGACGAATCAGCTCGACCTCTCCATCGCTGCGAAAAAGCAACTCCTTGGGCCGCAGCTTGCCGTTATAGTTGAATCCCATGGCATGCCCGTGGGCACCGGTATCCTGGATGACGAGCAGATCGTCCACATCGATGCGCGGCAGGGTTCTCTGGATGGCGAACTTGTCGTTGTTCTCGCAAAGCGAACCGACCACATCCACGGTTTCGGTTCCGGCGGACTCGGATTTACCCGGGACCTCGATGTGGTGGTAGGCGCCGTACATGGCAGGGCGCATCAGGGCGGACATGGTGGCGTCCACCCCGACGTAGGTGCGATAGATTTCCTTGCGATTGATCGCCCGGACCACTAGTACGCCATGGGGACCGGTCATGTATCGGCCGCTTTCCATATAGAGTTTGGGACGATAGCCCTCGTTTTTTTCAAATTCCTCCAAAAGCGCCACGATGCCGCTGGCCATGGACTCCAGATCGAAGGGGCGGTCTTCGGGGCGGTAGGGGATGCCCAGTCCGCCACCCATATTGAGGAATTCGAAGTGGATGCCCAGCTCGGCGGTCACCCAGCGGGCCACATCCAGTAGCATCTCAACGGTTTGGACCATATAGGCGTAATTGAGCTCGTTGGAGGCCAGCATGGTGTGCAGGCCGAAACGTTTGGCCCCCCTGTCCATGGCTTGCCGGTAGGCATCGATCAGTTGATGGTGGGCCACGCCGTATTTGGCTTCCACCGGATTGCCGATGATGCTGTTGCCGCTACGCCGGGGACCCGGATTGTAACGGAAACAAATGGTTGCGGGCATCACCGGGACCTTGGCGACCAGGGAGATGTCATCAAGATTCAGGAGACAACCACCCTGTGCCTGGGCAGCTGCAAATTCCTCCTGGTTGGTGTTGTTGGAAGTGAACATGAGGTCCTCACCGTGGCTGCCCACCTGCCGTGCCAAGGTCAGTTCCGGGGCAGAACTGCAGTCGAAACCAAACCCCATGTCCCGCATGATCCTTAGGATGTGTGGATTGGGAAGCGCTTTCACGGCGAAATATTCTTTAAAGCCTTCCAGGCGGCCGAAGGCTTTTTTGAGCCGATTCCCGGTTTCCCGGATACCCGTTTCGTCGTAAATATGAAAGGGGGTACCGAATCGGGCGGCGATCTCCGGGAGGAGAGGGAAAAGTCGGTCGCGGAAAGAGGGGCTCATCGGCATGTAAAACGCTCCTTAGCTGAGAACATTCTGGATACGGGTGATCGCTTTTTCGACATTTTCGAAGCTGTTGAAGGCGCTGATGCGGATGTACTGCTGCCCGCATTTGCCGAATCCGGCCCCCGGCGTGCAGACCACCCCCGCTTCGCTGAGCAGCAGGTCGAAAAAGGTCCATGAGTCGCGCCGCCCGTTGATCCATACATAGGGGGAATTTCCGCCGCCCACGCAATCGAATCCCAAATCCTGGAAGGATTGTCGGATATAGGCGGCGTTTTTCATGTAGCCGGCGATCAATGCCTTGACCTGGGCTTGTCCTTCGGCGGAGTAGATCGCCTCGGCCGCGCGTTGCACCGGATAGGATACACCGTTGAACTTGGTCGAGTGCCGCCTGTTCCACAGGCCGTGAATAGCGATTTCCTGTCCGTCCGATGTATAGGCCCTGCACTCCTTGGGAACCACGACATACGCACAGCGGGTACCGGTAAACCCGGCGGTTTTGGAGTAGCTGCGGAATTCGATGGCGACCTCGCGGGCACCTTCGATTTCATAGATGGAATGGGGCAGTTCATCGTCCTGGATAAAGGCCTCGTAGGCCGCATCGAAAAGGATCAGAGCTTTGTTGGCACGGGCATATTCGACCCACTGTTTCAATTGGTCCTTGCGGATGGTCGCACCGGTGGGGTTGTTGGGAAAGCAAAGGTAGATCAGATCCACCCGTTCCTCGGGCAGCCGGGGAACATAGTCGTTGCTTTCGTCGCACGGCAGGTAGACCAGCCCTTCGTAACGGTCGTCCTGGAAGCGACCGGTGCGCCCGGCCATGACGTTGGTGTCCACATAGACCGGGTAGACCGGATCGGGTATGGCCACCTGGATCTCTGTGGCGAAGAGCTCCTGCATGTTGCCGGTGTCGCATTTGGCGCCGTCACTGATAAAAATTTCATCCGCTTCGATTTTGGCGCCACGGTTTTGAAAGTCGTGCAGAGCGATTTTTTCACGCAAAAAAGCATATCCCTGCTCGGGCCCATACCCTCTGAACGTGCTGTCTGTGGCCATTTCATCCACGGCTTTATGCATGGCCGCGATACAGGCTTGGGGCAAGGCGCGGGTTACATCACCGATGCCCAGCCGAATGATCGATTTGTCAGGATGCTGCGCCTGGAAGGCGTCGACCCGCTTGGCGATGTTGGCAAAAAGGTAACTGGCCTGGAGTTTGAGAAAATTTTCGTTGATTCGAATCATCTTGTACCACCGTGGTTGATCGTGATCGTCATGGTTGGGCCTATGGGGTCATCCTCTCCGCCCTGCGCTGGTTTCCGGTCAACGGCACGGCGGTGCGAAACGTCTGGATATTCAAAATTTGCGTCGAGGTCAATACCCATGCCGCAGGTTTAATGATTGCACAGAATGGCGCACCGGTTTAAAAAATCCGAATTTCAGGCACCATCTCCAGGCCCGTTATCGCCGGAATTCCGATGGGATAGCGGCGGCCGTGGTTCGGTTCGGCCCGCCCTGATGATTTTCAAGGCAAAACCCAATCCCAGGGCGGCACTGATCAGAATCATCAGGTTGGAGGCAAAAAAGGTCATCACGAAAGCAAATGGATCGTTCAGTCGATAGGCAAACCTGAGAACCTGGATGCCGAACAATAGAAAAAAGAGGCTGATGATCAGCAGCGCGACCTGTTTGACTGTGTTGAACAAAACTCTCCTTGTCCCTGGTTCCTCGCAGGGAATGCGATTGATGACGAGGCACTATTTCATAAACGGCGGATCGGATCAAGGGGCGGAGGTGCACTGTTGACATTTGGGGTCGGCCTCAATAAAAAATCTGCACGTCACGGTGTATCCAGAGCAGGCAAATGGGTCATCTGTGGGGTTGACCCTTATGAATGGAGACGGTGAGCTATGCCGGAATTTTCTCAAGTCGATACGAGCCGCGATCGTGAAACAGATGCCGGGTGTGCAGACTGGGATTGGACCGACCTGTTGAGCACGATATGTAGCGATATCCACCCGAACGATGCTACGGCACTGTCATTTCTTTTGCGCATGACACAAGGTGCATTCGCCCTCTTTATGCGGTTTGAGGTGAAAAACGGGCTGTACGTCATCGATCAGGGCCTCGCGTTGCCGGACGGTTATCCCATGTGTGGGCGGCTCGGAGGGCGCCTGTGCTATGAGGAATTCGTCAGATCCAATAAGCCCCTGGCGGCTTATCCGGATCTGATGCAAACCGGCTATCTGGATTCGGATCCGGATGTGAAGCGTTTCCAATTAAAGGCCTGTCTCGGGGCGCCGATCCGCCAGAACGGCCAGGTGATCGGGGCCCTGGCGGTATTTGATCAGCGTCCTCGTGATTTCGACGATGTCCAACGCCAGGCCCTCATTTCCACAGCCCATGTTTTCGGGCTGGTGATCGATCGGCGGCGGTTGGAGCGTCAGATAGCCCTCAAAAGAGCCCATGAAAAACTGCTTGCCGATGTTTCGGCCGCGGCCATTTCCACCAACGACATCTCCTTTCTGGATGATTGCCTCGGCACCCTGGGTCGCTCGCTTGAAGTCGATGAGGCCCACATCTTCTGGCTCGATGCCGGCATTTCCACCTTTACGCCCCACAAGTCATACTGGCGGGGCGATCGATTGATACCGAATAGCAGCGAGGATGCATTCTTCAACTTCTATTCGATGCCGGTGATCCGCGAAGTGATAGACAGTCTCAAACCTTTTCTGTGCGAGAATGCAGCCCTTTTAACAGACGAGGCCAGCCAGGCCGCGATGCGGAAAAACGAGATGGCCGCTTTCCTGGTATTGCCCATTTGCAACGAGCGGCAGTGTTTCGGCATGCTTGCCATGCACATGCACAACGGCCCGCTCAAGTGCGACCAGGAGGACCTTGAGACCTTCATGGCCATTTCTGGAATCATTGCCCAATGGAAGGAGCGGCTTGATATTTCACGCGAATTGGATGAAAGCCAGGCCCTCATCTATCAGCTGTTTCAGTTGTCCCCGACCGCCATTTACCAGGTGGATCTGGAAAATCAACGGTTCGTCAAGGTCAATGACGAGGTGTGCCGGGCGACGGGCTATACGGAACAAGAGCTGCTAAACATGCGCGCGGACCAGATTCTGACGCCCGCCAGTCTTTATCTGCTGCAACAGCGCATGCATGACCTGCAGGCGGGTCAACCGATTTCGGGAAATGTCGAATTCGAGATCCAAACCAAGGACGGCGCGGCGCAGTGGGGCCATTTCCACATTCGGCACCTCTATAGAGAGGGAAAAATCTGGGGAGCCAATGTGGTCGTTCATGTCATTACCGAGCAGAAAAAGGCCCAGGAGGAGCTGGCCAATTACCGCCTCCGGCTGGAGTCCCTGGTCGAGGAGCGCACCCGGGAACTGACCTTGGCGAACCAGAAACTGCGTGAAGAGGTCGCGTTGCGCAAACAGATCGAGCTTGAGCTGCGCGGCAAGACCGCACGCCTGGAAGAGATGAATACGGCCATGCGGGTTCTTCTGGACAAACGCAATGAAGATCGCCTGCGATCCGAGGAAAATATCAGAGTCAACCTGGTTCAGTTGATCGAACCTTACATCGATCGACTGAAGAGCAGTGAACTGAGTGTGGCACAGAAGCAGTTGCTGGAAGTGATTCGGACCAACCTGAATGATGTCATCGGCTCGCCCATGCCCGAATTATCGGCCAAATATTACATCTTTTCACCCGGCGAGTTGAAAGTGGCCAATCTGATTCGAAAGGGCAAGACGACGAAAGAGACCGCTCGCATGCTCAACATTTCCCCCCGTACGGTCGAGTCTTTCCGCAACAGCATTCGTAACAAGCTCGGACTCAAGAACAAGCGCGTGAATCTGAAGACCTACCTCTCTGCCAAAGAGTGAGTCGGGCCAATTGTCGGTATCTTTGAGGTATCGGCGAGTTCCCACGCTTTTGGGAAAAAGAATGCGGGCCCGAACCACCACCCCATGTGAATGATCAGGACCCGCATTGTTTTCGGCGCAGGCAGATCCGAAATTTCAGGGTCCGGCACATTTTTCAGGTATGCCGGACCTTCAACTGACTCATTTCAGCAAGGATCGTATAAAACAGCCCCCCCCACCGCCGCCACCCGATGAAGATGAGGCCGTGCCGTCATCCAGGCTTTGGTCGTCGCTGGACAGCGCGCGCGGTCCTACGGCGTCGATGATGACGCCGTTGGCCACGCCGTCGAGGTCATCTTCGCCACCGTCCGTGAGTTGCCTGACGATGCTGCCGTCTGTCTGGTGAACGACGCTTTCGCTGCAATCCGGATAGTCGCCGTCGCTGCTCATGGTCACCCATGAGGTGCTGGGATCGACTTCACTGCTGAAGTACAAGGATACGGCCGTCGATTGGCCCGGCTGGGCGAGTTGGATACGGTATCCGATCAAGCCAAAAGGCCCGATATCCTGGGCCTGGGGGGCCACAGTTTCGGCATAGGGATCGATCGCGCCGGCACCATCGATGGTCGCGGCATTCGTGTTCGGGTCGATAGCCACGGCCATGGTATGTTGACCGTCCACGGCCAGTACGCTTTTAATCGTTTCAGTTTCGGTTGCATCCGAGATGCCGTTGGCATTCAGGTCGGTGCTGGTGGGTGCCTCCTCGCCTTCCACGAGCCCCCGGCTGTTCCACCAGTAGGTGTTGCTGGCCGTGGTGAACGACACGGGCGATGACCATTCCGAGTCCAACCCGTTCTGGTCAAAATATTTGACCTGGCAAGTGTAGGTCCTGCCCGGATCGAGGAGGAAATAGGGCAACCAGACGGTGGTCAGGTAGCGGTACACCTGGATATCCATGACCACGCGCTGGTTCGAGGCGTTGACAATGCGCCATTGAGATTTTTTATGCTCGTCCCCGCTGTCGGGATCGGAAAAGGCCGAGGCGCTGATCCTGGCCCGCAGACTGACTCCCGTGGCGCCATTGGACGGGGAGACGATGCGGGGGCGATCCGGCGCCTGGTTCTCCTCGGCATTCAGTGGGTCGCTGCCATTTTCGTACTCCTCGACGTTCGAGAGGCCGTCCTGGTCACTGTCGCCGCCGGCGTCATTCAAGAGCGGGTTGAACCCGAATTGAGTTTCCCAGGTGTCGGGCATGCCGTCGTTGTCATCGTCCGGGTCGGCATTGTTGCCGATCCTGTCGCCATCCGTGTCGATCCATTCGGACGGATCATCCGGGAAGGCATCCTGTCCATCGAGTATGCCGTCGCCATCACGATCGGCCACCGGCGCCGGGTTGACCTGTACGATACAGGTGTCGGTGCAGGTCAGCATCCGGTCGTCGGATACCGTCAGCTCGAAAATCAAAGTCGCCTGTTGGCCGGCATTGACCTGTGGCGCGGTAAAGGAGGCCCTGGCCCGGTTGGCGGATGCGAGCTGCACCGCGGTGCCGCTGGTCTGGCGCCACTGGTAGATCAGTGTTTGCCCCTCAGGATCCGTTGACCCTGAACCGTCCAGGGTGACACCGGCACCCGAAATTACGGTCTGATTCGTGCCGGCCTCGGCCACCGGGGGATCGTTCGTTTCGATCACAGCCGGAATCGTGATGCGACAGGTGTCGCTGTCGCTCAAACCACCGGGATCGGTTACGAGAAGCTGAAAGGTCAACACGGTGTTGGTGGGAGTTCCCGCCGGTGCCGTAAAGGTTGGTTGGGTGGTATTGCGGCCCGATAGTGTGACGCTGGGTCCGCCGGTTTGCGACCAGGCATAACTCAAGCTGTCGCCGTCCGGATCGGACGACATTCTGCCGTCCAGCATGACGATCGTGCCGCCAAGGATGGTCTGGTCGGAACCCGTACGGGCGGTGGGTGCGTTGTTGACCGGTGTGGGCTCGGCGGGTTCTGCGTAATAGGAGACTTCGTTGGAGTCTCCGCTTTCAGAATCGGCGACATATGCCCGCACGACGAAGTGGTACTGGGAGCCTTCGTCCAGATTGCTGATGGTGCAGGTGGTGCCACTGCCGGACCAGGCTGGCTGTTCGTAATCATAGGCACTGCTCCCCGCGCGCTGGTAAAGACAATAACCGTCGGGCGACGGATCGTTGGCATCCCAGGCCAGAGTGACTTGGGCCGCCCGCACCAGTGAAGGATAGCAGAATGCAAAGAAAAGCATGCCGATCAAGAGCGCGAAGCGCAGCAGTCGCCGGTCCTGACCGCGAGGTCTGGCAAGGGAATCTGATTGTTGAAAATTAAGTCGATTGGAATGGAAACTCAGTTTGTTGACAAGCCGCAGCTCTGGTTTAGACATAAATCTCTCCTCGCACACCAGGAGAGATTGTTGACACGATTTTGGAATGGGCCTATGATATCAGCACCCATTCCGGCCGACATACCTGTCTTGCGAGGACCGGGCATGCTCTCCTGGATGGCGTTGTTTGATCCCCGGACCATGTGGCCGCATGGTCCGGGGTTTCTTTTTGGGAAACCGAAACTATAAGGTCGTAGATGGATGATACATTACCGATGGTTCAGGATCCGTCGCCCATCCTACAAGCAATATGCTTGCCAATTTAGAGGACGCTTTCTTTCAGGCTTTTTTCGCCGCTAATTACGTTCTGATATTCATGCAAAAACGAATCTTCAAATCGCGCGCCAAAGCCATCCGGGCGGGGTTGCGGGTGTCGTCAAAGTGACGGCCTGGCGGCAGTTTGTGCCCGTCCAATGTGAGCCCATCGGGCTCAAACGGCGGATCGAGCTCGTTTCTGGACAGATGAAAAAAAATGGTATCCGGTAGTGCAAATGGCGTAACCGAACGCCCAATGGAGGACCGGCAGGGGCGCACCATGCGTCGCGGAAAGATAGCGTCAGACGGCGATGGTTCGCCTGCCTGCCGACCCGGCAACGGAAACGAATAGGGGTTGATTTTTAGTACCGCTTAAATTACCAAGCCCCCATCAGTTGCATTGAACGTGACCATCAGGTACGACCTATACATTAACGTCTCTTTGAAGGAGCGCACATGCCCAAACGCGAAGACATCCACAAGATCCTCATTATCGGTTCCGGTCCCATTATTATCGGCCAGGCCTGCGAATTCGACTATTCCGGCACACAGGCCTGCAAGGCGTTGCGCTCCCTGGGCTATGAGATCATCCTGGTCAATTCCAACCCGGCCACGATCATGACGGATCCAGGCATGGCCGACGTCACCTATATCGAACCGTTGAATGTGGATACCTTGGAAAGGATCATCGCCCAGGAAAAACCCGATGCCCTCCTGCCCAATTTAGGCGGCCAGTCGGCCCTCAATCTTTCCAGCGAACTGCAACGATTGGGTATTCTGGAAAAATATGGCGTGCGGATTATCGGCGTCAACATCGACGCCATCGAACGCGGCGAGGACCGCACGGCTTTCAAGGCGACCATGGAGCGTTTGGGTATCGACATGCCGCGCAGCAGGGCGGTCAATACCCTGGAAGAGGCCGAAATAGTGGCCGCCGAGCTGGGCTATCCGGTGGTTATCCGTCCGGCTTACACCATGGGCGGGACCGGCGGCGGCCTGGTTTACAACCTGGAAGAGTTGCGAACCATCGTCAACCGGGGTTTGGCGGCCAGCCTCATCCACCAGGTCCTGGTCGAGGAGTCGGTGCTTGGCTGGGAGGAGCTGGAACTGGAGGTGGTGCGGGACGCCAAGAATCAGATGATCACCGTCTGCTTTATCGAAAATGTGGACGCCATGGGGGTGCATACGGGGGACAGTTACTGCACGGCCCCCATGCTCACCATTTCCCCCGAGCTGCAGAAAAGGCTTCAGGACTATTCCTACGCCATCGTCGAAGCTATCGAGGTGATCGGCGGTACCAACGTCCAGTTCGCCCACGATCCCGAGACCGATCGGGTGGTGGTCATCGAGATCAATCCGCGCACCTCGCGTTCGTCGGCCCTGGCTTCCAAGGCCACCGGTTTTCCCATCGCGCGCGTCTCGTCACTGCTGGCCGGCGGGCTGACCATGGATGAGATTCCCTATTGGCGGGATGGGACCCTGGAAAAGTACACCCCGTCCGGCGACTACGTGGTGGTCAAATTCGCCCGATGGGCTTTTGAGAAATTCGCCGGCATCAAGGACCAGCTCGGCACCCAGATGCGGGCCGTGGGCGAGGTGATGAGCATCGGCAAGAACTACAAAGAGGCGCTTCAGAAGGCGATCCGCAGCCTGGAGATCAACCGTTACGGATTGGGTTTTGCCAAGAACTTTCACGAACTTCCCCTGGAAACCCTTTTGGGGCGGCTGACCACCGCCACCAGCGAGCGTCAGTTTATCATGTACGAAGCCTTGCGCAAGGGCGCCGACATCGATGCCCTCTATGAATTGACCCACATCAAACCATGGTTTATCCGGCAGATGAAGGAACTGGTCGATCTGGAGGAGGAGCTCCTGCCGTTCAAGGGCCAAACCTTGCCCGACGACTTGCTGGCCCGGGCCAAAAAGGATGGTTTCGCCGACCGCTACCTGGCACGCCTGCTGGGGGTTCCCGAGGAAAAGATCCGCCAACAGCGGTTGGCCATGGGGATGGCCCAGGTTTGGGAAGCGGTACCGGTCAGCGGTGTTGAGAATGCCGCCTATTACTATTCGACCTATAATGGTACCGATAAGGTGCCGGTGAGCGACCGCCGCAAGATCATGGTGCTGGGCGGTGGCCCCAACCGCATCGGCCAGGGCATCGAATTCGATTACTGCTGCGTCCATGCCGCCATGGCCATCCGCGAGGCCGGCCTGGAATCGATCATGGTCAATTGTAACCCGGAAACGGTCTCCACTGATTACGACACCTCGGACAAGCTCTACTTCGAACCGCTGACCGTGGAGGATGTGCTCAGTATTTATGAGAAGGAGAAGCCCGAGGGTGTCATTGTGCAGTTCGGCGGTCAGACCCCGTTGAATATCGCCCGGCAGCTTTCCGAGGCCGGCGCCAACATTCTGGGCACTTCGCCGGAAACCATCGATCTGGCCGAGGACCGTGCCCGTTTTGGCCGCATCATGCACGGCCTGGGGATTCCCATGCCGACCTCGGGCATGGCCGCCAGTTACGACGAGGCGCTGGAGATCGCCAATCGCATCGGCTATCCGCTGATGGTGCGGCCCTCGTATGTGCTGGGCGGACGCGGCATGGAGATCGTGCACGACGACCAGATGCTCGAGCGCTATTTGAGTGTGGCCGTGGAGGAGGTGACGCCTGAACAACCGGTGCTGATCGACAAATTCCTGGACAACGCCATCGAGGCCGAGGCCGACGCCATCGCCGACGGCGCGGACGCCTTCGTTCCGGCGGTGATGGAGCACATCGAGCTGGCCGGCATCCATTCGGGCGACTCGGCTTGCGTTATCCCGCCCATCAGCCTGGCCCCCCGCCACCTGGACACGATTCGCGAGTATACCCGCCGCATCGCCATCGAGCTCAAGGTGGTCGGCCTGATGAATATCCAGTACGCCATTTACGAGGACACGGTGTATGTGCTGGAGGCCAATCCGCGCGCCTCGCGCACTGTGCCCATCGTTTCCAAGGTGTGCGGTCTCTCCATGGCGCGGCTGGCTACCCAGGTGATCCTGGGCAAGCGCGTGGCCGATCTGAACTTGCGGGAACGCCAGATTCCCTATTTCGGCCTCAAGGAGGCGGTCTTCCCGTTCAACATGTTCCCGGAAGTCGATCCGGTACTGGGGCCGGAAATGCGCTCGACCGGTGAGGTGCTGGGCATGGCCCATACGTTCGGCGGCGCCTTTTTCAAGGCCCAGGAGGCCACCCAGTCGCGTCTGCCCCTGGAAGGGACGGTGCTCTTCACGGTGGCCGATCGCGACAAATCGGCGGCCATCGAACCGGTGCGGCGCTTCCGTGAGCTGGGATTCACGATCATGGCCACCGAGGGCACCCATCGATTCCTGATGGAAAAAGGGATCGAGACGGTTCCCATTTCCAAGCTCGATCTCGGACGGCCCAATCTGGTGGATGCCATCAAGAGCGGCCAGATCCATCTGGTGGTCAATACGCCCTCGGGCAAAAAAGGTTCGGCCGACAGCTCCAACATCCGTAAGACCGCCATCAGGTACAAGGTGCCCTACATCACGACGACGGCTGCCGCCATCGCCGCTGCCAAGGGTATCGCCGCGCGCCGCGAAGGGGTGCCGGAGGTGCGGTCGCTGCAGCTGTATCACGCAGAAATCGGATAGGATACACGTCAGGATAGAGAAAAACGACAGGGGATTTGCGGCATGGGCGGATTATTTGGAATTGCATCGGCAACGGATTGCGTATCGGATCTTTATTACGGCACGGATTACCACTCCCACCTGGGAACCCGGCGCGGCGGCATGGCCGTGCGCAACGCCAACGGTATTTATCGATCCATTCACAACATTGAGAACAGCTACTTCCGGACCAAGTTCGAACCTGAACTGAACCGGTTTCACGGCCGCAAGGGCATCGGCGTCATCAGCGACACCGATCCCCAGCCGCTGATCATCGGCAGCCACCTGGGATCTTTCGGCATCGTGACGGTGGGGCGCATCAACAACATGGACGAGCTGGTCCGCAGGGCATTTGCGCGCCGGAGCTATTTTTCGGACACCATCGGCGGCACCCCCAATCCCACCGAGATCGTCGCCATGTTGATCTGCCAGGAGGAGAGCTTCGAGGCCGGGATCCGGGCCGCCCAGGAAGCCATCCAGGGGTCATGCTCGCTGCTGCTGCTGACCGAAAAGGGGGTGTACGCCGCCCGTGACCGGTTGGGCCGCACGGCGCTGGTGATCGGCCGTCGCGATGATGCCGTGGCGGTGACCTGTGAAACGTGTGCCTTGCCCAACCTGGGTTTCGAGGTGGACCATTTCCTCGGACCCGGCGAGGTGGTTCTCTTGACGGCCGATGGTTGGGAACAGCGGGTGCCTCCGGGCAACCGCATGCAGATTTGTTCGTTCCTCTGGGTCTATTATGGATACCCGGCGTCGGAGTACGAAGGGATCAATGTGGAGCATGTTCGTTACAATTGCGGTGCGGCGCTGGCGCGTAACGACAATGTCGAGGTGGACATGGTGGCCGGCATTCCCGATTCGGGTATCGGCCACGCCATCGGCTATGCCAACGAGCGCAAGATCCCCTACAGCCGGCCGTTCGTCAAGTACACCCCCACCTGGCCGCGCAGTTTCATGCCCCAAAACCAAACGATGCGGGATCTGGTGGCCAAGATGAAGCTGATCCCGGTGAAAAGGCTCATCCAGGGCCGGCGTCTGCTGTTTTGCGAGGATTCGATCGTGCGCGGTACCCAGCTCAAAGATAACATCCAGATTCTTTTCGACTACGGCGCCCGCGAAGTGCACGTGCGGCCCGCCTGTCCGACGTTGATTTTTCCCTGTGAGTTTCTCAACTTTTCCACCTCCCGGTCGAACCTCGATCTGGCCGGGCGTAAGATCATTCAACAATTGGAAGGCGACGAGAACAAGAATTTGGATGCGTATGCCCGGTGCGGTTCTTCGAAGAACCTTGAAATGATCGAACAAATTCGAAGCGGACTGCGGCTGACATCATTGAAATACCAATGCCTCGAAGATCTGATTGCTGCCATCGGTCTGCCCAAGGAGCGCCTCTGCACCCATTGTTGGGACGGCAGCAGCTATTGTTGAGGTCACAGATTGTAGTACTTCAACCCGAGCCCATATTGGGATGTCTTTTCGTTTTTAAGTGTCCTGGACCACTTGACTTCGGCCAGTGAAATGGTTCGAACCCCTTCCACGGTGTGGGCAGGCGAAGGGCTGTCCAGGTTTTCGTTTGCCTTGATCATCAGAATGGTACCCTCCTGGTAGGGCCGTTCCAGTTCGATGTAGGTCCCGCCCGGAGAGCAGTTCAGCATGGTGCCATTAAAGAAGTTGGCGCCCTCTGAGATGGTGAAACAGCAACACGCCACCGGTACTTTCGTGTGCGTGCGCGGTAATGTTCTTTTTTCCATGATGGGACCTCCTCTTCTCCGTTGTTTGCACACCAGTATCTACGGTAAGCCAAGATTAAGAGCGATCGATGCCGCCATCCTTTGAGCTTGAGCTATCGCATATATTGGTCATGCGTTATCTATGTCATTTACTCAAGCTGGCCGTTTCGGGCGGGCATAAAGCCCGCCCCTACAAGATCTCGTTATAATTACATGCAGTTGCCACGAACTGGCGACGTAGGGGCGGGGTTTAACCCCGCCCGTATGAACCTTAATGCCTTAAGTTGCCGGCATGGAATGCTTTATTACGTTGCTCTCGTGCACCTTGCAATCGGCACTATGGCCCAATTGTCGCTCGGCAAATAGGCAGAAATACCCATCCGATGTGGGAGGGAAGGGGGGCTCGCTTTATTACTCGCCGCTGATGTATCCGCGTGCGATGGCATACTTGACGAGATCCGCCGTGCTTTTCAGGTTGAGCTTTTCGCGGATATTGAAGCGATGCCGCTGGACGGTTCGAAAGCTAATGAACAGCATGTCGCTGATTAGTCGATCGGTATGCCCCTCGGCGATCAATTTGAGAATTTCACGTTCCCGGTGCGTCAAGGGATCCGAAGGGTGTTTGTGGTTTCCCCTGCAGATGCCGATGATGTCGTTGGAATAGAGGGCGGCGAGTTTGGCCGACAGGTAGGTGCGCCCATGGCGCACCTGAGAGATGGCATGCAGCAGTTCTTCGCTGGAATCCTCTTTCAATACGTAACCGCTGGCGCCGGCCGCCAGCGCCATGGAGAGAAATTCCTGCCGCTTATGCATGCTCAGTATCAGGACGCTCACCTTCGGATAAAGGGACCGAATTTCACCCGCCGCTTCGATACCTCTCAAACCTGGCATGGAAATGTCGAGGATGACCATGTCGGGAGAATTTTTCTTTAACAAATTCATAAGCTCAGTCCCATCTCCCGTTTCGGCGATCACCTTCAGGTCATCGACATTGTCGATTAAATTTCTGATACCTTCGCGCATCAATACATGATCGTCGGCAAGAATGATTTGATATGAATTCATCTCGGTTTTCTCCGTTGTGCAGGGCTCTTGTGACGATTGAATATTTCCACTTTTTTGTCAATCCATTAGATTTTTAGGTAAATCCTCGGGTAAATCTTCGGGCACTTCCCGGGGATTGGGTATTTATACCCAATCTTTGTGGAGTTTTTGGGCGCTTATAAGCATTGATGCCATTGGCATTTTATGAGTAAATGAAAAAATTTAGCACAATTTTGACTAACGCTGCGGGATAATGAAAAACAGTGTTCCGTCTTCATCGTACGGCCCGGCCCCGTTCATATGGTTTGCCATGACATCTATTTTGCGTCACAAAATTTGGATTCCGATCACGGCCTTTGCGGTGTTGGCTGCGGTGGCCTTTCTGCTTTGGCGACAACAGAACATCCACGACCGCGAGTTGGTTTTGCGCTATATCGAAACCTCCATCGAACAGGTGCGCATTCGCGTCGAAGGTCTGATGCAGGCCCGCCTCGCCTCCCTCGAATTGATGGCCGACAGATGGGTGGAAAGAGATCCTCCCGATTTCAGCTGGCATCGTTTTCAGGGATTCGCCGCTGCCCTGCATAAAAATTATCCAGGTTATTCAACCATTTTCTGGATCGATCCGTCGGGAGTGATCCGATGGGTGTTCCCAGAAGATGTCGATGCGGCCGCCATAGATGTGGGATCGGTGACTCGGCACTTGTCTCCGGGAAACGGGACGACTGGTGAAAACGGTGGAATCGAAATCGATCTGGTGATGACACCTTGTGCTCCCCTGCAGCAAGACCCCGCAGGTTTTTCTGCTGTGCGCGCTTTGATGATGAAAAACGATTTCCAAGGTTATTTGGGCGGTTTCTTTTCAGTCGGCAAGATTATGATGCTCAGCCTGACCAAGGAGGTCTTGGATGATTTTAACATCAGCGTATCCGAGCAAGCCCGGATTATTTTCCAGCACGGCAGTCCCGGCAAGAGCCACAAGGAAATGCGGATTCAGGAACCATCCGCGGACCCCCAGGCGTTTCGAGAGGTGCGTTTCGGTCCCAAAACGTGGACCCTCCATCTGAGCCTGAACCAAGCGGCGCGTTCGAATGCGTTGGATCTGAATGCCGGCTTCCTGGCTTTCGGCCTGACGCTGGCCGCAGCGCTTTCCCTGCTCCTGCATCTTTTGCTCCAGCGTATCGACATGTACAAGAGATCCCGCGACCAGGCCATCGTCGAGGTGAGCGAACGCAAAAACGCCCAGACCCTGTTGCGGGAGAACGAACAAAAACTGCAAGCGCTGCTGGAGGAACTCACTTCCAAAAATGCGGAGCTGGAGTCTTTCGTGTACACGGTTTCCCACGACCTGAAGACGCCCATTGTCACCATCGAAGGATTCATCGGCGCGTTGCGTGAAGACTTCAGTGCATCGATATCCGAAGTCAGCGACCAATACTTGAGTCACATGAGCAATGCCGCACGTAAAATGGAGCAGCTCATCAGTGAACTGCTCAACTATTCCCGTATCGGGCGGTTGGAGTCGCCCCAGACGACGTTTTCCATGTCACTGGCCATCAACGATGCCATTGCCACGTTGCGAACCCAGATCGAGTCGCGGGGCGTGATCGTCAACGTCCAGCAGGACCTCCCCGCTGTTCATGGGGATCGAAAACGAGTCGAACAAGTGGTATATAACCTTCTGTCGAACGCCATCAAGTATATCGGCCGGGACAACCCCGAACCGCGCATCGACATCGGGTGCACGGAACAAAATGGGCAAAACGTGTTTTGGGTGCGCGACAACGGCATCGGCATCGACAAGAGATATTATGACAAGATATTTCAAATATTCGAACGGTTGCCGGCCGCAAAGCAGGCCGGCGAAGGCACCGGCATCGGCCTGGCCATCGTCAAGCGCATTGTCGAACATCACGGCGGCACCATCTGGCTGAGCTCCGAGTTGGGCAAGGGGACCACATTTTATTTAACCTTTAAAGAGAAGGGGAGCGAATGACCTGTCAACCGGCTAGTATTCTGATCGTCGAAGATGAGGAGGCCCACGCCCAACTCACCTTTCGCGCCATCCGCAAATCAGGAAATGCCAATCGGGTCGACATCGTCGGTGATGGCGAGCAGGCCCTGGATTATCTTCTCAATCGGGGCAAGTATGCCGACAAAGAGAAATATCCTGCTCCGGGCCTGGTGCTACTGGATATCAAACTGCCTGGCATCGACGGTGTCGAGGTGCTGACCCAGATCAAAGCCCATCCCAGTCTCCGGCAGATCCCGGTGATCATGTTGACCACCTCGGAACGGGAGGAGGATATGGCCCGCGCATACAGCCAATATGCCAACAGCTATCTCACCAAGCCGGTGGGGTTCAAGGAGTTTGAGGAGAAGATCCGTCAGATCGATTTTTACTGGATGATTCTCAATGAATCACCCGCGTGCGATGCTTGACAGGCATATCTTGGAGCGGACCTGAGCGGGTATCCCTTCAGAGAAGGAGGTGGGAGGCCATGAAAGCGCAACCGATCCTCTCTTCGGGTCACGCAGGACCCGGCGGGAAACCCGATGGGTTGACGCCGGCAGCGCTGGATTCAGATCCCATAAGGGTTTTGATCGTCGAGGATGAAGACGCCCATTTCCAGCTGATGAAACGGGCGATCTGCAAAGAGCTGCCTGAGACCGCCGTCTGTCATGCATCCGATGCCGCCGAATGCATAGACGCGCTGGACAGCATCAATCCCGACATTATCCTGGTCGACTTTTTGATGCCGGGTATGACCGGTATCGAATTTCTGGACAACCTCAAACAGATGGGATGCGATATCCCGGTCATCATGATCACCGGACAGGGTGATGAGCGAATCGCCGTACAGGCCATGAAGCTCGGCGCCCAGGATTACCTGGTCAAAAGCGCCGACTTTTTTCTCTTGTTGCCGGCCGTGATCGGTCAGGCGGCCCGGGAGAGGCGCCTGAAAGTCAATTTGCGCAAGGTTGCCAGGCTCAACGAATTGCTGCTCGACAGCCTGCCCTATCCGGCCATGATGATTCGACGGGATCGCATGGTGATGGCGGCCAACCAGATTGCCCAACGAATGGGCGCCCGGGTGGGAACCCATTGCTGGCGACGCTTCAAATTGGGCGGCAATGCAGACGTCAATGAGGAATCACCGCGTGAATGCCACTTCTGCAGAGTAGACAACGCATTTGCGCAAGGCGAAGCGATCGAGACACCGGAGATCGCCCTTCATGGTCGCTTCTGGGACAAGTGGTGGATTCCCATCGATCGCGAAGTGTGCCTCACCTATGCCATCGATATCACCGAACGTAAACAGGCGGAGTTGAAAAGGTACCACAAGAATGAACTGATCGAGGGCATCAATCGGATTTTTGAACAGGCGCTCAGCGGTGCGACCGAAACGACCCTCGGTGAGGTCTGTATCGCCGCGGCCCAGGAAGCCACGGGAAGTCGAATCGGCTTCATCGGAGAGGTCGGCACGGACGGTTTGTTCCACGACATCGCGATAAGCCGAACCGGTCGGGAAGCCTGCCGAATGATCGACAAAGAGGGGCATGGCGCGCTTCCCCTGGATTTTCAGAAACGATGTATCTACGGATATGCGATCGAGGAAGGCAAGGCGTTCTTCATCAATGACGTTACAGACCGAATGGCTTCGGTGCCGCTTCCGGCCGGTCATCCAACGATCAGCTCATTTTTGGGCATGCCCTTTTTTCGCCATGGTCGGTTAGTGGGCATGATCGCCCTGGCCAATCGCGAGGGCGGTTACAGCGCGGTGGAACAAGAAATGCTCGAGTCTTTGGCACCGACCATTTGGGAGACGTTGCTGCGAAAGCGCGCCGAAAGCGAGCGCCAGCGGATCGCAGAAGAGCGCCACAGGGACGAGGAGCGTTTCCGCAAGGCCTTTGAGAATGCACCCACCGGCATTGCGTTGATCGATTTAAAGGAGCGTTTTATCCGCTGTAATCAGGCGTTTTGCCATCTGCTCGGCTACACGGAGAAGGAATTGCGGCGCATTGCGGTCTCCGATATCCTCCATCCGGATGATCGGGAACCCAATCTGTTGGAAATCGATCGCCTCAGGGCGGAAAAGCGCCCTTTTTTCGAGGTCGAGAATCGATATGTTCACAAGGATGGCCACCCTATCTGGGTTCACAAGTTTGTCTCCCTGCTGCCGGATCCCGCCGGCGGGCCGGCCCAGATGATGGCGCTGGTCAGTGACATTACCAAAAGTAAACAAGACCAGGAGATGCTCAGCGATCTCAACAAAGCCCTCGTCGAACGCACGAAACTTGCCGAACAGCGGGCCGGATATATCCAGCAACTGGCCATGGAATTGTCCAAGGCGGAAGAGAGTGAACGCCAGCGCCTGGCCGGCGTCCTCCACGACGACTTTCAGCAGATGCTGGCCTATTTGAAGCTCAAACTCAGCATGCTGGCGAAAGGGGGCGACATCGCCCAGAATCTGGTCTCCATGACCCGCCTTATCGGCGAAGGCATCGATCGCTGCCGGAATCTGGCCCGTGAGTTGAGGCCTTTGAATTCACAATACGATTTTCTCACCGGCCTGGAATATCTCCGCCGGCAGATGAAAGAGATGTACGAGCTGGACGTGGCCCTCGATGTTCTCTCCGACCCTCGTATCCACTCATCGGTGCTCTCTTCGCTGCTGATACGGTCGATAAGGGAATTGTTGTTTAACGTCGTCAAGCACTCGGGCGAAAAAGCGGCCTCTGTCGAGGTGCGGGGAGATGGTTCACAGGTGGTGATCGCCGTCAAGGATCATGGTCGGGGTTGCGATGAACGGGCGTTGAGAGAAAAGCGGGAGAAAAATATTTCCTTCGGCTTGTTCGACATCGAGGAAAGGGCAAAATTTTTAGGCGGTTGCATGCAAGTCGCGAGTGAGGCCGACCGTGGATTCCGCGTGACATTGACGGTTCCCAGAGATGTTCCCAGCCCATCCGATTCGAAATGCCTGCCCGTTGACGGCCGAATCCTGCGGGCATCAAGCTCGGAACATCCTGTTTCCATGTCGCCTTCCCAAACATCAGGTGTCATCAGGATCCTTCTCGCCGACGATCATGATTTGATGCGCGACGGCTTGGCGAAGTTGCTTGGGGGGCAGAATTTATTCGATGTCGTGGGCACGGCCGCCGATGGTCGGCAAGCGGTTCGATTGGCAGCCGAATTGAAACCCGATGTGGTGTTGATGGATTTCAGCATGCCGGTGATGAACGGCATCGATGCGGCCATGGAAATCAGCCGGTCGTTTCCAGGTATTTGCATTGTCGGCCTCACCATGCATAGCGATCCGAACATCAAAAATGCGATGTTAAAAGCCGGTGCCCGGGATTGCCTGTCCAAGGCAGTCTCCCCGGAAGAGCTGATCAAAAGCATCCAAGCGGCCTATTCGGA
>Ga0209164_1001179_pt1 | contig 37073 bp, 33 predicted proteins | sample MTBNYHSulfiMetaG_FD_187458 | JGI IMG/M metagenome (GOLD analysis project Ga0209164, IMG submission 187458) | Enrichment culture microbial communities from rom New York Harbor, USA that are MTBE-degrading - MTBE-NYH (New York Harbor Sulfidogenic)... | ecosystem: Environmental > Aquatic > Marine >... | reverse complement strand
GGCGAGGTATGGGGCAGTCCCAACCAGTACCTGGTTTTTAATTTTGTTGGGGATAACGAGCTTTGAACGCTCAGGCAGTATAAACATCGCGTGCGAGGAAAAAAATGGATAACAACGGCGGGAGAAGCATTTTAGTTACGGGCGGGGCGGGGTATGTGGGGGCGGTGCTGGTACCCAAGCTGCTGGCGGCGGGGCATCGGGTGAAGGTGGTGGATTTGTACCTGTACGGCAAAGACGTACTAAAGGAAGTGAAGGGGCATCGGAATTTAAAAGAAATACGGGCTGATATACGGGATAAAGCAATGCTACGGCGGGAACTGGCGGGCTGTGATACGGTGATTCACCTGGCGTGCATCTCCAACGACCCCAGTTTCGAGCTGGACCCGACCCTGGGCAAGTCGATCAATTACGACGCTTTTATTGGTCTGGTGGAACTGGCGCAGGAGCAGAAAATCGGACGGTTTGTTTATGCGTCGTCTTCCAGCGTATATGGGATTAAGAAGGAGCAGAACGTTACGGAGGAACTGCCGCTGGAGCCGTTGACGGATTATTCGAAGTATAAGGCGATGTGCGAAGAAGCTCTGATGGGGGCGCGGCGAAGCGGGTTTGTGACTTTGATCCTGCGGCCAGCGACGGTGTGCGGGTATTCACCCCGGCTGAGGCTGGACCTGACAGTAAATATCCTGACCAACCAGGCGGTGAATACCGGAAAAATAACCGTCTTCGGAGGGCAGCAGATGCGGCCGAATATCAATATCGAGGATGTGACGGACCTGTACGTCAAGAGCATGGAATGGCCGGATGAAGCGATAGATGGGAAGATTTATAACGCCGGTTATGAGAATCACCGGGTGGCAGAATTGGCCGAGATGATCCGCCGGGTGGTTGCCAAAGACGTGGAGATTGTGGTCACGCCGACGGATGATAATCGCTCGTACCATATCTCGTCGGACAAAATCCGGCGAGAGCTGGGTTTTGTACCCCGGCATACCATCGAGGACGCAGTGCGGGGGCTGGTGGCGGCTTATCAGGCGGGAAAGATACCCAATCCGATGAATGATATCCGCTATTACAACATCAAGACGATGAAGGCAGTCGATTTGAATTGAGGGTGAGAGCGAGGGGCAATAATTAGAAGGCCGACGATTAGTAAGGGATATTAAAAATCAAAAATCAAAAATCAAAAAGGTGGTATCCGCCTGCGGCGGATGGCTAAATATATTTATTGGCTTTAAGTAATGTTACAACTGGAGCAGGGATGCGGATAGAGGAATTAAAGGAAAAGGCGAAGGAGCTGCGGCGGGAGATTTTTGCTGTTATCTGCAACGGTGGGGGCGGGCATATACCGGCGTGCCTGTCGATTGTGGAGATATTGACGGTACTCTATCATCAGGTTCTGCGGATTGATTCGGCTAATCCTAAGGACCCCGACCGAGACCGGTTTATCCTGAGTAAGGGTCACGCGGCGGTGGCGCTATACGCGGTGCTGGCGGATAAGGGATTTTTAAGGCGTGAGGAGCTTTATACGTACGGCAAATCGGGTACGAATTTAGGCGGGCATCCGGATATGTATAAGGTGGCGGGGGTGGAGGCGTCCACGGGGGCGCTGGGGCACGGGTTTGCTTTCGGGGTGGGAGTGGCGCTGGCGGGGAAGATGGACGGCAGGGATTACCGGGTGTATTGCCTCCTGGGTGACGGGGAGTGCCAGGAAGGCTCGGTGTGGGAGGCGGCGATGTTCGCGGCGCAGCACCGGCTGGATAGTCTGACGGCGATCATCGATTATAACAAGCTGCAGGCGCTGGACCGACTGGATAAAATCGTCAGTCTGGAGCCGCTGGCGGAGAAATGGCGGGCGTTCGGCTGGGAGGTGAAAGAGATCGACGGCAATGATATCAAGCAGGTAATTGAGGCGCTGGAAGCAGCGGCGACGGCGCCGGGCAAGCCTAAATTGATAGTGGCGCATACGGTGAAAGGCAAGGGTATCTCATTTATGGAGAATGTGCCGATTTGGCATTACAGGCTTCCGAATGAGGAGGAGATGAGGATTGCGCGAGATGAATTAGGTTTAGAAGAAGAAGCGGTGGGAAGGTGGGAATGTGAGAAGGTGGGAAAGTAGAAGGTAGGAAGGTATGAGGAACGCGTATATAGCGGAGCTGTATGAGCTGGCGGGTGAGGATGAGCGGGTGCTGGCGCTGGTGGCGGATAACGGGGCGATAGTGTATGACAAGTACCGGCAGAGGTTCCCGGACCGGTTTATCAATTTCGGGATTGCCGAGGCGAACATGGTGGCGGCGGCGGCGGGGATGGCGTCGTGCGGCAAGATACCGTTCGCCTATACGATATCGGGGTTTCTGACGATGCGGGCGTTCGAGCAGGTGAGAAACGATGTGTGTCTGCAAAGGATGAACGTAAAACTGGTGGGGATCGGGGCGGGTTTCGTGTACAGTGATCTGGGTCCGACGCATCACGCGACAGAAGATATCAGCCTGATGCGGTCGCTGCCGGGAATGACGGTATTGTCGCCGGCGGACGATCTGGAGGCGGCCAAATGCACGCGGGCAGCGGCGGAAATTAATGGGCCGGTCTATCTGCGGCTGGGGACGGGCAAAAGCCCTGTGGTTTATCAGGAAGATTATGACTATCAGTTGGGCAGGGGAGTTACCTTGCGGCAGGGTGAAGACGTTACCATCATCGCAACCGGCGGGATAGTGCATGAGGTGCTGCTGGCGGCTAATCAGTTGGAAGAGGAGGGGCTATCCGTAAGGGTGATTAACCTTCATACCATCAAGCCTATCGACAATGAGATTATTCTGGAAGCGGCGAAAGAGACGGGTGCGGTGCTGACGGTGGAGGAGCATACGATACTGGGGGGGTTGGGCAGCAGCGTAGCGGAGGTGCTGATGGAAGGCGGATGCGGCGGGGTGCGGTTTCGCCGGCTGGGACTCGAAGGGGTTTTTCCGGCGGGTTACGGCAGCTACCAGGAGATGAAGGAGATTAACGGGTTATCGAAGGGGCATATTGCTGCGGTAGCGAAAGGAATGATAGGGAAGAGGTGAGAAGGTGGGAAAGTGGGAAGGTGGGAAAGGAAAAGGTGTGATGGGTGAGTTATTACAAGTGGTTACGCCGCTGCATACCAGGACCAAGCGAGACTACATCGGCAGGATGGTTGGCGATAAGGTAGCCTGCATGGAGGCGGCTAAGCAGTACGGCAGGGATTACTGGGACGGGGACCGGAAATACGGTTACGGGGGATACCGATACGACGGCAGATGGGGGCAGGCGGCTCAGCGGCTGATCAAACGTTATAAACTGCCGAATAATGCCCGGATTCTGGACGTGGGGTGCGGCAAAGGGTATCTCTTGTACGAAATTACCAGGTTATTGCCGGGGGCGAAAGTAGCAGGATTCGATATCTCGCAATACGCCATCGAAAACGCCAAGGAAGAGATCAGGGAGAATTTATTCGTGCACCGGGCGGAGGAAAGGTATTCATTCGCGAAAGATAAGGAATATGACCTGGTGATATCCATAACCACGCTGCATAATCTTTTGATCTATGATTTGAAGGCGGCTCTGCAGGAGATTGAGCGGGTGGGCAGGAATAAATACGTGGTGGTGGAGAGTTTTCGCAGCGATCAGGAGCTGTTCAATCTGCAATGCTGGGCGCTGACTTGCGCGGCGTTTTTCAGTCCGGCGGAGTGGCAGTGGCTGTTTAAGGAGTTCGGTTATAGCGGGGATTATGAGTTTATTTTCTTTGAATGAATAGTCGGAAGAAAATGGGTAATGAATAATAAATAATAAAGAGAGAATTAATAATTAATAATTGTGGTATCCGCCTGCGGCGGATGACTAGTTTTATTTATGAGGAAAAGGAAGGCAGAAGGGTTTACGTTAGTGGAGTTGCGCTAGAGAATCGAGAATCGAAATCGAGAATTGAAAGAGGAAGAGGGATAAGAAGTTTTATGAATGTTTTGTATACTCCGATGAAGATATTTCATTATCCGGAGAAGCTGAAGAGCCTGCCGCGGGAGGCGGCGGAGATTACCGCACCGCTGCACATCCGGATCAAGCCGACCAACGTGTGCAATCATCGGTGCAGTTACTGCGCCTATCGGGCGGATAACCTGCAGTTGGGCAGGGATATGTCGGTAAAGGACCAGATACCGCCCGATAAGATGCTGGAGATAATCGACGATCTGGCGGTGATGGGGGTGCAGGCGGTGACGTTCAGCGGCGGGGGAGAGCCGTTTTGCTATCCCTATCTGGCTGCGGCGGTGAGGAAGCTGGCGGGGGCGAAGATTAAATTCGCGGCGATTACCAACGGGTCCCGGCTGGAGGGCGAGGTGGGGGAGATTTTTGCCCATCATGCCAGTTGGCTGCGGGTATCAATCGACGGCTGGGATGAGGATAGTTACCAGGCCTATCGCCGCGTACCCCGCGGGGAATTCAGCAGGGTGATGAAAAATATGGCGGAGTTTAAGCAGCGGGGGGGCGGGTGTTACCTGGGGGTGAGCTTGATCGTTGATAAAAATAATGCCCCGCATGTGTACGAATTCATTGAGAAGCTAAAGTCAACCGGGGTGGACAGCGTCAAGGTATCACCCTGCATCGTGGATAACGAGGGGGGTAAAAATAATAATTATCACCGGTCTTTTTTTGACCAGGTGAAAGGCCAGGTGCAAAAAGCCAAGCAGGATTTAGGCGGCAACGGGTTTGAAATATACGATGCCTATCATGAGCTGGATGAGAAGTTTACCAAGAATTACAACTGGTGTCCCTACTTACAGATTCTGCCGGTGATCGGGGCGGACCTGAACGTTTATAGCTGTCAGGACAAGGCTTATAACCTGCAGGAGGGGTTGTTAGGCTCGATTAAGGAGATGCGGTTTAAGGAGTTTTGGTTCGCGGATAAAAACAAGTTTTTCAAGATTAATCCTTCCCGCCAGTGCAATCATCATTGCGTAGCCAACGGGAAAAACAAGATGGTGCTGGAATATCTTGACGCTGATAAAGAGCACCTGGGATTTGTCTGACAGGACAGGGAAAAGAGTAAGAAGGTAAGAAGGTAAGAAGGTAAGAAGGTGAGAAAGTAAGAAGGTGAGAAAGTAAGAAGGTGGGAAAGTAAGAAGGTGAGAAAGTAAGAAGGTAAGAAGGAATTAAAATGGGCGAGATTCGATAAATAATCTGCGAAAGTTAACATGGTAGATAAAGTCGCTAAATATACGATTGACCAGATCGAACTTGGACAGAAGTTTGAATTCGAAAAGACGATAACCCAGTCCGATCTGGACGCCTTCGCTGCCTTGAGCGGTGATATAAGTCCGCTGCATATGGACGAGGGATTTTCACGGCGGCGGGGGTTCGCCGGGCGGGTGGCGCACGGGATGCTGTTGGGCAGTTTGTTGAGCAGGTTGGTGGGAGTGCATTTACCCGGCGAGAATGCACTGTTACAGAGCGTGAATGTTAGATTTCTGGAACCGGTGTATGCGTCGCAGCGGCTGCGGATAGCAGCGGAGGTGGAGCAGGTTTCGCGAAGTACCGGCGTGGTTGTGCTAAAAGCGGTGATCGAGAACCAGGAGACGAAGGGAATAGCTGTGCGGGCGAAATTGCAGGTAGGCTTTACCCAGGAGAAAGAAAAAACCGCCTGATGAATAAAGTGGATTTTATTATTATAGCGCAGAGCGAGGTGGTGGATTACGAGGAGTATTCCCGGCTGCCGCTTGCGCGGATAGAGCTTTTTCGTGAGCTGGTCTATCCGCGGATGGTGTATTATGAAGGGCGGTTCCGCTCACATCTGGAGCTGATTAATCAAATAGAGAAAGAAAGCGGTTTTTTGCGAGGCGAGAGCGCTGATAAGAAGCTTAGCATCTGGAACTTGCCCGCCTACAGCGGGATGCATCTGGCGAATTATTTATGGGCCTACGGGATACGCACCGCTATTATCAACAATTTCGACGGCGAGTGGGATCGGTTTCGACAGGTGTATGAGGCGAATGAACGGCCTTTGGTGGGGATTTCCACGACATTTTATCTATCCCATCGGCCCATCCAAAAAGTGGTGCGCAGGCTGCGGGAGCTGGATGGGGATATGGAGATTGTGCTGGGCGGGGCGATGGTTAATGAACAGATGATTGACCAGGGCGCTGCGGCCCTGGAAAAGTTGATGAGCAAATATCAGATCGATTATATTCTGCACGCCTTCAATTCCGAGAGTGACCTGCGGGAGCTGATACTGGCTAGAAGGACTGGGCGGGATTTCGGCCGGGTTAATAATCTGCTGAGGCGAGAAAGGGCGGACGGCAGGATCAGCCAGACGATGGTAAAGTGGAATGAGCCGATTTTAAATGAAATAAAGCCGTGCTGGGAGGAACTGGAGCTGGGATTCGTCAATCAGACGGTGCAGATGCGGACGTCGAGCGGCTGCCCGTTCGCGTGCGCGTTTTGCTCCTATCCTCAGACAGCCCGCGGATATCATACAATGGGGCTGGAGGAGGTAGAAAAGCATATCCAAAGTATCTTGCGGGTGCCGGGAGTGAAGCGGATAGTATTTATTGATGATACCTTTAACGTGCCGGCTGAGCGGTTCCAGGGATTATGCCGCATGTTCAGCAAATACGACTTCGAATGGTTTTCGTTTCTGCGGGTTCAGTTTGTAGATGAGCAGACCGCCCAGTTGATGCGGCAGAGCGGCTGTCGGGCGGTGTATCTGGGTATCGAATCAGCTAGTGACACGGTGCTGCGGAATATGAACAAAAAGGCCAGCCGCAGTGACTATGCCCGCGGAATGGGGTGGCTGAAGAAATACGGCATAACCACTATGGCGGCGCTGGTAATCGGCTTTCCCGGCGAGACCGCCCAAACCATTCAGGAAGATATCGATTTTATCGAAAAGGAGCAGCCGGATTTTTATACCCTGAAGGAATTTTACTACCTGCACCATACGCCGATCCATAAGGAAAGCGAGCGGTTCGGCCTGGTCGGGCAGGGGAATGACTGGCGGCATGATACGATGGATTGCCGGCAGGCTCATCAGGCAAAGGAGGAGATGTTCAAGACGATTAAAAACAGCGTGTTTGTCGATCCCGATATGAATTTGTGGTATCTGGCGTATCTGTATGACCAGGGTTACAGTCTGGGGCAAATCAAGCAGATGCAAAAAGAGATTAATACGCTGATGAAGACTCAGATGGAAGGCGATTTTTCGGGAAATCATCCGGCTATCCAGCGATTGCGCCAGATGCGGGCAGAAAAGGTGATGCAGGTATGAATGAGCGGGATAAAAGTCAGGCACTGCAGCGGATCAAGGCGATGATAAAAGGTGGGGAATATGAAAATGCTTTTACCGCCCTGAAAGGGTTAGCTCAGCCGGAAGATGATTTTGTGCTGCAGAGCCGGTATGCCAGGTTTTTCTCACAGATACCCAAGTCAGTTTTGAACCTACAAGGCGTGCGGTTGGCGATATTGGCCGGCAGCACCGTAGATCATCTGGCGGAGGCGCTGCGGTTCTGGCTGGCAGCAGCGGCGGGGCTGGAGGCGACCATTTACCGGGGACAGTTTGACACGGTACACCAGGCAATACTGGATGAGACCAGCGGGCTGTACGAGTTTGGGCCGGAGATTACCATGATTTTTACCAACTACCGGGACGTGCGGTGTGAAGTTCCGCCGGGCAGTTCCCCGGAGGAAATAGCCACCACGGTTAAGGACGCGGTTGACGGGTACCGGCAGTTGTGGCAGGTGCTGCAGGAGAGAAATCCCGGTTACGTATTGCAGAATAACGCGGATCTGCCGGCGGTGCGGGTGTTCGGCAATTATGAAGGGACGGCGCTTTGGAGCCGGGCGAATACCCTGCGACGGTTTAATCTGGAACTGGCCAGGGCGGTGGCAGCGGCAGAGGGAGTTGCTATTTTTGATTTAGAACAGATATCCGCACTGTTCGGCAAGCGGCGGTGGCATGATGAAAGAATATGGCATTATTCCAGGCACGCCTTCAACCTGGATGCGACGGGGCTGGTGGCTTATCAGGCGGCGAAGGTGATCGGGGCGATTAAAGGCAAGGCGAAAAAGTGCCTGGTGCTGGACCTGGACAATACGTTATGGGGCGGAATTATCGGCGACGATGGAATTGAGGGGATCGAGCTGGGGGTGGGTATCAACGGCGGGGCCTTCGTGGAATTTCAAAAATATCTGCTCAAGCTGAAGCAGCGGGGGGTAATCTTGGCGATTTGCAGCAAGAACGACGAGGAAAAGGCGAAAGAGCCGTTTTTAAAACACCCGGATATGCAGCTTCGCCTGGATGATATCGCGGTTTTCACGGCGAACTGGCAGAATAAGGCGGATAATATCCGCTCTATCGCCGCGGCGCTTAATCTGGGGCTGGATTCGCTGGTTTTTGTCGATGATAATCCGGCGGAGCGCGAGCTGGTGCGGCAGATGCTGCCGATGGTGAGTGTGCCGGAGCTGCCGGCGGACCCGACGGGTTTTGAGGCGGCACTGGAGAGGCAGGCTTACTTCGAGACGGTGAATTTTTCGCGGGAAGACGCGGACCGCAGCAACTATTATCGCGGCAATGCCCAAAGGGCAGATTATCGCGGGCAATTTACCGATCTGTCAGAATATCTGCAAGGGCTGGCGATGCTGGCCCGCGTCGTCGAGTGCGATGAATTCAGCCTGCCGCGGGTGGCGCAACTGATAAACAAAAGCAATCAATTTCATCTGACCACGACCAGATATACCGAAGGGCAAATCCGGGTCATGCTGAAGGAACCCCATATATATTGCCTGGGTTTCGAGCTGGAGGACAAATTCGGCAGTAACGGGTTGATAGCCGTGGTGATTCTGGAGAAACGCGGCGAAGATACCATGTTTATTGATACCTGGGTGATGAGCTGCCGGGTGCTGGCCCGGGGGATGGAGGAATTTATCATGCGGGAAATTGTAGAATTGGCAGGGCAACTGGGCTGCCAAAAGGTAGTGGGCAAATATATACCTACTTCCAAAAATCAGATAGTGGCAGGATTGTACGATCGGCTGGGATTCCAGCTATTTGAGCAAAAGGATGATTATACTCTCTGGCTGCTTGATCTGGCGGGAAAGGTTCCGCAATATGAAACGTTTATCAGGAAGGCGCAGGAGCAACTGGCTCATTAGAGGTGGCAGAATGAAGGATAAAGCAGGCGAGATTCGCCGACGATTGAACCGGGTTTTTCAGGAGACCTTCGACGACGAGAGCATCGAGATATTTGACGAGATGACCGCGGCGGATCTGGATGAATGGGATTCGCTGATGCATATTACGCTGGTGGTGGCGGTGGAGAAGGAATTCGGCCTGCAGCTCAATGCCCAGGAAGTTGGGCAATTGCAAAACGTGGGGCAGATGCTGAAGATTCTCGAAGAGCGGGCCACGAAATAGACAAAGGCGATAATTGGTGAACGTCAAGGTGCGAAGATATACCAAGGGCGACGAGAAACAACTGCTGGAGTTGTTCGGGGGGATATATCGTTATAATCCCCGGTTGCGGGAGAGTGATTACCTCGATTGGCAGTTTAATGCAGGGCCATTCACAGAGGGTGATGGTTACCACCTTTGGCTGGCGGGGGTTGATGGGAAGATAAGCAGCTTTATCGGTTATGTGCCGGTCGAGTTCCGGTACGAGGGCAGGATACAGCAGGGCTGCTGGCCGCAAAACTGGGCCTCGATAGGGGGCGATTATTCCGGGCTGGCAGTACTGACAGCATTAATGAAGGAGTATGATAGCCTGTTTTACAGCGGCCTGTCGGATATGACGACGCAGATCTTTGAGAAATTAAATATTCCGATATTAATGAAGATACCGCGGTGGATCGGCGTACTGGATGATAAAAAAGTTCAAGAAATATTTAAGGTGACAGCGGTGAAAGACCGGCAGTTGCTGCAAAAATCCGTCGGCGAGCTGCGAAGGTGTAAACCGTCCGATGATATATACCGGTGCGAGCGGTTCGAGCCGGGTGAGGAGTTTAGTTTCGAGCATTGGCCGGAGATTGCGGGTTATACCCGGCGGACGGGTAAGTTTCTCAACTGGCGGTATTTTGATATTCCCCGGCATAATTACCAGGCCCTGCGGAGCGAGAAGGGCGAATTTGCCATTTACCGCCTGGAGACAATAAAAGGGTATAAAGAAAAAGTGGTGCGAATTCTGGAGTGGAGTTTTTCGGATGACGACGCAGCCGGGGCGATGGGGCTATTGGTTAAAGAGGCCCTGCAGGAAGGGGCGATTCTTTTGGATTTTTTTTGCACAGCGGGGTCGGTGGGTAAGGAATTGAAAAGGCTGGGATTTCTATCGGAGGATTCGTTGCAGGGCGAGATACCCTTCCTTTTTCGTCCGATTAAATATGACCGTGGGATAGCGGTGGCGGTCGATATGCCGCCCCATCGCCAGAAAAGGTCGGTGGATTTTAGCCGTTGGTATATAACCAGGGGAGACAGCGATATCGATCGGATTAAATTATAAATGGTGGGACATTAAGGTAGTAATATGGCAAAGAAGACCTATGCCCGGGATGAAAAATATTTTAATAAGTTGATCGGCGAGCTTTATCAAAATTACCGGGAGATTGCCCTGCCGCCGGAGTATGCCTATTTTATTCAGGAGAATAGTTTGCAGATGCTGATCCGGCTGGCGCGGTATAAATTTGTGGCCCGGCAGCTAAAACGGACGGACCGGGTATTGGAGGTCGGCTGCGGGTCGGGGCTGGGGGCGATCTTCCTGGGCCAGCATTGCCATAGTGTTGACGGTATCGACGTCAATGAGCAGGAGATCAAGGAAGCCGAGGCCGTTAATCGGCGGGAGAATGTTCGTTTTTCAGTTGCGGATTATTTTACCTTTAAAGCCAGTCATAAATACGATGTGATTGTATTGCTGGATGTGATTGAGCATATGGACGAGGCCCTGGGTGAGAAACTGATAGACAAAACCGCAGATGATTTGAAGGAAAACGGTTGGTTGGTGGTGGGTACGCCGAGCTGTTATTCCTATGAATATCAAAGCCAGTTCAGCAAGGCGGCGCACGTGAAACTGTACGACCAGGCGGAGCTGGTGGGGTTGATAGAAAAACATTATGGCAGATGCCTGGCCTTTTCCATGAATGATGAGATGGTACATACAGGATTTAGCAAATTGGCTTGGTACTATTTTGTGCTGGCCTTTGGGCCGCGGCTGGGGAGCAAGAGCGAATGAAGCTGAATAAACCAAAGACGCTCGACAGGATTTCGAGTCCGGCGAACGCGGCGACCAGAAAAGTTGCTTTTTTAGACCTTCGCATTACGGACGAGAGGGAGCGGCAGGAATTATTGTCCGCGGTGGAGGCGGTGTTTCGTCATGGCCGAATAGTATTAGGGCCGGAGGTCGAGCAGTTTGAGCAGAAAATGGCTAGATACTGCGGGCGGAAGTACGCGGTGGGGGTTAATTCCGGTACGGACGCCCTGTTTCTGACGCTCAAGAGTCTGGGGATAAATCCCGGGGATGAAATTATTACTACCGCATTATCCTGGGTAGCGACGGCTAACGCGATAGCCTTGGCCGGTGCCGTGCCGGTATTTGCCGATATCCGCGATGACCTGAATATCGATCCCGCCAGCGTTGTCCGGATGATTACGCCGCGGACCCGGGCGATTATGCCGGTTCATTACACGGGCAAGGTATGCGCGATGGATGAGATAATGAAGCTGGCGGAGGAGCACCGGCTGGCGGTGGTGGAGGACGCGTCGCAGGCATTTGGGGCACGTTATAAAGGCAGGGTAGCCGGTCAATTCGGCAAGGCGGCGTGTTTCAGCATGAATCCGATGAAGGTATTGGCCGCCTGCGGGGAGGCGGGGTTAGTGGTTACCGATGAGAAGGAGATTTACGATCGGCTGGTGGCGCTGCGCTATAATGGGACAGTCAACAAGGAGACTTGCGTGGAAGTTAGTTTAAACGGTCGGCTCGATACCCTGCAGGCGGCGATTCTCTTGAAGAGGTTTGATCGGCTGGACGGTATTGTCGGCAAGAGACGCGAGATAGCCTCTTGGTATAATGAGCTTCTCGCGGGCGTGGTGCAGCTTCCCGCGGAAGGCAAAGATAGCTTCGACGTTTATTATACCTATACCATTCAGGCGGATCGGCGGGATGAGCTTAAGACATTTTTGGAAGAAAAAGGCATTGAGACCAAGATCCAGCATCCTTGTCTGATGCCGCAGCAGCCGGTGTATCAGCAAAATGTCAGAGGTGAGTATCCTAACGCGCTGCGGCTGGTTAAGCGAATATTGTGCATACCAGCCCATGAGAAACTGGATCGATCGGATGTGGAATATGTAGCTCGGTGCATAAGGCAGTTTTACCAGTGAGGTTGGCTGATGAGTGTGAAATTTTTTCCCGGCCAGGATATCATAGAAATTAATCAGGACCATCTCGAGCAGTTGCAGCGTGATGCGGAAACGGCCCCTCTCCGCAGGGCCAGGCTGTGTCTGCACCGGGATTTTTCCGATAAGGTTCACGAGATGGTAATCGCTTTTTGCCGGGATTCATATTGCCAGCCTCATCGCCATGGGCATAAAAGCGAGTCTTTCCATATCATTGCGGGCCGGCTGCTCGTGGTGCTCTTCGACGATGAAGGCAATATTACCCGGCGGATCGAGATGGGGCCCGGCAGCAGCGGCAAGACGTTTTTCTATCGGCTCAACCATAGCATCTGGCACTGCGTGGTGCCTCTGACTGAATATGTATATATGCACGAGACGACGGCGGGGCCTTTTGTGCCGGGTGAAAATGAAATTGCGCCCTGGTCGCCGCCGGAGAACGACGCGGCCCAAATAAAAGTTTTTGTGGAAAATATATCTTCCGGTTATGGAGATTAGCATTAGGGGGAAATCACCGGCTGGCAGCGTTGGACTGGTGATTAGAACTGTTTTCGTCGGCGGGCGGGCGGAATGTTCATTAAAGAGCGGTATTTGGCTACCGTCCGGCGGGCCAGGGTCAGTCCGCGGCGGCGCAATTGCTCCACCAGCTCATCGTCGTTGTAGGGTTTGCTCTTATCTTCGTTGTCAATGATTTCCTGGAGCTTGGCCCTGACGGCGTCCCAACTGACGCTTTCACCCGCGGCGGTTTCCATACCGCTGCTGAAGAAATAGCGCAGGGGATATATGCCGGTAGGAGTTTGCATGTACTTACCCGAGACGGCCCGGGAGACCGTGCCGACATGAATGCCGAGCTGATCCGCCACCTCGACCATCGGCATGGGTTTTAAATGGGCTGGGCCGCTGTCAAAAAAAACTCTTTGGGTTTTGAGCACCTGATTGACAACCCGCATTAAAGTTGCTTTGCGCTGCTCAATAGATTCGATCAGCCACTGCGCGGAGCGAATGTTGTTTTTTAAATAATCCTTGGCTTCGGGAGTGATTTGGTTTTGCTTTATCATCTTTTTATACTGGTTGTTGATATGAAGAAGGGGCAGTCCCCCATCAGCGAGATGAGCGGTGTAGGTGTCGTTTTCTTCATTATATTCCACGATAATATCCGGAGTAATATAAGGATTATCATGCCTTCCGATTTGCAGTCCCGGCCGGGGGTCCAGGTGGGAGATAGTCTTAAGGGCCTTTTTAATGTCGGCGAGGCTGCGGCCGGTTTTACGGGCAATGGCAGGATAACGGTTCATTTCGATATCCTTGATATGGTTGGTCACCAATTCGATTTCCAGACTGTGATCTTCGCTGCTGTCGGCTAGTTGCAGCTTCATGCATTCCGCCAGGTTTCGCGCTCCCACCCCGGTCGGCTCAAGACTATGGACCAGAGCAATGGCTTCGTCTATCTGCTGGTCGGCGACTTCATCGGACATATTTTCGCGAATGGCATCATGGTCGGCGGTGAGATAACCGGCTTCATCGATTAAGTCAATAATAACCGAGCCGATTTTCCTGATGAGAGGGGAACATTCCACGAAAACCCATTGTTTGTGGAGATATTCGTTCAAGGATTGTGCCGGGGCGGCGGTATTCTGCATGGCCTCGAGTTTGCGATCGGACAGATCGGGGTTATGGCGAGAGCCCAGATAAGATGAGCGGGATAAATAATCATCAAAATCCTCGCCGGCATTTTCCAGGCGTTCAAAATCATCTTTTTTGCTGGTGTCGTCTTTGATAAGCAGCGACTTTTCGCCTTCGGCAATTTCATTGTTATTGGCCCGGTTGTCTGCTACAGGACTTTCTTCATTATTTTCGTTAGGGGGTTCTTCTATCTCCAGGACGGGGTTGGCCAGCATCTCCTGTTCGATCCGTTCCTGCAGGGCGAGCAGCGGCAATTGCAAAATTTCCATCGACTGGATCATCCGCGGCGCCATTATCATCCGCTGATCCATTTTCATCTGTTGTGAGACATCAAGCCGCATCGCCGTAATTTTGCTCCTGATTTATAGGTCTTTTGTCGGAATTAATTTCTATCTTTCTAAATTACCTTATCGTTATGGTTATCGACCAGAGCGGTGATGCAGTTTGGTGAGAAAATCAAAATATTAAAAAGTTTAACCATTTTACATTACTGCATTTGTATTCTTCCGGTGATAGCATCGCTCAAGACGCTTTTGTTGGCATGTTCGATGCTGCCGCCGGCGGGCAAGCCCCGGGCCAGGCGGGAAATCTTGACGGGTATATCCTGAATTAATGAGGTGATATAAAGTGCCGTCCCGTCGCCATCGATATTAGGATTGGTGGCCATGACCACCTCTTTAATGCCGCCGGATTCTATCCGCTTGACCAGGGCGTCTATCGTCAGATCATCCGGGGTGATGCCTTCCAGCGGGGCAAGATGGCCCAGCAATACATGATAAACCCAGTGGCACAGGCCCGTTTCCTCCAGGCGGATCAAATCCTTGGGTTGTTCCACGACGCAGATTACCGAGTGATCTCTGCTTTCATCGCGACAGATGGCGCAAAGCTCCTGTTCGCTCAGATTATAACAGCGTGAGCAGCTTCTCAATTTGGCTTTTACGTCACGGATCGCATGAGCCAGTTCCAGGGCCTGTTCTATCGGCTGTTTCAGTACAAAATATGCCAATCTCTGGGCGGAGCGGGTGCCAATTCCCGGCAGTTTGGCAAACTGTTCGATTAATCGGCTCATGCATTCGGTATGAATATTACTCATCGCAATCCCATCAATTTCCCCAACTGATCGATGCCGGGGATATTCAAGCCGCCGGTTAGTTTAGCCATTTCCTCTTTCATGGCTTGCTGGCTCTTGGTTATCGCGGCGTTGACAGCGGCTTTAACCAGGTCTTCCAGCATTTCCACGTCGTTGAAATCGACCATTTCCCGATTAATTTTCAGATCCAGCAGCGTACCCTTGCCGTTTACCTTGGCGGTTACCATGCCGCCGCCGCTGCCGGCTTCGATGATTTTGTGCTCCAGCTCTTCCTGCAGCTTTTGCATATTAGCCTGCATCTCCTGAATTTTACCGATAATATTGGTCAAATCACCGAATCCTACCATGGGTTAATCCTCGTATGTTCTTGCTCATTAAAATAATAGTCACCATAACTGCGCTTCGTTGATCACGATTCAGTCGTTGTTGGGTTGACCCGGCTGATTTGGCATACCTTGCCGCCCAGTATTTCCTGGACCTGCTTTACCCTGGCGTCGCTCATGGCTTTGTTGATCTCTTTTTGGCTGGGTTTGGCGCCGGGAGGCTGGGGCGGCTTTTCCTCTTTTTTGGCTGCCGGAAGGGTGTTATCATCGTTAAGATTACCCAGGTTAAGTTTCACCGGTTGGCCCAGAGTTTCGGTCAGGGTATTTTCGATCTGCTCGATATGGCCGGGATGATCCTGCAGGAAATTAAGCATGCCCGTCTGATTTTCTTTGAAGCCGATGGTTAAAGTGCCGTTTTGCCAGCCTGTGGGGGCGGAAGGTTTCAGGCAGGCGGCTAGATGCTGTTTTTCCGGCTGATGAAATTTTTCCAGGATTTTTTGCCAGTTAATCCGCAGGTATTCCAGCGACAGTTGCCCTGGCAGTGCAAGAGCCTGATCTGCGGTGGTTTCCAGGTTATCCTGGTGCTGTTGTTGACCGGCCGATTCTGGAATTTTTTTATTGGTGGGGGCAAACGAATGTGACCGCCTCATGCCGCCGGCTTCTGGCGCAGAGGTTTTACTGCCGCCGGTCGATGCCGCAGCGGCATTTGGCCCGGATTGCAACTGCTCTAACAGGGCACGAGTATCACTGAAACGCTCATTTGCGGCCAGTCGAATAACCGCCGCCTCCAGGAGTGCCCGGCCGGCACCGCTCGATTTGATGGAACGGCGCAGTTCTTCCATAACCGTAATGTTATAGACCAGGCCGGCGTCGTCGAACTGCTGACTTTGCTCGATTAACTTTTCCCGAATAGTTTTATCTTCGAGGTCGATCAGTTCCGTATCCGCGCCGCAGTTGCGCAGCACCAGCAGATCGCGGAAATGATCCTGCAGACTTTGGGCCAGTTGATCCAGGGCCAATCCTTCCGCCAGCGTCTGGTCGATCTGTTGCAGGGCGTCGGCCAGGTCGCCTTTGGCTATCGCCTCGACGAGATCGATGATCTGCTGGGAGCGAGGCGTGCCCAACAGGTCGGCAAGCATATCGAGGGTGAGTTTGCCGTCGCCCATGCTGAGCAACTGGTCCAGCAAACTAAGGGCATCCCGCATGGAGCCGTGCGCCAGCCGAGCGATCCGGCGGATCAAGACTTCCTCAGCTTCGAGACCTTCGCCGGCTAAGATTTTTTTCAGTTGTCCGGCGATATCATCGGGGCGGATATTGCGGAAATCAAAGCGCTGACACCGCGAAAGAATGGTCGGCAGCACCTTGTTGGGTTCGGTGGTAGCGAGGATGAATTTGACGTGCTCCGGCGGCTCTTCCAGGGTCTTCAGCAGGGCGTTAAATGCGCTGACGGAGAGCATGTGTACTTCGTCGATGATATATATTTTGAACCTGGCTCGCGCCGGCCGGTAAATGGCATTTTGCCGCAATTGGCGGATATGTTCCACGCCGGTATTGCTGGCCCCGTCAATCTCCAGCACGTCGATATCCTCTCCCTCGCTGATGGCTTGGCAGCTTTCACATTTGCAGCAGGGGGTGGGGGTGGGTTTATCGTGACTGAGGCAGTTCATGGCTTTGGCCAGTATCCGGGCCATAGTGGTTTTGCCTACGCCGCGGGTCCCGCTGAAAAGATAGGCATGGGCCACGCGGTCGGTCGCAATAGCGTTTTTAAGGGTTTTCGCTATCGCTTCCTGGCCGACTACCTCATCAAAAGTATTCGAACGATACCGTCTTGCCAGTACAGTGTACGACATGGTTTGTGCTATTTCATAGTATTATGTTTTGTAATTTTTTAGGTCAGCGTCTCAAAACGATACGTAAAAACAGAAAAACAGAAAAGTATAAATAGGCCGTGCACTTTTATTCGAACCTATCTTACCGAGTATGTTGCCCCAGCCGACTCCAGCCAGGTTGTTCCACGGCACAACAGGCGAGACGCTTATGGCTGCTCCGTTCCCGGCCTGACCAGGTTCGCGCTGTCCGTTTGCATGGGACCCGGCTATCAACATCACTTATGGCAATATGGGCTCTGCTTGATCGGTCCTCCAAAAAGAATTCCGCCTCGCTATAGCGGATTGCGAGTTACAAGGTACCGCTAACACCCTGCCTAGCACGACCTATTTTTTCGATTATATTAAGTAACGATTTTTCTCTTAAAAAGTAGTATACCATTAACTTGCGCAAAGTCTATGCCTAAATTGCGATTTTCTTAACTAACGCCGGGAAAAGATATTGTAATCGCAATCACGGATTAATAATCAAGAGTATTAATTCCCAAAAATAATTTTTTGGGATTGAAAATGTTCCCTCGGAAGGTTAAATTTCAGGTGAGGATTTCTCTTCCAGGAATGATGAACTATGCTCAAGTTCCGTTGCTCTTTTTGTGCCAAGAAGATTGCCGTAGCTGAAGACTATGCCGGCAAAAGTGTTAAATGCCCCAGGTGCGGCACGCCCACGAAAGTGCCCAATATAACGCTGGAGGAGCCGGCCTTAGTCATGGAAGCCGGTGATATTTTACCTCCCACCACGAATCCGCCGGATTTGGTGGTTGAGCAGGAAAAGCCGGCACCGCAGGAGAGGCCGACGCCGCAGAAAAAAAAGCTGGCGCCGCAGGAAAAACTTTGCCCCCAGTGCGGCAGTAGCGTGAACAATGATACGGAATTTTGCATAACCTGCGGCTATCGGCTGGAACCGGACAATTGGGCTATTAGCACTGAGCGGAGTATCCGCCCCAGGGCTATCAAACATGCAAAAACGGTAGCCAAAATTCCTCTGGCATTAGCCGGTGGTTTCATTGGGGCAATGGTTGGGGCTATTATTTGGGGAGTGGTTGCGTATTTCACCAAGTATGAGCTGGGTGTTATCGCCTGGGGTGTCGGCAGCTTGACGGGTTTTGGGTTAACCTTGTTTACCGAAAGGCGCGGCATCCTGATGGGCCTGCTCGCCATTTTTTTCGCCTTCATCGGCATCATGACGGGAAAGTATTTCGTGGCCAAATGGGTGGTTCTGCCTCAGATGAGAGAATCGCTTGCCCAGAACAATTTTTTGGATGGCTCACTGGATGATGAAGCAATCAACAAGACCTTGAATGATCCACAAGAGATGTTTCAGGTGGCTTGCCGCCAGCTCGCCAAAGAGGGCGCCTGGGATGAGTATTTTCCCCACGATCCGGACGAGTATTACAAGGGGAGATTTATTTCAAACGTTTGTGCGGTAAACTCCGGGCTGAGCTATGCCCAGCTTCGAATTCCCAGTACACAAGTGGAACGCGTCGAAAACGCCCGAGAGCAAGTCAGCTATGTTCTTGCCGACTGGGGTCCCGAAAAAAGACGTGAAGTCATTCGGCAGCAACATGCCGAAGACATGGCCAAATTTAAGGAGTTCGCTCATTCGCTCGGCCAGGCGATGGTCCAGGCCGGTAATGAGCCGAACAACCCGTCCGGAGCGAAGCAGCCGCCTGCGGTAGTAAAAGAAACCGTGGACGTTCTCGCCGGGGAAAAGTCACTGGCGGATACCAAAATCGGATTGCTGATCGCTTTTTTCGCTTCCTTTTCTTTGATCGATATTTTATGGATTATTCTGGCTTTTGCCAGCGCCTACAAGATAGCCGCGGGCAGGAGCTAGCTTAGCGGGCGAACTATCAATACTTCAATTTTGCCGCACCGACGAGATATTAGCCTGATAAAACCACATTCTTAAAGTAGCGTTATCTTTGCCGGTTCCACGCGTCACCGGCATATTTTTCCTCAAGCTCGAGCCGTCGGTCATCTTCGCTTTTGTTTAGTTTACCATCGACGGGCTTTAAGTGCAGTTGGCTGCCGATGTGTTTTGCTATTTCGGCAATGAAAGATTTTAGGTCGATTGGTTTTTCCGTCTCCTGCGCCAATGACGCGGAATCTTGCTGGGGGAAGTGCCGCTGCAGGATGAGTGAGCCGTGCTGCAGTACCGCGTTTTTGATCCGCCGCTGAGCACTGCCCAATAGCTTGGCGCCGTTCTCCAATAACAGGTCCAGTCGATGCGTCCGGGAAAAGCAAAAAAACGGCCCCCGCTGCGAATTGCCCTTGTCATTTCCGCCACGATATCCAACTTTGATCCCCAGATCAGTCAAAACGGCAATAAATGCGTCATGGACTAATTGATACATGTACTCTATGTTTTTAGCGGGGGTTTTTTCCTTTAATGGCAGAACCAAAGAATAGGTTAGCTCATCGTCATGTAAAATTGCCCCGCCACCGGTTTGCCTGCGGACGCAGGGCAATTGCCTGATCTCGTCATCCTGCCCGGTGAATTCCTGGTATTTTTGGAAGTAGCCCAGGGAAATTGTCGGCTGCGACCACTGGTAAAACCGCAGCGTCGCCGGTGAGCTGCCGTCATTTACCGCCTGCAGAATAGCTTCGTCAACTGCCATGTTGACGGCGCCTTCTTGTGGTTTATCTATCAATACTCGTAATATGGGCTGGTTTTTCATGGAATAATTAAATTTCGTCCGATTGATGCAGATTTATTTCCGCGTGGTAACTGCTGCGGACAAACGGGCCCGCCGCTACATGGCGAAAGCCCAATTGCTCAGCCGCGGCTTTTATCCGGTCAAATTCCTCCGGGTGATAGTATTTTTCTACGGGTCGATTTTCCCTGCTCGGCTGAAGGTACTGTCCGATGGTCACCATTTCCACCCCAGCGCAGCGCAAATCCTGCAGCATTTCGGTTATTTCTTTCTGCTCTTCACCGAGTCCCAGCATAAAGCCGCTTTTAATAATCGGATGCTTTTCTTTTCCCGCCATATAACGCAGCATATTTAGAGAGCGGTCATAATCGGCTCCGCTGCGGATCTCGCCGGTCAGCCGGTGACAAGTCTCGATATTGTGATTGAAGACGTCCGGCCCAGCCTGGTAAACCGTCTCCAGCGATTCCCTCTTTCCCAGAAAGTCAGGGGTTAGCACCTCGATGGTTACCTGGGGATTTATCGCCCGTACCGCTTCAATGGTTCGGGCAAAGTGCCCTGCCCCGCCGTCCGGAAGGTCGTCACGGGTGACGGAGGTAATCACCACGTGTTTCAGTACCAGTTCCCGCACTGCCTGAGCCAGCCGCTGTGGCTCATCTTCGCTTAGTGGCTGGGCTGAGCCGTGGCTTACCCGGCAAAATTGGCAATTCCGCGTACAGATGTTGCCCATTATCATGAAGGTGGCCGTTCCCTGACAGTAGCATTCTCCCTGATTGGGACATCCGGCGTTGGAACAAACGGTAGATAACTTGAGTTTGTGTAATATTTCCATGACCTGCTGAAACTGCCTGCCCTTGGGCAGGGGGCGCTTTAACCAGGGCGGCAATCGTCGACTGGAGCGGTCATTTTGCTGAGTTTTATCCATAATTATACCTAATGATATGGTATATCAGCGTTTTTGTCAAAACCGCTTGTAACGTTTGCGTCGTTGATGTTTTAATTATCTGCTATATTTGACCGGCAGCAACTTGATGATTATAATGGCTGCACGTTGAATTTTTCCCATAAAGAAGGTTAAAGGTCGTCGATGGCCCAAATAGTGATACTTTCGGAGCATCTGGTAAACAAAATCGCCGCCGGCGAGGTGGTGGAAAGGCCGGCCAGTATCGTCAAGGAGCTCATGGAGAACAGTCTCGATGCCGCTGCGACTCATATTACTCTGGAGGTGGAGGACGGCGGCAAAAAACTCATTCGGGTAATCGATAACGGCTCTGGCATGGACGCTGAGGACCTCAAGCTGGCTTTTACCCCGCACGCCACCAGTAAGATTTCCTGTGTGGAAGACCTTTTCGCCATCGCTACCCTTGGCTTTCGGGGCGAGGCACTAGCCAGTATCGCCTCCGTAGCCCAGGTGGAAGTTGTCAGTCGTCCGGAAAAGGCGATCGAAGGTAACCGCCTGGAGATATCCGGCGGCCGGTTTGTAAGTGTTATGCCCGCTGCCTCGCCGGTAGGTACGGCAATTACCGTGCAGAACCTTTTTTTCAACACTCCGGCCCGGCGGAAATTCCTCCGTACCACCAACACCGAATTGGGTCACATTACCGAACAGTTTAACCGCATGGCTTTGTCTCATAACCGGGTGCATTTGTGCCTGAGTCATAACGGCAGAAAATTGTATGAGTTGCCGGCTGGGCAGTCGTTGCGGGAGCGGATCGGCGTCCTTTTTTCCGCGGAGCTGGCGGCGGAGCTGATTACCATCCAGCGTAAAGATCGCGCGGTGGAGATTACCGGCTTGGTCGCTCCGCCCCAATATTCGCGGTCGGCCGCTCAATGGCAATATATTTTTCTTAATGGCCGATGTATTCGCGATCGTTTTATCAGCCATGCTATTCGCGAGTCATTCCGCGGGATGCTCCAAGCCAATCGTCAGCCGATCGTATTTCTTTTTTTACAATTACCCCCGCAGCATGTTGACGTTAATGTCCATCCCGCCAAAGCGGAGGTACGTTTCGCCGATTCCAATATGATTCATTCCCAGGTATTGGCTGCCATTCGCGATCGGTTGCTGAAAAGTGATTTGGCGGTCCCTCTGCCGGGCGACAGTTTACATGATCTTTCTCGCAGTACGTCGGCTGATGGAGGGCCGCCGCCGCGGGAAAATAATATAGATGAGCAGCAAAATCGGATAAGGCATGCTATGGCGGATTTTTTCAAAACCGTGAGCCCCCCAGCCGCCAGGTCCAGGGAAACCTCTTACCCCACAATTAATTACCCTAGGGTTGCTGCTGCTGGGGCGGCGGGTTTTGAACACCCCGCTCCTGCCGCACCGGATAAGGCTGCGGAACCACCTCAAGTGCCGCTCAACAAACCCGGTCAATTCATGCAGATACACAATGCCTATCTGGTTTGTCAAAGTGATGATGGCCTGCTGATTATCGATCAGCACGCCCTGCATGAGCGAATTCTCTACGAAAAACTTAGTCAGCAATTAAGCCAGGGGCCGTTGGCTTCGCAGCGCTGTCTTATACCCGAGGTGGTTGATGTTACCCCGGAGCAAATGGCGGTCATCGAAAGTGAAAAGCAGGTGTTTACTCAACTGGGTATCGTGGTCGAGTCGTTCGGTCCTTCCAGTGTAGCGGTGCACGCCTTTCCGATATTATTGGATAAGGTTTCGCTGGCTGATTTTGTGGCTCAACTGCTCAATCTGCTGCTGGCCCAGTCGGGCAGGATTAGTCGGGAAGAGATGATCCACCACGTTCTGGACATGACCGCCTGTAAAGCTGCCGTCAAGGCGGGCGATCCCTTGAATGACGCGGAAATCCAAAATCTTCTCGCCCAGCGGGAAATTGTCGAACGCAGCAGCAATTGCCCCCATGGCCGACCCACTACCATAAAATTGACCATTGCCGAGCTGGAAAAGAAATTCAAAAGAACCTGAAGCCACCTATCATAACTGGTTAATATAATTAGGTTTATGATCGTAACGGGCAAATCTAGAGGGGTATATTTGGACAATTGTCCGAACGAGCTATGTGAGTCTGGGTGGGGTCGCTTTACGGCCGAATTCGATAACTATCGCTGTGAAATAAGGTTATGAATCTATACCGCCACCTTGCCTCAAGGATAAAAAATCGTTAGAATATAAGTGAATATTATTAAAAGGAACGATTTTTCCTTAAAAACTATGCAAATCAACGATTAATAAACGGGAAAATCGACCAGGCAGGTTGCATGAAATTATCATTACTAACGCTTTCAAAAAGACTTATAGAGTGAATCAGCCGGATAATAAGCTGAAATTTCTGTTTTTAGCCGTTTGTATTCTTCTGGTTTTGCCCCTGCAAGCCTACGGATATATTGGGCCGGGTGCCGGTTTTGCGGTAGTTGGCTCATTTCTCGTAATGTTTACGGTGCTGATTTCCGCGGTGCTGGCGGTGTTTACCTGGCCGGTACGCTATCTGATTCGGTCCATCCGCGGCCGACATGCCTTTGCCCACAGTCGGGTCAGTAAACTCGTAATCCTGGGGCTGGACGGCCTGGACCCGAATCTGGCGGAGAAATTTATGGCCCAGGGCCGGCTGCCCAATTTCAGCCGGCTGGCCAAACTGGGCTGTTTCAAACGCCTGGCCACTACGGTGCCGTCGATTTCTCCGGTAGCCTGGTCCTCGTTTCAGACCGGAACCAATCCCGGCAAACACAATATCTTCGATTTTCTGACGCGGGACCGGCAAAGTTATCTGCCCAAGCTAAGCTCGGTGGATATCAGGCCGCCCCGGCGCTACCTGAGCCTGGGCAAGTATCGCTGGCCGCTGGGCAGAGCGGATATCCGTCTGCTGCGCAAAAGTATGCCGTTCTGGAAGGTTTTGGGCCGGCACGGCATCTTCAGCGATATTATTCGGGTGCCGATTACCTTCCCGCCGGAGAAATTTCACGGCGTGCAACTCTCGGCCATGTGCGTGCCGGACCTGCGGGGTACGCAGGGGATGTTTTCCTTTTATACCACCGCCGCCCCAGGTGTTAGCGAGCCGACGGGGGGAGAATTTTTCCGCGTCCATAAAAACGGCAAAACTATCAAAGCCCTGCTCGTCGGGCCGGAAAATCCGTTTCGCAGGGATAAGCAGATTTTGCAATGCCCCTTCGAGGTTACCATAAAGGATGAAAAATCAGCCGAGCTGCGACTCAACGGCAGTAAATACCTTTTGAGCAAGGGCATCTATTCCGACTGGATTAAAATAGTCTTTAAGACGGGGATTGGGGTAAAGGTCTGCGGGATCGGGAAATTCCTGCTGTTAACGGCCCAGCCGGAGCTGAAGCTGTACGTCAGTCCCATCAATATCGACCCGGGAAAACCGGCGATGCCCATAAGTTACCCGGCGATTTACTCGATGTACCTGGCCAAGCGGCAAAAAAGCTTCGCCACCCTCGGACTGGCGGAAGATAGTTGGGCACTTAACGAAAAGGTTATCAGCGACGAGGATTTTATCCGGCAATGTATTGATTTTGACATCGAGCGGGAAAAGATGTTTTTCGATTCGCTCCAGAAAGTTAAACAAGGATTGTGTGTGTGCGTTTTCGACGGAACGGACCGCATCCAGCATACCTTTTGGCGGGATTTCGATGCTGAGCACCCCGCCAACCGTGAGCACCCCCGCGGCCAACGGGCCGGAAACGCCGTCGAAGAGCTTTATCAGCGGGCGGACGTGCTGGTGGGCAAGACGCTCGATAAATGCGAACAGGAAGAGGCCCTGCTGCTGGTTATTTCCGATCACGGTTTCAACAAGTTTTGCTACGGCGTGGATCTGAATCGCTGGCTGGAGGAAAACGGCTACCTGAAACTCAAGGAGGACGGCCGGGGTAAAAAAAACCTGGCGGGCGTCGACTGGTCGGGGACCCGGGCGTATGCGATCGGACTGGCGGGGATTTATCTCAATTTGCAAGGCAGGGAAGCACAGGGTATTGTCGAGCCGACGGCAGAGGCGACCAAATTACGCCGGGAAATCGCGGCTAAACTCGCCGAGTTGGTCAATCCTCTGGATAATCAGCCGGCGGTCAAGCAGGTGTATATCGCCCCGGAGATTTATAAAGGACCCTATAAAAATGAGGCGCCGGATCTGCTGGTGGGCTACCATAAAGGCTGCCGCGCCTCTTGGCAGACGGCGATCGGGGAGGTTACGGATAAAATATTTTACGATAATACCAAGGCCTGGAGCGGTGATCACTGCATCGATCCCAGCCTGGTGCCGGGGGTGCTTTTCTGCAATCGCCCGATTAGTACGGACAACCCCCGGATGATCGATATCGCCCCGACGGTACTGGAGATGTTCGGCGTGGACGTGCCGGACTATATGGACGGCAAACCGCTTACAGTAGTTGATACAAAAGCGGACCAGACTCAACCAGAAATTGTTAACGGAATAAAAAATTAGCATTATTATGTCAGCAAGAAATAAAATTGATCGTCGGCAATTCCTGAAGCAAACCGCGGCAGCGGCGGCGATGACTACCGGTTTGGCCGGCGGTCCCATTTTTGCCTCCTCCGGGGCCTCAGCCTTAAAGGGTAAAAAGGTCATCGTAATCGGCATCGATGGAATGGATCCGACGATGTGCGAGGAGTTGATGAACGCGGGTACGATGCCCAATTTCGACCGGCTGCGTCGGATGGGCGGGTTCAGCCCGCTGGGTACGAGCATTCCTCCCTTAAGCTCGGTGGCCTGGGCCAACTTTATCAACGGGGCCGGGCCGGGCGCCCATGGCATTTTTGGCTTTAACCATCGCAATCCTGCCAACCAGTGCGAGGTTTTCAACGCTATATCTTATGTTCGCCCCGGGGAAGGCGTCCGGGTGGGGGGATACATCGTGCCCTTGACTTTCTGGCCGTTTAACCAGCAGGCGCCCGAGCCGGTCCTGAATCGCCAGGGCCTGCCCTTCTGGCAGTATCTCGATGCCGCGGGCATTAACTCTTCAATCTACTATGTGCCCTCCAATTATCCGCCCAGCCGGTCGAAATACGGCCACCATCAGAGTCTTGCCGGCCTGGGTACGCCGGACATGCTGGGCAGCAAGGGGAAAGGGTTTTATTTCGCTGACGATCTGCCGGAAGAGGTCAAAGACGACACCGGCTTTTTAAAATGCCGTTTAAATTTCGAAAACGAGACCGCTCGCGTCCTGCTGTACGGACCCCAAAACATGCTGGAAATCAAAAAGAAACACGCCAGCGTCGAAATTGTCATCCATCGTGACCGGCCGGCAAATGCGGCGGTTATTGAGGTACAGGGCAAAAAAATTCTCCTCAACCAAGGCCGATGGAGCGATTGGGTGGTGCTGAAATTTAATCTGGAGATGCCCGTGGTTATGCCGGACGAGCACGTCAGCGGCATTTGCCGGTTTTATTTGCAGCGGGTCACACCGGGTTTTCGACTTTATGTCACACCTATCAATATCAATCCAGCGGATCCTGCCACCCGGATTTCCGAGCCGGAAGATTTTTCCCGCAAGCTCACCAAGACCTTCGGCTTGTTTTACACCACCGGCTGGCAGGAGGATTTCCAGGCCCGCGACGCTAACGTGTTAAATGACGAGGAGTACGTGGCCCAGGCCGAATACGTTTTAAATTTCCGACTGGAATTGCTGAATTACAGCCTGGAACATTACCGGCAGGGGCTGTTTTTCTTTTATATTTCCAGTATTGATTTGCTGAGTCATTTTTTCTGGTGGGATACCAACAAGAAGCACCCGGTCCGGCCGCTGGTCCAGGTGCTGAAATACCGCAACTATATTAAGGACATTTACCGGCGGATGGACCAGGTGATCGGGGATATTCTGCAGCGTTACGGAGACAGCCTGGTCATGGTGCTCAGCGATCATGGGTTCGGTTATTCCGACCGGCGGTTTAATCTGAACGTCTGGCTGCGGGAAAACGGCTACATTAAGCCGGATAATTGTACCACTTTGTTTGCGCCCAAAGATATCTTCTCCCATGAGGTGGACTGGTCCCAAACCAAGGCGTATGGAATCGGTTTGAACAACTTATACCTTAACCTGGAAGGGCGGGAGCGATTCGGCAGCGTCAAACCCGCCGACCGTGAGGAGCTTTTAGCCCAGCTGGTAACCCGGCTGGAGGCGGTCCGCGATGTGGACGGCACAGCGGTGATTAAAAAGGCGTATCGCGCCGACGAGGTTTACGCGGGAGACGCGATGGCTTTCGCTCCGGAGCTGATTCTGGGATACCACCGGGGCTATCGGACGGCGGGAAACGGTGCCGATGGAAAATTGGAAGGGGAAGTTTTCTGCAATGAGCCGCATTACTGGTTTGCCGATCATTGCCTCGCTGCTGATGAAGTGCCGGGGGTGCTGTTCTGTAACCGCGAAATCCGCCGTACCGCGCCTTCGCTGATTGATCTGGCCCCCGCTATTTTAGCGGAATACGGCCTGGATACCCCGCCCACCATGGTGGGCAAGAATGTCTTTAAGGTGTGAATGACGGTTACCGTCCTGAAAAGTGCGATCAAATGAGGATTGATACCTAACGTGAGGGTTTGACAAGGAATGGCCAAAATCAAGATAGATGCCAAGCTTTTCCAGCGGGCGAAAAAAGTCGTCGTCGTCGCCGGCTACAGCGGTATGGAAGAATTTATCAACCATATTGTGGAAAATGAAGTCAACCGGCTGGAGGTCCAGCAAGGCCAGGGCGGCGAAAAGGACAGAAACCTTGCCGATCAACTGCGCGGATTGGGGTATATCGATTGACGGAAATTATCGCTCGACTCATAGCCTGGCTGAACGTGCCCATGAACGCGTTGGGCAGGTACCTCTTGGCGCCTGCCATTACCAATTTACCGGGGTGGCTGTCGAACACCATCATTTCCGCGGTGATGGGAATCCTGCTGTTGATTATTTTCAAATACACTTCCGATCAGCGGGCGATTGGTGAAATCCGCGACGAGATCAAGGCGGACCTGCTCGCCCTGAAGCTGTTCAAGGACAGCGTGAAACTGACCTTTCGGCTGCAGGGCCGACTTTTCCGGGGCGCGTTTTACCTGCTGGTTTACGCGGTTCGGCCGATGCTGGTGATGATTTTGCCGGTGAGCCTGGTGCTCAGTCAGATGGGGCTGTGGTATCAAACTCGGCCGTTCGAACCGGGAGAACGTACGATCATCACCATGCAGCTTAACGGTGATTCTGCCGATCCCCGGCCCATGGTGAAGATCGAGTCGATGCCGGCGGAGGTGATTACCGGTCCGGTGCGGATTATCAGCCGTCGCCAGATCTGCTGGGAAGTTCGAATTAAAAAGAGCGACGAGCATAACATCGTTTTTGATGTAAACGATCAGCGGGTCGAAAAGAGTATCGCCATCGGCGATGGATTTATGCCCGTCAGTACCATGCGCCCCGGATATCATTGGAAGGACGTGCTGCTGAATCCTTTGGAAAAGCCCTTCTCCCCTCAATCGCTGGTGCAGGGCATTGATATCGTTTATCCCGATCGGCCCGGCCATGCCGCCGGCAGCGATTGGTGGCTGCTTTATTTCTTCGTCGCCTCGATGGTCTTTGCCCTCTTGTTCAAGCCCTTTATTAAAGTCAGAATCTAAGCGGATAAAAACAGCCGCCTGGTGCGGCGACTATCGGCGGGCCCCCTGCTGGGCCTGTTCGTATAGTTCACCGGCGGTGGGGGGCGATTTCCACCAACTCAGCCGTTCCGAATATATCCACACATATTCATCGCTGTATAAGAGGGCCAGGTTGACCGATTTTTCCCACTGCTCAGCGGTGAAGAAATTTTTCTCCGGTTCATCCGGATGCCAGCCGTTCTCCCGCGACTTGGCGTCCAGGAACAGCCCAAACCCCGGCCGGATAAATTTGTCATATAACGAAGAATCCGAGAAAAACTTGCGGGCTTCCTCCTTCATAACCTTCCTGCCGAAGCGGAAATCCGCCTCCTGTTTGAAATGATACGCCTGCTCATACCCGTCGATGATCCGCGAGTTTGGATCAGCTTCCCGGCACATCCCCTCATAAAACGCCGGTAGCAGGCCGTAATCTTCATTTTCGCGGTCGAACGAAGGGCCCAGAAGGCAAAGGATGGTTATCCCGGGGTACTCGCTGTTGATCGCCCGCATGAATTCTTCGCCCCGTTTTTTTGCCTGGTCGCGATACTGGGCCTCGGTGTGCGCCTTTTTCAGCTCATCGCTGAGATTGTGATAAGTCCAGATTTTCAGGCTGCCGTACTCTTCCGGATCGAACATCAGCCCTGCGCACCCGCCCGCTTTCGCGATCCGCGCCAGCACTTTTATATTGTGGCAGACGCTCTCCCACTCGCTGTCGAACCAGTCGATACCCGGCATAGAGATGACCTGAACGAAATTATCGGTAAATTTTTCAAATTTGGTAGCCTTCAGATCCTCGATAGCGCGCTGGTAGTCTTCCGGCTGGAAGCGATATTTGCCGAATGTTCCCCAGCCGAGCGATTTGTTGCCGAACAGTTTATTTGGGTCTTGATTTGCCACCTGAAAAATCACTCCGTCGAACGGGCGTTTTTCCATCTGGCGGATGTTTTTCCGCAAAAACGCCGTATTTGGACAATCCCAGCCGTACTCGATTAGCTTCTTTCCTTTGGTCGAAGGGCTAAAATCCTGCCCCAGCCCCTCCGCTAACGCCGCTGCGTTAAAAACAATCCATGATAATGATACCAATAACGCGGTTTTTCGGGCCATAGATTTATTTCCTTTGTGGTAGGAGGGGTGATAGATTAGCCGAGGCGGGACTCGAACCCGCACGCCCTTAATGGGCAGGGGATTTTAAGTCCCCAGCGTCTGCCATTCCGCCACTCGGCCGATTTTTCTCGCATCGATAATATTATATTACCTGCTATCATTCGTTCGGTCAATAGGTTATAAACACTAGCTTGGAATAGGTAAATTTATTTTTAAGCCCATTTTCCTGATGGACAAATAAAAGAGTCTTCCCGTATAATTGGCCAAACAGTTCGTAATAGTTTTCATTTGCAATTTTATTACATTTTGAAAGGCAGATCATGGCAAATAAAAATTTTAGTTTTCGCGAGGTGCTGGGTTTTGGCTGGCAAGTGATGAAGTCCAATTTGGGGTTTTTCATCGGCCTGGGTTTCTTGTATTTAATCATCACTAATTTGGCTGCTATTGCCCAGCAGATAATTGAATTCTTGAATATACCTCAAGAGTTTGTGGTTATATCGGTTATATTATTAGAGATATTTGGGGCGATAATTAGTATTGTCGTCGGGATCGGCCTGATTAAAATAGCCCTTTCGTTCTGCGACGGCATAAAACCGCCCATCGGCACATTGTTTAACGGATTAGATTGTTTCTGGCGTTATTTGGGAACGGGAATTTTGTATGGCCTTATTGTTTTGGGCGGGTTTCTGCTTCTGATTATCCCGGGGATCATTTGGTCGGTCAAGTATAGCCTTTGTTACTATTTCGTTATCGATAAAGGCCTTGGTCCCCTTGACGCCCTAAAGGCCAGCGGCAGAGCGACAATGGGTGTTAAATGGCAATTATTCGGTTTTGGTATTGTTTGCGGATTGATAGTGATATTGGGCCTGATTTGCCTGATTATTGGTGTCTTCGCCGCCTACCCCACGGTTCTGGTGGCTAGCGCGCTGGTCTATCGGCAATTGATGGACCAAACCCCGGAGCTTGCTGAGTTTGGCATTGTCTGTCTGGCTGCCGAGTCTGAAACAGAGACAACTACTTAGCCGTAGTTTTTTGACTTCATGTTCCATTATTTATTAAAAGTTCAGTAATTTCATTCAAATCTTTTTAGGAGGTCTGGCTATGGCGGAACTATCGGTTCGCAGGGCCCCGCTCGTCTGGTGGGCGGGCGGAATATTTTTAGGACTGGTCCAGGTTTTGGCGGTCGGTCTGGCGGATCCGCTGGGCGTCTCCACCCAGTTTGTGATTGCCGATACCCAGGTGCTGGGCAAAATCGACAACTCCTACGTTCAGCAGCATCCCTTGATCGGTCAGGAAAAGTACCAGAAGATCGGTTACGGCTGGTGGCTCGATATCGGTATTCTGGCGGGGGCGTTTTTCGCGGCTTTGGTAACTCTACGCTGGCGGCTGCGGTGCAGCACCGTCTGGTGGCGGGCTACTCATGGCCCATCGGTGGCCGGGCGGTTCCTGGCTGGTTTTATCGGCGGATTTCTCGTTCTTTTGGGGGCTCGCTTCGCCCACGGCTGTACTAGCGGCCAGTTCGCCAGCGGCTGGGCCCAGCTTTCTTTGGCGGCTGTGCCTTTTACTTTAACCATGCTTATTTTTGGTATCCTGACCGCCTTTATCACCTATCGCAAGGTTCCCCAGATAGAGAAATAAGGAGAAATTAACATGTCTCAACAAACACTTGGTTTTATTATCGGTGCGTTATTTGGCGCAGGGCTTTTTTGGGGCGGTTTAGCCGATCCGGACAAGATTATCGGCATGCTCCGTTTGAAGGATTTTCACGCCCTGCGGACCATCGCCGTCTTTATCATCGTCGGAATGCTGGGTACCTGGATATTGGATCTAGCGGGCTTGGCCCATTACAATGTAAAGCCTGCCTTTATCCTTTCCATGCTGATTGGCGGGGCCTTATTGGGCATCGGCTTCGGATTGACCGGCTATTGCCCGGGCACCGGACTGGCCTGCCTGGCTGCCGGACGGATTGATGCCCTGATTACCGTGCTGGGGATGTTCGCCGGTGCCTTGGTGTTTATCTTGATTTACCCCTCGGTGGCCCAGCCCCTCGAAGCTATCGCCAATTACGGCAAGGTCAGATTATGGGAGATTACCGTCATTCCCCAGTGGTTGTGGGTGGTGGGAATCGTGCTGATTACCACCTTCCTGCTCATCCTGACCCGACCGAGAGGGAGAAAAAATTCAGTCTGAGAAACGGGAAGTTATCTCATCTTTAGGTTATTCTCTTATTTTAGCCCCCTGCTCCGCAGGGGGTTTCTTTTTTAACATTTAACGTTAAACATTGAACGTTTCTCGTGAACGCTTACCCTTAAATCTTGGTCCCCGTGGGGAATTATCTTGCCTGTCGGGGGAATAAGTATTACAAAGACATAGACATCATAAATAATAAATAAGGCAGCCTCTTAGGATCATTGCGAGGAGGCCGCCTGCCGCGACGGGCGCTGGCACGGCGGGAAGGCCGACGCGGCAATCTCAAATTTTATGCAAAATACTTGTTACCGCTGTATAAATAAACTATAGGCAAGAAAAATATATTTGATTTTTTATATGCGTATTTGATATTTGATTTTTAATATTTGATATTTTTTTAGAGGTAGAAACATCGATGGCGGAAAAACCCAAGAAAATCGTTTTAGCTTACAGCGGCGGGCTGGATACCAGCGTGATTTTGCCCTGGCTGCGGGAGAAATACGGTTGTGAAGTGATTGCCTTTGCTGCGGAGCTGGGGCAGGGCGACGAATTAGAGGGGATCAGGAAGAAGGCCCTCGCCAGCGGGGCCGGCAAGTGCGTCGTAGCCGACCTGCGGCGGGAATTTGTCTGCGATTACCTCTGGCCGCTGCTGAAGTCCGGCGCGGTTTATGAAAATGGGTATCTATTGGGTACTAGCATTGCCCGGCCGTTGATTGCCGCCCATCAGGTAAAGGTCGCCCACCAGACCGGTGCCGATGCCGTCGCCCACGGGGCCACCGGCAAAGGCAATGACCAGGTCCGGTTCGAGCTTACCTATATGGCCCTGGACCCCACCCTCAAGATCATCGCTCCCTGGAAAGACCCCTCCTTTGGGCTGACCAGCCGGGAAGCTGCGATTGACTACGCCAAAAAACACCACATCCCCATCACTCAGACCAAAAAAAGCATTTATAGCCGCGATCGCAATATCTGGCATATCAGCCATGAAGGCGCGGACCTTGAAGACCCAGCTAATGAGCCGAAAGATGATCTATTTGTCATCAGCCAGCCGATAAGCAAAGCCCCCCAGAAGGCGGATTATATCGAGATCGGCTTTGGGCAGGGCGTACCAGAGAAGCTTAACGGTAAAAAAACCGATCCGGTCAAGCTGCTGGAGGAATTGAACCGCCTGGGCGGCCGGCATGGCGTGGGCCAGGTGGACCTGGTTGAGAATCGCCTCGTGGGTATTAAGAGTCGCGGCGTATATGAGACCCCGGGCGGAACGATACTTCATACCGCCCATCGAGCCTTGGAGATGCTTACCCTGGACCGCGATACCTTGCATTACAAGCAGCAGGTAGCCCTCCGATACGCTGAGTTGGTCTATTACGGCCAATGGTTTACCCAATTACGCAAGGCTCTGGACGGATTCATCAATATAACTCAGGAAAAGGTTACTGGTACTGTAAGACTAAAACTTTACCGCGGTCATTGTCTGCTGGCGGGTGTTAAAAGCCCTAACAGCCTGTATGCCGCTGATCTGGCTAGTTTTACCATGGGTGCGGAATACGACAGCACCGACGCCACCGGCTTTATCCGGCTGTTCGGCCTGCCCATGAAGGTTCAGGCCTTGAAGGAGAAGACCAAACCCGCCGCCAAAACCAAAACTCGGCGACGACCAAAATAATTCCTGAAGTAACTTCTGAATTAATAGTCCCGGAATATCCGGCAGTCGGTAGGGTGGGCAACTTGTTGCCCACGCGGGTTTTTTACGTTCTCCTCTCAACTTTCTACTTTCTAGCTTCGCGCCCCGCGCCACCTCTTCTCTTCCCCTGACCCCCGCCCCCTGATCCCTGCCCTCTTTCTTCCCTTTCACACTTTTATACTTTTCACACCTTTCACACTTTTTTTTGGTAGGGTGGACCTTCAGGTCGGTTCTGTCTGTAATATCTGGGCAAGATGGATAACCCTCGTCGCCCGTAGAAATGGTATTTTGCGTGGCTTAGGGTAGAATTTGCTTGCATAAACGTCCGGTAATTTGGTATATTACAGCTACGGATTTTTGTCGTTTCTGGAGGAAGAAATCTCATACCTGAGTTGTAAACTCCGCGAAGGATTTTCCTGCTGAATGCAGGGTAACAAAAACATTGGTCGGGAGAAGAAAAGATGCGTTGTGGCACATGGGTGATAGTTCTGTGCGTGGTTATAGCCCTTAGTGGTTCGGCGTTTGCCGTCAGTTACGGCACTGCTTACATGAAATACGATAGTGTTTATCCCAGCAGCAATATTGAAATCTGGGCCGGTTCCTATCATTACAGTCATTCTGGTGCCGCCGGTGTTTATAATTACCTGTTGAGTACCGACAGCCCGCAGACCTCCTGGCAGGAATTGGGAGGTGTCGGCATCATTAAGATTCAGGGTTTTTGCTGTGAGCTGGGCCAATATACCAACGGCTGGGATACTTATAATGTAGTATCCGCTGATGAAGCTCCTCTTCCGGGCGCCTATGTGGGCGGGGGCGCGGGACCGATGGGTTTGGTTAAAGCCGCCGCCTTGAGTGAATTTTGGGGTCGTTTCGGTCCTGAGGATGACGATTGGAGTTCCTGGGCGGGCAGTCCGAACACCGTTACGGGCCGAGCTTACGCCGAGGCCTTTCAAATCGGGATTTGGGAGATTATTTTTGAGAACCCCGCCAGCGGTTACGACGTGGCCGGTGGCTATCTCCGCGTCAATTCTGGCACGGTGGACATTGTCGGCGGTGTCGCGGAAATCAACCTTTGGTTGTCGGAGATCGACGGTACCGGCTCGCGGGCCGAATTACGAGCCTTTACGAACGTGGATCATCAGGATTTCATTACCCGGGTAGCCTCGCCGGTACCCTTGTCGGAGCTTCCGGAACCGACCACCTGCCTGGCGGTAGTGATGGGCTTTTCCTGCCTGGCGGGTTATCTGCGGCGGCGTTGTCAGTAGTGGATTGAATCTTCCTGAGCAGCACATATATGCAGCATGGGTAACGATTACCCATGCTTTTTTTATGTACCGACTGGGGTCCTATCTTTCCCACCTTCTTACTTTCTCACCTTCTTACTTCTTGCTTTTCACACTTTTCTCACTTTTCCCACCTTTCACACTTTCTTTTGGTAGCCCTTCAGGTCCACGCGTTTCTTCTCTTGGTTGTCCGGCGGCCTGCTTTCATGGGGTTTCTTGATTATTTCGGGCCTTATAATATAAAAAACAAACATAACAACTTACAAATGAGGATGATATGTATTTATTATACAAAAATAGGGCGATTTTATTTGCAAAATAACGGACCGCAGGCTACTATAGAGATGATTTAAATAGACTTTCCGAAGATGTCGGCGGATGGTGTTTTACATCGCGATTCGGGAGGTTTTGCAAGAGGCTCGTAAGTTTGAACGCGTGAGAGAGAGTCAGTGAGTGACTTACTCCCACGCGTTTTTTATTGCGCGGGTTAATATCAGAAAAGGGTACGAGGCCATGAAGAAGGCGTTTGATATGGTGATGGTTCCGGCGGGGTTTCTCCTGAAGCGCCGCCGTAGCCGGGCGTAAGTCGATGCGGCTGGCGTTTCGCCGCAACATAAAAACAATGTTTTTGCATTGGAGAAGGAAAAGCAAATGACAACGAAACGAATGACACTTCTGGCCGTGGTCGCCCTCGCCTTGACGCTGAACGGCGCAGCGCAGGCTGATGTGTTCAACATGGGCCCGGACCTGACGGGTTATAGAATAGAAAAGGTCTTATTTTGAGCAGTTTTCGTTAAAGACAAATAGCAATTTTCGTAAATATGAACCCGGCGAGAGAGAGGCGATCTTTCTCTGCGCCGGGTTTTTTTATGTTGGGAAGGAGCAGGAAAATGAAAGTCATTTTTTTTACAATTGTTTTTTGTTTGATGGCGGTAAGCGGTGTCGCCTCTGCGGAGATTACCATAGACACCGTCCCCGTGGGCAATCCCGGCAACGCGGCGGACTCTACCGGCTACGGCGCGGTCGCCTATGAGTATAACATCGGCAAGTACGAGGTGACGGCTGCCCAGTACACCGCGTTTCTTAATACCGTAGCCGCCCTCGACATCTATGGCCTCTACAACACAAAAATGTGGAGCGACACCTACGGCTGTAAGATTCAGCGGAGCGGCTATTCGGGAAGCTTCACCTACAGCGTGGCTTCCGACTGGGCGAACCGCCCGGTGAATTACGTGAGCTACTGGGATTCCTGCCGATTCACCAACTGGCTGCACAACGGTCAGGGCAGCGGAAGCACGGAGAACGGCGCATACACTCTTAATGGCTACATAGGAACGGACGGCCGTACTATTCAGCGAAATTCCACATGGAAGTGGGCGATCACCAGCGAGGACGAGTGGTACAAGGCGGCATACCACAAGAACGACGGCGTGACCGGCAACTACTGGGACTACCCGACGATCAGCAACACTAAACCGAGCAACTTGCTGGGCAATCCGACGGATCCGGGGAACAATGCAACGTACAGCCCCCCCGGCAGCTACACGATCGGTAGTCCCTACTGGCGGACGGAAGTCGGTGCTCATGAAAACAGCGACAGCCCCTACGGCACGTTCGACCAAGGCGGCAACGTGGTGGAATGGAACGAGGCGATCGTCTACTACATTGAACCAACTTATGCGTTTCGCGGCCTGCGGGGCGGGTCGTTCATGCACCCCAGCACCAACCTGTTCGCGTCGTACCGCAACAACGGCGATCCCCCGTCGACCGAGTACTACGACATCGGGTTCCGTGTCTCCGAGGTTCCTGAGCCGGCTTCCCTGGCGCTTCTGGCCCTGGGAGCCGTAGGGCTGCACAGAAGGCGGAGAAGCGTTCGAGAGTAGTTTAAAAGTTGGTAGTTGGTAGGGTGGACCTTCAGGTCCACGCCTTTCCTATAGTGTCAGCGGAAGCGAAGACGAAAGCCTTGGCGAAGTCGGGCTTGCCTCGTCGAAGCTTTAGCGAAGATGGGTTCACCTGCTCTCGCGCAGCGCCGCCTTCCCACTTTCTCACCTTCTTACTTTCCTACTTCTTCCTTTTCACACTTTTCCCACTTCTTGCCTCGTCGAAGCCTTGGCGAAGACGGGTTATCCTCTTGTAAACCCTGTCCAAATATTATATTTCTATGGATTGGCGTAAATTGGCGTCTATTCGCGGTTAAATA
>Ga0209164_1001177_pt1 | contig 37115 bp, 36 predicted proteins | sample MTBNYHSulfiMetaG_FD_187458 | JGI IMG/M metagenome (GOLD analysis project Ga0209164, IMG submission 187458) | Enrichment culture microbial communities from rom New York Harbor, USA that are MTBE-degrading - MTBE-NYH (New York Harbor Sulfidogenic)... | ecosystem: Environmental > Aquatic > Marine >... | reverse complement strand
AAGACGCCCTTCTCGAAGCCCTCCTCGTCGCTCAGGTAGACGTGGCCGACCCAGTCTGGCGGCATCGTCGCGCCGAGGACGTAGCCGCCGACCCACCAGACGTAGTCGCGCAGGCCGCCGGCGGCGTCGACGGCCGCATCCATCAGCTCCTGGAGCCTCTGCGTCGGGTCGCCCGGCCGCAGCATGGCCACGGTCTCGTCGCGCGCCGCGGCGAGCTTGGCCAGCTTCTCCGCCCAGAACGGGTTCTCGCCCAGCGAGAGCGCACGCGCCGTGTTGCCGTGGTAGTGGTGGTAGGCCGCCGACATGTCGATCATCAACAGCTCGCCCTGCTCGATGCGCCGCTCGGTCGCGGGGTGGTGGAAGTTGAACGTGTTGGGCCCGGTGCGCACCATCATGCGGATGCCGGGCTCGTCGCCGCCGCGTTTGGCGCACTCGTAGTAGAGGAGACCCATGATCTCCTTCTCCGTCATCCCGGGTGCGAGCGTGGCGGCGAGGACCTCGTAGGCGGCGTCGGCGATCGCGAGCGCCTTGCGCGTGTACTCGATCTCCTTCGACGACTTGACGAGGCGCGCGTGGTCGACGATCCACGAACCGTCGACGACCTCGGCGGCGCCGGCGCCGGCCAGCCGGCCGGCCAGCTCCTGCAGGGCCGGCCCGCCCGGCGCCCAGCTCCAGTACTCGAGCCCCACGCGCCCCTTGAGCAGCCCCCTGTCGCGGAGCGTGGCCGCCACGACCCCGGGGCCCTCCGGGTAGTAGAAGCCCTCTTCGCCGTAGGTGACGCCGTCCTCGACCACCGGCGACCAGCCGGGGGCGTGGTCCCAGGTGTCGAACATGATCGGCTGGATGGCGGCGTCGAGGGGGACGGCCAGCCCGGTCACGTTGCGGCCGTCCCACCAGACCGACTGGTGCCCCAGCAGGTAGTAGAGGTTGGGCGGCGAGGTGACGTACAGCAGCTCGACACCCTTACGCGCCATGTCCTCGCGCGTGCGTCGAAGGCGCTCCGCATACTCCTCGCGTGTGAACGGCAGATCCCAGCCCGCGTCGCGGTCAGTCATCGTGTCCCCTCCTCACCAGTCGAGTTCGAGGCGCTCGCCCTCGAGGCCGACGACGTCGGTGATGTCCTGCACCGTCTCGAGCAGGCCGCGATAAGCGCCGTCCGCGTCCCTGACCGCCGAGTAACGGTACAGGTAGAGCCGGCCGTCGTCCTCGGGGTGCCAGAAGACGGCCTCGTCGCGGCTGCCGTCGCGGAAGGCCGCCTCCATCCGGTCGATCGTGGCGCGCGACTTCGGCGCGTGGCAGTCGTTCATGTGCCGTCCGACGAACGCCGCGTCGCAGTCGGCGAAGATGCCGCCGTGCCAGTAGAGCAGGGTGCCATGCTCGTCGGCGAACGAGACGTCGACGGGCACGTGGCGCAGCACGAGATCGAGCTGCTCGGGGGTGAGGGTGCCGGCCTGGGGTTTGGCAGACGCTGGAGCGCTCATGTGACCTCCCGGGGCGATGTCGCGGTGCGCCTCGCGGGCGCGGCCGCTGCGTAGTCGGATTATGTCACGCGGTCCTGCATCGGCGGGCTCTCCGCGATCCTCCGCGCGCGGGTGCCGGCGGCATGCCGCCGGCAGGCCCTGCACGGTCCTGCGCGGGGAGGCCCGATGCGGTTCCACGCCCGCGCACCCGGGTAGAAGGCAGCCGTCCGATGCCGCGAGCTCCCGCCCGGTCGCGTGGAGCTGCCCGGCGGTCCGTGGCGAGGGGGTGGCCGAGGTGCCCATCTACGAGCGTCGCAGCACGATGCCGGTATCGGCCGACGAGCTGTATGCGTGGCACGCGAGCCCGGGCGCCTTCGAGCGCCTCGCACCCCCCTGGCAGCGCTTGCGCGTGGTCGAGCGCAGCGGGACGATCGAGGACGGTGACCGGCTGGTGATGGAGGTCGCCGTCGGGCCGGCGCACGTGCGCTGGGTCGCCGTGCACCGCGAGCACGTCCGCGCGCGCCAGTTCGTGGACGTGCAGGAGAAGGGACCCTTCGCCCTCTGGCGTCACCGGCACGCGTTCGAGCCGGACGGTGAGCGGCAGAGCACGCTGCACGACTCGGTCGAGTACGAGCTTCCGGGTCCGCCGGCGGCGACTCGGGCGGGGGCGGGCGCCGCGCAGCGGCGGCTCGAGCGGCTGTTCGCCTTCCGGCACGAGCGGACGCGGGACGATCTCGAGCGTCACCTCGCCTTCGCCGACCGGCCGCGTCTGCGGGTCGCGATCGCCGGGGCGAGCGGCTTCGTCGGGTCGCACCTCGCCGCCTTCCTCACCACCGGAGGTCACGAGGTCGTGCGCCTGACGCGGCGGCGGGACGCCGGGCCGGGATGGGTGCACTGGGACCCGGCGTCGGGCACCGTCGATCAGGCCGCACTCGAGGGTGTGGACGCTCTCGTGAACCTGGCCGGCACGTCGCTCGCGGCGTTGTGGACGCCGGCGCGCCGGCGGGACATCCTCGAGAGTCGCCGCCAGACCACGGGTCTCGTCGCGACCGCGGCGGCTGGGCTGACGCGGCCGCCGCGCGTCGTCGTCTCGGCCTCCGCCGTCGGGTTCTACGGCAGTCGCGGCGCCGAGGAGCTGACCGAGGAGAGCCCCGCCGGCCAAGGGTTCCTCCCCGAGGTCTGCCGGGTCTGGGAGGACGCCCTCGAGCCGGCGCACACGGCGGGTATCCGGACGGTCTCGCTGCGCTTCGGCCTCGTCTGGGGCGGCGCCGGCGGGATGCTGCCGCTGATGGCGTGGCCCTTCAAGGCGGCGCTGGGTACGCGCCTCGGCGACGGCGAGCAGTGGATGAGCTGGATCGCCATCGACGACCTCCTCGGCGCGGCGCTGCTGGCGCTCCACGACGAGGGGCTCTCGGGGCCCGTGAACGTGACCGCACCCAAGCCGGTCACCAACCGCGACTTCACGCGCACCCTGGCCAAGGTGGTGCGGCGGCCGGCGCCGTTCGCGGCGCCGCCGGGGCTGCTCGAGCGCGGTCTCGGCGACATGGGTCGCGAGCTGCTGCTCACGAGCCAGCGCGTCAGGCCGGCCCGCCTCACGGAGGCCGGCTTCCACTGGCTCTTCCCCGACCTCGAGGCGGCCCTGCGCTTCGAGCTGGGCCGGTGACGGTCATCGTGCGGCCGACGTCGAGAGCGTGGCCCCGGCCGAGTCGAGCCGCCGGTGCGGGGCCGGCCGGCCGGCCGTGCGTCTGTGACCGCACGAGGGTGCGAGGGTGACCCGAGGGATGGGGTCGGCGTGAGCATCGACCTGCGGGACAAGGTGGTGGTCGTCACCGGAGCGAGCCTCGGCATCGGCCGCGAGACTGCCTGCGGCTTCGCGGCCGAGGGCGCCCGCCTCGTGCTCTCGTACCACGAGCACGAAGGGGAGGCCCGTGCGGTGGCCGAGCGGTGCGGCGAGCTCGGCGCGGCCGAGGTCGTGACCGCGCCGCTCGACCTGGGCGACGAGGGCAGCGTCCGCGCCTTCGCGGCCGCCGTCCTCGAGCGCTTCGAGGGGATCGACATACTCGTGAACAACGCCGGCATCGTCGTCTGGCGCCGCTTCGTCGAGCAGGAGCTCGACGAGATCGAGGCCCAGGTACGGGTCAACCTGCTCGGCACGCTGATGCTCACCCGGCTCCTCCTGCCCCACGTGCGCGACGCCGTGATCGAGGTCGTCAGCACGGCGTCGCTGCACGGCTCGGCGACTCTCGCCCCGTACGGCGCCAGCAAGTGGGGGCTTCGCGGCTTCACCAAGGCGCTGGCCAAGGAGCATCCCGAGGTGCGCCTGTACAATGTGCACCCGGCCGTGACGGCGACGCGCATGAACGACTTCAAGGGGATGGACCCCGCCCGCGTCGCCGAGGTGATCGTCCGGGTGGCGCGCGGCGAGATCGAGCTGGAGCCCGGCGCCGACGTCGACCTGCGCGACTTCGCGTAGCGCGTGCGTGGTCCCGTCTCGATGACGTCGCGATGCGCGAGTGCACGAACGGGGTGCCCGTGACCCGAACGGGGTCCGCGGGCGAGGGACGTCCGGGGGAGGGTCCATGAACGAGGTGCGTGAGGCGGAGAGGAGTCTCGGCCGGCTGCTCGTGCCGGCGTCCGTCGCCTTCCTCGTCGTGCTCGTATTGATGACGGTGCTGAGCGCGCTGGGCGCGCCCGAGGGCGACACAGTCGCGGCGCGCCTCGCCGCTCTCGCTCGCGAGGACACCGTGTACCGGCTGGGCTTCTTCTTCGCCTCGCTGGTCCCCGCCACCATGGTGCCGCTCATGGCGTTGATCGCCGTGGCCGCCGATCGCGGCGGCCCTGTGGCGCGGCCGTACGCCGTGACGGGCGCTCTGCTCGTCGCCGCCTACGCGCCGCTCTCGGCTGCCGCCTACGCGTCCCAGTACACCGTGTTCGCCTGGCTGCTCGACCGCGACCTGCCGGCGGCGGCAGCGTGGTACTTCGGCAACGACCACGGCGCGGTCATCACCTTCGACCTGCTGGCCTACGCGATCTGGGGGACGGGCGCGATCCTGCTCGCCTGGCCATTGCTCGCGCAGCGAGGTGCCCGGAGGCTGCTCGCCTGGGCTTTGCTGGCCAGCGGCGCGAGCTCGATCGTCGCCTTCGCTCTCCACGCGCTCGGGGTATCGGCGGCGGGGCCGCTCTCCGTGGCGAGCGGCGCGCTCACAGTCCCGGTCGGGGTGCTCGCCCTGCTCGTCGGCCGGGCACTCGCCCGGGCGGGCGCGGGCCGCTGAGGTGCCCTGCCCGCCAGGCCCCGGATCGCCCCACGGGCGCTGAGGCCCGGCCCGTCGCGGGGCTGTCCAGCGGGCCCGTGACTCGCGCTCGGCTCGCGCCCGGGCGCCTCAGAGTGCTCCTCGATGACGTGCACCGGCTCGAGCGGGAGCACCGGGTCGCGCCGAGCCGGATCCTCGCAGCGAGGACGGCGATGGCCGTGCGTGGCGGCTCACGTGGCTGCACACCCCTCTTCCCGGCCGATGGCGGCGGCGAGGGCCTCGGCGACGACGGCGGCTCCGGCCTCGTTGAGGTGCACGCCGTCGGTGGTGAAGGGTCTGCCGCCGCCGGCGAAAGCCGCCCGCAGGTCGACGAAGCGCGCCTGCGGCCGGCTCCCAGCCGCCCTCTCGACGACCTGCGCGAGCCCGTCGAGCCGCGTCGTGAACGGCTCGCCGAGATCGCCGTCCGGGGCCACCGGGGGCAGGAGCAGCAGCCTTGGCGCACTGGGCCCCACCAGATCGAGCACGAGGCCGAGCGCATGGGCCGCGGCGGCAGAGACGACGCCCCCGTCGGGCGGCGGACCGCCGGCGAGCACCCAGTCGCCGTCCTCGGGCAGCCAGTCCCCGGTGGCGGCGCTGAAGGCGTCGTTGGTGCCGATCCAGACGACGGCGAGGTCGGCGCGATCGACGCCGACGCGGCGCAAGCGAGCGAGGAGGTCGACGGTCGTGTCACCCGCCCTGCCGCGGTTGAGCAGGGTGTGCCGCGGCAGGCGCCGCTCCAGCAGGGGCATGAAACCGGCCCCGGGCCAGCCCTCGGTCAGGCTGTCGCCGTAGAAGGCGATCCTCACGCCGACACCGGGGGCACGGCCTCCAGGTGAGATGCCCTGGGCTCGGCCGGCCATGGGCGTGGCGCTGCGTGAGTGGGTCGCACGCCGCCTCCGTCAGACCGTCTCGATGCTCAGCATGCCGAGCGCCGTCGTCACGTCGATCTCGAGGCTGGGGCGGGCGCCCGCTTCGTACTCGGGCGTCGCGTACTCGCCGCCCCAGAAGGTCGCCCCGGTGTCCTTGCGCACGAAGCCGGGGCCGATCGTCATCTGCGCGATGGCACCGCTCACCTTGACCCGCGCCGGCACGCCCGAGCTGATGAGGATCGCGCACGAACCGAGCGCCGCCGTGACCTCCGCTCTGGCGTCACGGTTGAGCGTGTCGCCGGTGAAGTGCAGGCGGGCGCTGCCGGCGGCGCCCTTGATCTCGAAGCGCTCGGCGCTGGCGTTGAGGAGTCCCTCGAGGCGCAGCGAGCCGGCCCCGGTCAGCACCCGCAGGGTCGACATGGGCGTGAGGACCGGCCGCGCGAAGCCGATCGTGGACTCGGCCGCCCCGGCCTGTACCAGCAGCTCGGTGATCGGCAGCCCGCCGAGCTCGTACGAGGCGTGGCCGATACCGCCCTTGACGTGGAGGGCGTACGGCTTCGCCGTGCCGAGCTCGAGGCTGAGCCGGTTCACCCGGTCGCGGCCCAGCAGGCCGTCGATGCGCCAGCCCTCCGGATGCGTGAAGCGGACCTCGCCGCCCTGCACCTCGACGGCCGGCGCGCACTCCGGCGCGTCGCACTCGAGGGCGCCGGCCAGGAGCTGCTCACCCGTGCCGGGCTGTGCGGTGACGTCCCCGGGCGCCTTCAGCGTGAGGACCAGGGTGACGGGATCGACGGCGGGGTAGGCGACGTCGATCGGTTCCGTGCGGAGTTCGTGCGCCACGGTCTCCCTCCAAGGACGTGGCGGGCCGCGGGCGCGGCCCGAGCCGGCTGACCTGTCGAGCGGTTCATACCCGTCCGCTGCCGTGAAGCCGACGCGAACGCTGTCGCGCGGCGTCACGACCGGCTCAGCCGGGGTCGGTGACTCCGGCGTCGGGAGACGTCGGGGCTGGCTGCTGCTGCGTGATGCAGTGGACGCCGCCGTCGGAGCGGGCGAGGGTCCACCCGGGGACGCCGACGACCGCGCGGCCCGGGAAGGCGTGGGCCAGGGTGTCCCGCGCCTGCGCATCCCCGGGGTCGTCGAAGAGCGGCATGACGACGGCGCCGTTCGCGAGGTAGAAGTTGAGGTACGACGGCGAGTAGCGGACGCCGTCGCGCGTGCGCAGGCGGGGCTGCGGGACCTCGATCACGCGCAGCGGACGGCCGCGGGCGTCGCGTTCGTCGCGGAGACGGCGGAGGTTCTCCCGCAGCGCGTCGTACTGGGTGTCGGTGGGGTCGTTCTCGCTCAGCGCGAGGACGACGCCCGGCGCGGCGAAGCAGGCGAGGTTGTCGACGTGTCCGTTGGTGTTGTCGTGGTCGAGCGCCCCGGTCAGCCAGATGACGCGCTCGCCGCCGAGATGATCGCAGAGGATGGCCTCGGCTTCGGCGCGCGTCAGGCCCGGGTTGCGACGCGGGTCGAGGATGACCTCCGTGGTCGCCAGCAGTGTGCCCTCGCCGTCGGTGTGCACGGCGCCGCCCTCGAGGACGATGGGCGCGTCGACGGCGGGGACGCCGAGCAGGGCGCACACCCGGCGCGCCAGGGCGGCGGTGTCCTCATAGTGCGCGTAGATGCCGCCATAGGCGTTGAAGCGCCAGCAGACCCCGGCGAGCGTGCCTTCGGCATCGATGACGAAGGTCGGGGCCGTGTCCCGCGTCCAGCTGTCGTCGGTCGGCAGCGGAACGACCTCGATACCCGGCCCGAGAGCGCGGCCGGCGTGCTCGGCGTGCTCCGGCCGGGCGATCATCCGCACGGGCTCGAAGTCGGCGATGCGGCGCGCGACGGCGACGTACGTCGCGCGCGCCGCCTCGATGTCCGCCCAGTTCTCCTCGCGACAAGGCCAGGCCATCCAGCAGGCCGCGTGCCGCTCCCACTCGGCCGGCATGCGGAGTGGGCGCGGGGCCGCGGGAGTCACGCTTGAAGAGTCGGAGCGGGCCACGCCCGAAGCATACGCGAAGGTCTGGTCGGAAGGTCGCGCGGCGTGCTGCTAAAGTACCCGGAGGCACGCCGCCGAGGGCTCTGCGACACGGCGGCGCCGGAGGCGCCGAGACCCGGGAGGAGCGATGGGCCGCATGGGGTGGCAGTTCCCGAGCGCGCGCGCGGTGCGCGTCCTCGACATCGTCATCATCGTCTACGTCGTCGCCTGGGCGGCGCTGGGCATCGCGATCGGTCGCGATATCGCCCAGCAGGTCGACCTGGCCGACCAGGTGGTCCGCGTGGGGGCTACGCTGCGGGCCACCGGCGAGGGCTTCGAGGCCCTCTCGGCGATCCCGTTCGTCGGTGACGACATCGGTACCGTCGCCGAGCGCGTGGTCACGGCCGGCACCGAGGTCGAGGCGAGCGGCCGGGCGAGCACCGACGCGATCGGCGAGATGAGCCTGCTGGTCGCGATCGCCGTCGGCCTGCTCCCGACCCTGGTCCTCGTTCCGCTTTACCTGCCGATGCGCCTCGCGTGGCGCGGCGATGTCGCCGCGGTACGCGAGGCTCTACGTAGCGGCGGTGCGACGCCCGCCCTGCGGCACGTACTCGCCCTGCGGGCGGTCGTCTCGCTCCCGTACGACCGGTTGCGCGCCGTCGAGCCCGACCCTTGGGCCGCGCTGGAGGCCGGCGACGATGGCGGGCTGGCCGCGGCCGAGCTGGCGCGCCTCGGGCTCGCCGCCGGCGCTCAGACGATCGGCGGCGTGACTGGCCCGAACGGGAGGGAGTCGTGATGCCGGCGAGGCCGATCGGGTCCCCGGCCATCGGACCCGATCGGACGATCTGGCTGCCGCCCGCTGCGCCCCGGCCACGCGGTCACCGCCCGCGGATCCGCCCGCGCACCCTCTTCATCGCGGTCGTTGCTGCCGCAGTCGCCCTGGTCTCGTTCGGCCTGCCGGCGACGGCCTCGGCGAAGTCGTACACCATGCCGGAGGTCGCCATCGAGGCGACGGTGCGCCCCGACGGAGACATGATCGTGCGCGAGACCCGCACCTTCGACTTCGACGGCGACTTCAGCTTCGTCTACTGGGACCTCGAGGGGACCGGCTCGTCGGGCATCGAGGTGCGTCGCGTGAGCGGTCCCGAGGGTGAGTACGCACGCACCGACGACCCCGGGAGCCGCCCGCCGCAGACCTGGTGGGCGGCCGGCGAGGGCGGCGCCGGCGTGCGCCTCGAGGTCTACTTCCGGCAGGCCGACGCGCTCGTGCCGATCACGATCGAGTACGTCGTCCGCGACGCCGCGACCAAGTGGGACGACACCGCCGAGCTGTACTGGAAGTTCATCGGCGGCGCGTGGGACCACGGCGTCGGCCGGGCGGACATCCGCATCGCGCTACCCTCGGGCGTCGAGCAAGACGAGGTCCGCGCCTGGGGTCACGGCCCGCTCAACGGTGTCGTGACGCGGGAGCCCGACGGGTCGGTCAGCCTGACGGTCGAGGACCTCCCGCCGCTGCGCTTCGTCGAGGCCCGGGTCCTCTTCTCGCGCGAGGCGCTCCCCGATGCACCTGCGACGGCGGGAGCTCGCGTCGACGAGGTCCTCGCTGAGGAGCAGCAGTGGGCCGACGAGGCCAACGCCGAGCGACGCACCCTGTGGCTGCGGCGGGCGGCGGGCCTCCTGATCGGTGTCGGCGTGCCGCTGGCCGCGCTCGTCGTCTTCATCTGGACGTACCGCCGGTACGGGCGCGAGCACCGGCCGAGCTTCGCCGGCGAGTACTACCGCGAACTCCCCGAGCCGGCCCTGCCGCCGGCCCTCGTCGGCTCTCTCTGGCGTATGGGCGCGGTGAAGGACGAAGACGCGGTCGCGACCCTGATGGACCTGATCGACCGCGGCGTCGTCGAGCTCGAGCGGACGACCTCGGAGAAGCGCAGCCTCTTCGGCACGCGCCAGGAGACGGGCTATCTGCTGCGACTGCGCGCCGAGCGCCGGGCCGAGGCATCCGGCTTCGAGGCGCAGCTGCTCAAGGTCCTCTTCGGCGTGCTGGCGGACGGCGACACGCTGGACGTCGAGGAGATGAAGGATCTCGCCAAGAAGAATCGCAGCGAGTTCGCCGTGGCGTGGGCCGGGTGGCGTGCCGCGGTGACGAGAGAGGCCGGCGCCCGCGGGCTGCTGGAGAAGAGCAGCACTACTGCCTACGGCTGGACACTGGCGCTCGGCGGGCTGTCGATCGGGGGCTCGGTCGCGGCGGTCTTCGTCTCCGAGCAGCTGCGCTACGCCGTCGGCGCCGCGGTCGGCGCGGGGATCCTGCTCGGCGCTCGCGCGGTCAAACGGCGCTCGCCCGAGGCGGCTGAGCTCTACGCCAAGTACCGCGGCATCCGCAACTACATGAAGGACTTCGGCCGCATGGGTGAGAAGCCGCCGGACTCCGTCGTGCTCTGGCGGTACTACCTGGTGCTGGCCGTGGTCTTCGGCATCGCCGACCAGGTCGTCGACGACCTCAAGCTGGTCGCTCCCGAGGTGCTCCGGGACGACCGCCTCGGCTCCACGGCCTTCCTCGTGACGGCGGCTCACGGCAGCTCGCCGCTGTCGTCGCTGAGCTCGGGTCTGTCGGGGGCCGTCGCCGCCGGGACCGCCTCGAGCGGCAGCGGCGGAGGCGGCGGGTTCTCCGGCGGCGGAGGCGGCGGAGGTGGCGGGGGCGGCGGCGGGGCCGGCTGAGCTCCGCCCCAACGCCCTGGCCCAGTGCCCGCCCGTCGCAGGCACGCCGCCCGACCGCGCGGCGATTGAGAATCCGGAGGGCAAGCCATACTCAGGGCTGATGAACGATAACGCGCTCGTGGTGCCGCTCGACTATCCGGCGTTGCGCGGAGTCGAGACGCTGGCTGTGGGCAGCGCGAAGGTGCCGCGCCTGCCCTGTCTTCGTGAGCTTGTCGAAGCGCCTGACGTCGAGACGGTCGCCGCGGTCCTCGCCACGAACAGCGGCACGCTCGACGACTACGCCGCCGCTCTGGCGGCCGACGGGCTCGGCGACATGGCCGCGACGCTGCGCAGGGTGCTCGAGCGCGCCGCTCGCCTCACGCGCATGAACGCCGACCTTGCCGCGGTACTCACCTGGCTGCTGAACGCCCAGCACAAGACGGCGGGACGGGCCACGATGACCTTTGCGCCTTGGGCGGCGGCCCGGGGCGTCCATGGCCCGGCCTGCGTGGACGCAGGGGACGCCGGCGTGCCGCGTGTCGCTCTCTCGGAGCCCGCCGCGGCCGCGACTGCGGTCGCCAACGCGTGGGTGTACGAGCGTCTCGTCGGCCGCCTGAACGCGTCCGCATGCAGAAGCTCGAGCGGGGCGGTCGCCGACATCGCGGCGCGGATGAGGAACGAGAGCGTGCTGCGGCCGCGCTTCGCCTACCCGCACGAAGTCAAGTCGCTCCTCAAGATCGACTACAAACTCGACCGTCAAGGCGATCTCGTGATCGTCGATGTGAACGCCGGTCTCGTCGGCGCCTGGTTCGACGACCTGCTGCTCGACCGGTCCCCGGAGCTCGCGGCCGTCCCGGAGCGCATTACGCCACGGCTGGTCGCGGCTGTGCTTGCGCGCTATCGCCTCCAGCACGGAAGCCTGCCGCGTCGCGTCGCGCTCTGTGTGCTCGACGAGGAGATGTTCCGGCAGTGGGAGACGGCCGACATCGCTGGGCTCACGGCCGAGTTCCGGCGACAACTCGAGGAGGCGGGTGCTCCCGTCGCCGATATCGCCGTCATCGACGCGCCGGGCCTCGCGACGATCGCGCACAGGCAAGGCGCTCCCGTGCTCTTCGCGGGCGCTTGGGAGGGGACACCCGATCTGATCGTCTTCTACTCCTGCCGAATCGCCCCCGAGGCCGACCCTGACGTGCTCGCGGCGCTCGATGAGGCCGGTGTGACGCTCGTCGACAGCGCCGTCCATGGAATAGCCGCGAGCAAGGAGCTCGCCACGCCGGAAGCCCTCGGCTCGGGGCTGCCCAAAGGGGTGCGCCTGCCGGAGACGCTCATCCTGGGGGCGGCCGATGACGGCGCCGGCGCGGTCGCCGCCGTAGAGCGGGCTTGGGCGGCGGCCGACAGCCGTGGCTGGGCTCTCCTCGCCGTCAAGATCGACAAGCAACGTCGGGAGGGGGCCACGGGGGATTTCCCGACAGCGTTCCTCTACCCGGCGACACCCTTGGGGCGGGAGTTGGCGCAACGACAGATCGAGCGCGCATTCGACGGCGTGACCGCCGCCTCGGGGCGGCCCGCCCGCCTGGTGGTCACCCACGTCGATCATCTCGGCGGCTGCGACGGACCGCTCGGCCGGCGCGACATCGAGATCCGCACGTACGCGTTTCCTGTGCTGCCGACCTGAGGGTGGCACCTGTCCGGGGTCTTCGCTCGGCGGGGCCGGCCAGGCCGGCAGGCGGCCTGCCTGCACTTGTCCGTGCGGCCGCGCCGTTTGCCCGCCCGTCGGGGCGGGAAGGTTGCGGCCGCACGCGGCGGGCGAGCCCCCTCGGGCTCCGCACGGCGGCGGCGAAGGCGAGGAGGGATCGATGGCGCGTCACGTCCCCGTCAGATTCCAGGACAAGCTGCGTCTCGTGCAGCGGGCGGTCGACGTGGCCCGCGGGCAGGAGCGCCGCCACTTCGACTTCAGTGACGAGGTCGCTCCGGGCGTGCGCCTGGTCCTCAGCCAGGCCGGGGGCGTACCGATCGCCCTCTCCCTCTGGAGTCTGGCCGCGGACATCGCCGAGCTCTGCGGCGACGCCGCCTACCCGGCGACATCCGCCCTGCTCGCCATCGACCGTGAGCAGGCTCGCGAGTTGGCCGACGCCGGGGTGCTGGTGGACCTCGCGCAACTGACGCGCAGCGAGTCGACGCCAGGGGTCTACTACGCGCTGTTCGACCACGCCAGCCCGCACCGGCTCCACGAGGTCCTGCACCGCCTGATCCCCGCGCTGCCGTCGCACGGCCGCGAAGCCTGAGGCCGCCGGCGCATCGCCGCCTGGTCGACCGTAAGACCGCTGCTACGATGGGTGCCCGCACCCGCGTGCACGACGACGGCGGGGCCGGGTCCGTCGCGCGCTGACGGCCGCGCCCCCTCGAAAGGAGGAGCACAGCACGATGGAAGCCCCCTACCTCAACACGCCCCCGCCGCCCGAGGAGCTCGGCGCGATGACGCGGGGCAACATCGAGGCGGCGCTCGCCGGCGAGAGTCAGGCGTCGCAGAAGTACCTCGCCTTTGCCGCCGTCGCCCGCGAAGAGGGCTACCCGAACGTGGCGCGGCTCTTCGAGGCGGTCGCCTACGCCGAGAGCACGCACGCCCGCAACCACCTCAGCGTGCTCGGCCAGATCGGCACGACGGCGCAGAATCTCAAGGCTGCCTGGGGCGGGGAGACCTTCGAGATCGATGAGATGTACCCGGCCTACGCGGCGGTCGCCAAGCTGCAGGGCAACGACTCGGCGCAGCTGACCATCCGCTTCGCCCTCAAGGCGGAGATGGACCATCAGGACATCTACGACAGCACGCTCAGAGGCGTCGAGGGCAAGAAGGACTTCGACGAGAGCGTGGTCTACGTGTGCCCCGTCTGCGGCCACACGGTGATCGGCAAGCGGCCCGGCTACTGCTCGCAGTGCTACACGGACGGCTCGTACTTCAGGGAGTTCTGATGGACGCCGAGACCGAGAAGCGCCTCCCCAAAGCGGAGGACCTCAAGGAGATGACCCGCCAGAGCCTGGCGGCGGCGTTCGCTGGCGAGAGCCAGGCGGCGGAGAAGTACCTCGTCTTCGCCGAGCAGGCCGAGGACGAAGGTCTTGCGCAGATCGCGAAGTTGTTCCGCGCCATCTCGTTCGCCGAGACGCGGCACGCCCGCAACCACCTGCGCGTGATGGGCGGCATCGCGAGCACGGCCGACAACCTGAAGACGGCGTTCGACGGCGAGTCGTTCGAGGTCGACGAGATGTACCCGGCGTATCGGGAGATCGCGGTCACGCAGGAGAATGCGCAGGCCAAGCGCAGCATCAGGTTCGCACTCAAGGCCGAGATGGACCACAAGTGGATGTACGAGCAGGCGCGCGAGCGGGCGCTCCAAGGCGAAGACATCGCCGACGAGCCCGTGAGCGTCTGCCTCATCTGCGGCCACACGGTGATCGGCGAACTGCCCGACACGTGCCCTGTGTGCGCGGCGGCGAAGGAGTACTACAGGACGTTCTGACGCGAGTCGGGCCGCTGGCCAAGGGCTTTGATAGACTCGACCGTGCAATCCGGAGGCCGGCCGCACGCCGGCAGGAGGTCCTCGTGGGCTACGACTTCGGCGTCGGCCGTCAAGCGCCGACCCTCGCGCTCGCCGCGCTCGACGGCACCGTCATCGACCTGCACGAGTACCGGGGCGACTGGTTCCCGGTGCTGGTGTTCTTCTCCGCCGACTCGGTAGCGGCGTCGGCGCAGCTCAAGGCGCTGGCCAGGCAGGCGTCCGGCTTCTGGGGCCTGCGTGGGCAGCTGATCGGCGTGACCGCCGGCGAGATCGCCGACGCCGAGGCGTTCGCGGCGGCCGTCGCGGGTCTGCCGTTCCCCATCGTCCGCGACGACGGCTCCACTGCGGCCGGCTACGGGGCCGCTCGCGCCGTCGCCGGCCAGGCGCCGCCGCTCGCCGTCATCGTCGACCGCGCCGGCAAGGTCGTCTGGATGGGCGAGGGCGACGACGACCTCAAACCGGCGGCGCTGCTCGGCGCCCTGCGCTCGATCGCGCGCTGAGCGCGGTCAGCAAGCCTGGCAGGGTCTTCTGAAGCCGGAGTCCGACCGGTCGGCGTCCCCGCCGACGCTGTCGGCCCTGAGCACGCCTGCCGCCGCTCTCTCCGTGTCATTCCGTCCCGTGGCGGGAAAACGCTAGACACGATGCCATCAAAGGAGCGGGCGGGATGATCATCGGGCAGACCATGTTCAGCGTACGCAAGGGCACCGAGCACCGCAGCGACCGGGTACTTCACGAGCTCTCGAGCCTTCAGCGCCAGGCGCCGGGCCACCTCGGTCACCGCGTCCTGCGTTCGTTCGGCATGTCGCCGCTGGCCAGCGCCCTGTGTGACGAAGGCCGCGAGGCGGCGCTCGGCGACGTGCACTTCGTCTTCGAGAGCGAGTGGGAGTCGCTCGAGGCCCACGATGCCTTCTTCAGCAGCGACGGCGTGCAACGCTGCTACGAGACCTTGCAGTCGATCCTCACGAGCGGGCCGTTCGAGGTCCTGTACGAGGCCGTAGAGACGTCCGAAGCGAGCGAGGTCGCGTACTGACGCTGGCCCGGCCGGGGGTCAGGCGACGGGTCTGTCACCTCCGCTGGAATGACGGGTGGGCGCAACGCCGCAGTCCGCCGCTCGCGCGCCGGCGCCGAGAAGGCCGCGGTCAGTCCGTGCCCGTGAGGCCGATCCTGAGGTCGTTCACGTTCGTCCCGGTCGGCCCCGTGACGACGAGGTCGCCGAGCGCTCGCAGGGCAGGGCCCGCGTGGTGGGCGGCGAGGGCGGCGGGGAGGTCACTGCCCGCCGCCCTCGCCGTCAGGTCGTCCACCAGGCCGCCGGCGGCGTCGGTAGGCCCGTCGCTGCCGTCCGAGTCGAGGCAGAGCAGACAGGCCGGCGGGCCGCCCTCCAGTGCCAGGGCGCCGGCCAGGGCGGCCTCCTGGCTCGGACCGCCCAGGGCGGTCTCCTGGCCCGGGTCGACCATCGCGGTCTCCTTCGACCACCATGCCGACGGGCCGGTCTCATCATCGATGGTCACCGTCGTCTCGCCGCCGGCGATCAGGGCGGCGCCGGCGCCGGCCACGCGGAGCCGATCGGCCATCCAGCGCCCAGCCGCGGCGCTCTCGCCCTCGAGCTCCAGCGTGAGCACCTCGGCGCGGTAGCCGAGGGCGCGTGCGGCCGCTGCGGCCGCTTGGCACATGACCCCGGAGGTGGCGACGATGTGGTCGTGGACGCGAGGCAAGACCTTGACCGTCTCGGCCGCCGGGTCGGCGCGGCGCAGGTGAGCCGCGACGGCCGCCGGCAGCCGCTCCCAGAGGCCGGCGGCGTCGCACGCGGTGGCCGCGTCGGCGAACGTCGAGCGGTCGGTGGCCGTCAGGTCGGTGAAGTAGTCGGGCGGGTCGCCGACGACGTCCGACACGGTGAGGTTCACGATCTCGCACCCGCAGGCGGCCGCGAGGCGTCCTCCCTTCAGGCGCGAGATGTGCTTGCGCACGTCGTTCATGCGCACGATGTCGAGGCCGGAGGCGAGGAGCAGTCGGTTCGTCGATACCTTGTCCTCGAGGGTCAGCCCCTCGGCCGGCACGACGGCGAGCGCCGAGCTGCCCCCCGTGACGATGGCGATCACCAGGTCCTCGGGTCGCGCCTGCCGGGCGAGCTCGAGCAGGCGCTCGCCGGCACGCAGGCTGTCCTCGTCGGGTACCGGGTGCGACGCTTCCATCACCTCGATGTGGCGGAGCGGGCGGCCCTGGCCGCGCTTGACGACGACGGCGCCGGCGCGCAGGCGCGCCCCGAGGAGACCGTCGAGCAACGCCGCGAGCCCGATCGTCGCCTTGCCCGCGCCGAGCACGTAGACGTGACGGCCGGCGAGGTCGTAGGCGTCGTCGCCGATGTGCAGGACGTCGTCCTCGAAGCGCAGCAGACGACGCGCCGCCGCCACCGGGTCGACCGCGGCGAGGGCCTGTGCCGCGATCGCCAGCGCGTCGCGGCGCAGGCCCTCGCGGCCGTGCCCGGTCAGCCCCGCGGCGTCCGCGAACGCGACCACGTCAGGCGCCGGCCGGGGCCGCCGTCTGCGGCGCCTGCCGGAACTCGCGTCCGGGGTACACGGCGTCAGCGCCGAGCCACTCCTCGATCTCGAGCAGGCGGTTGTACTTGGCCGTGCGCTCGCCGCGCACCGGGGAGCCGGTCTTGATCTGCCCGGCGTCGAGGGCCACGACGAGGTCGGCGATGCTCGCGTCCTCGGTCTCGCCCGAGCGCTCGCTGACGCACACGCCCCATCCGGATCCCACGGCGATGCGCGCGGCCTCGAAGGCCTCGGTCAAGGTGCCGATCTGGTTGAACTTCCAGAGCAGCGCGTTGCCGGCACCCGCCTCGACGCCGCGGCGCACGCGCGCCGGGTCGGTGACCAGAAGGTCGTCGCCGACGAACTGGGTGTCGGGCAGCGCTGCTATGAGCTCCGCCCAGCCCTCCCAGTCCTCCTCGTGCAGCGGGTCCTCGATGCTGGCGATGCCGAAGTCGCGCACGAGCTCGCGGTAGAGGTCGATCATCGCCGCGGTGGAGAGCCGCTCCCCGCCCACGGCGTAGGTCTCGGTCGCCGGGTCCCAGAGGTGGGTCGCGGCGCAGTCGAGGGCGTAGACGGCGTCGGCGGCGTAGCCCGCGGCCGCGACGCCCTCATGCACGACGCCGAGCGCCTCGCGTACGTCGACGATGGGCGTCGCGAAGTCGCCTTCGTCCCCGGTGTTGGCGGAGAGCTTGCCGTAGCGCGAGACGACGATCTCCTCGAGGGCCATGTGGCACTCGCTGGCCATGCGGATCGCCTCGGCGAAGGAGCGCGCCCCGACCGGCATCATGATGAACTCCTGGAAGGCGAGGTCGTTGGAGGTAAGACGGCCCCCGCCGACGAGGTTGATGAGGGGGACGGGGAGGATGCGCGAGCGCCCGTTCAGCGAGCGGTGCAGCGGCAGGCCGCGGACGGCCGCGGCGCAGTGCGCCGCGGCCAGCGACACGCCGGCGAGGGCGTTGGCGCCGAGGCGGGCCTTGCGGGGCGTGCCGTCGAGGTCGCAGAGGAAGGCGTCGAGGCCGGCCTGGTCCTGGACGTCGCGGCCGGCCACCGCCGGCGCGATCACGTCGTTCACGTTGCCGACGGCGCGGGTCACGCCGAAGCCCCGGTACTCGGCGCCGCCGTCGCGCAACTCGACGGCCTCGGCGGCGCCGGTCGAGCGGCCGGACGGCACGGCGGCGCGGCCGCGGAAGGCGCCGGGCTCGCCGGGCGCGGCCCCGGCCCAGACGTCGACCTGGACGGTCGGGTAGCCGCGGCAGTCGAGGATCTGGCGGGCGTGGACGGCGGTGATCGCGGAGCTCATGGGCGTCCTCCGGAGGCAGGAGTGTCGGTACAGATGGGAGCGGCGGTGCGGACGGGAGATCTCATGCCCTCGCCCCGGGTGCCGTGCGCCACGCGGGCGCCGGCGGGACGACGGTGAACAGGGCACGCTGGGGGCGCGGCAGGAGAAGGGCCGTGGGGCGGGCCCGGCGGCTGAGCCGCCGGGCCCGCCCCACGGCCTCCTCGACCGCCGTCCCGAGCGTGGTCGCAGGCGTGAACCAGAGCCGGCGCAGGTCGGCGTCGGCGACACCGGGGCAGCAGGCGACGACGTTGGGGCAGCGGGCGAGGAAGCGGGCCAGCAGGCAGGAGTGGTCCCTCTCGATGGTGTAGGCCGCGACGGCGCGGGCGTACGCCTCGTCCGGGCCGCCTGCCCCGTCGAAGGGCTCGAGCATCTCGTCGCTGCCGAGGCCGTCGGCGCAGCCGGCGGCGAGCACGACGACGGTCTGCGGTCCGACGAGCGGCTCGACGGCGATGAGTGCTTTGAGCGCCTGATAGAGGTTGAGGTCGAGCGGCGTGCCCGGCCCGGTCACGATGAGATCGGGTGCGGCCGGGGTCTCGACCGCGGCCGTGCGGCGCACGAAGTCGACGAGCTCGTCGTGCGCCGCTTCTGGGTCTCCGGCCGCCACGGCGGTCGGTCGCAGCCGTCGGTCGAGCGCCACGTTGACGATGAAGTCGAGCGGCGCGAGGCGCAGGGCCGCCAGCATGTCCTCGTGGACGGGGTTGCCGTTGAGCCTCCCCGGGCGTGCACGCTCGTGCGCGACGGCCTCGGGAGCGTGGTTGTGCGCGATGGTCTCGTACGCGGCGATGCCGGGCAGTAAGGCCTTGCGCCCGCCGGTGAACCCGGCGAACTCGTGCGGCTCGACGACGCCGAGCGCGATACGCAGATCGGCCTTCGCCACTGCCCGGTTGATGCGGACCGGCGTGCCGGCGGGGGTCACCCCGACCTCGAGACACTCGCTGCGGCGCGCGTCGTGGGTCGCCACGCGCACCCGGCGAAGCAGGTCTTCCCCGAACAGGCCGCGCAGTTCCGCCGCGCTGGCGGGCCGGTGGGCGCCACCCCCGACGATCACTGTGACGGTGTCGGCGGCGACCCCTGCCGCGGCGAGCTCATCGAGCATGTCGGGCAACAGCAGACGATTCGGCACCGCTCTGGTCGCGTCGCTCGTGACTATCGCTGCCGAGGAGCGCCCCACGGCGAGGGCGCGCAAGGGCGGCACCCCCGTCGGCGCCTCCAGCGCGGTGCGCAGCGCGGCGGCAGTGTCGATCGCGTGCGGGTCACCGACGCGGCGCAGCAGTGCGTCGGCGCCGTCGAGGGGTCCGCCCTCGAGGAGGCTCTCGAACGCGTCGTCGATGTCGGCCAAACGGTTGAGGTCTTCCCGTCGCACGGTCCAGAGTCTATCGGAGCGGAACGCGGGAGCCGCAGCGCGCCCGGAGCCGTTGCCGGCCCCAGCAGACCGCTCCCCGGCTCCTCCTCCACCGCTGCGTCGGCGTTCTGCTGGGCGGCGGTCGCGACGCGCGCCGCCCTGACGGGTTGACGCTCGGCGACGGGGCGGCTCTACTGTCTCAGCGCATGGATCGTCTCGTCCTCTTCGACATCGACTGCACGCTCGTCGACGCCCACGGCGCCGGCGGCCGCGCCATCTACGCGGCCCTGGAGCGTGTGTACGGGGTGAGCGGCGACCTCGACGGCTACACATTCCACGGCCGCACGGACCCCGCCATCATCCGCGATCTGGCGACCCGCTGGGGCGTCGGTGCAGACGAGGTCGACGCCCGACTCGAGGAGTGCCTCGAGGTGTACGTCGGGCTTCTCGCCCACGAGGTCGGGGCGGGACGGACCGACACGCTGCCCGGCGTGGTCGAGCTGGTCGCCGCTCTGGCGGCCGAGCCCCGCGTCGTGCTCGGGCTGCTGACCGGCAACGTCGCCGACGGGGCGGCGATCAAGCTGGCGCCGACCGGGCTCAGGGAGCACTTCGCGGTCGGCGCCTACGGGTCCGACTCGGGTCTGCGCCCGGAGCTGCCGGCGGTCGCCGTGCGGCGCGCCGAAGAGCTCACGGGGCGGCGTTTCACGGGCAAAGACATCGTCGTCATCGGCGACACGCCGGCGGACATCGAGTGCGGGGCAACGCTCGGGGTCAAGGCCATCGCCGTGGCGACGGGACGGCACTCGGTCGCGGAGCTCGCGGCGTACGCTCCCGACCACGTCTTCGAGGACTTCTCGGACTGGCGGCGTGCCTTGGCCGCGATCCTCGCGTGAGCGCCCGCGGCCGCTGGGCCGCCTAACGGCCGAAGCGCGCCGGGGCGAGGGCGGCGATGTCGAGCGACGGCGGCTCGCCGGCGCACAACTCGGCGACCAGCCGGCCGGTGACCGGCCCCAGCGACAGTCCAAGCATGCAGTGACCCGTGGCCACCACCACGTTCTGGTGGCGCGGGCTGCGCCCGACGACGGGCAGGCCGTCGGGGGTCAGCGGGCGCGGCCCGCGCCAGACCTGGCGCACGGGTCCGTCCTCGGGGAGGCCGACGACGCGGGCCGCCGCGCGGCGCAGGCCGGCCAGCCGTCTGGGGCGCAGGCGCAGGTCCCATCCGGCCAGCTCGAGGGTGCTGCCGAGGCGCAGCGCGTCGCCGAGCGGGGTGAGGACGACGTGCGCCTCGCCCACGCAGAGCGGCAGCTCGGACGTGCCCTCGGGCCGCGCGACATCGATGCTGTAGCCCTTGGCGGGCTCGATGGGCAGGCGCAGGCCGAGCTCGCGCAGCAGCAGCGACGTCCAGGCCCCCGCGGCGACCACGACCTGGCCGGCGGTGAAGGCGCCGCGTGTGGTGCGCACGGCGTGGACGTGTCCGCCGCCCGCGCGTCCTCGGCGGACCGCCGCCGCCGGACCGCCGCCGGCCTCGAAGCCGTAGACCTCGGCGCCGGTCACGACGGTGGCCCCGTCGCGCTGCGCCCGCGCGACCATCGCGCGCGTGAACGCGGCGGGGTCCATGTGTCCGTCGTCGGGGGTCAGCACGCCGCCCACCACGCTGCCGGGGCGCACCTGGGGCGCGCGCTCGCACACCTCGTCCGCCGCAAGGACCTGCACCGCCACCCCGAGGGCGCGGGCCTTCCTCGCCGCCGCCTCGGCGGCGGCCATCCCGGCGGCGGTCTCGTAGACGAACAGCCAGCCGTTGCGGCGGTAGTGCCATGCTGCACCGCCGCCCGCGCCCTCGGCACCACTGCCACCCGCGAGTTCGTCGTGCAGCGCGGCGCTGTTGTCGCCGAGCTCGTGCAGCAGCGGCGCGTGCCTCCGCGCCACCTCGGGCGCGCAGGCGCGGCGGAACAGCCAGAGCCAGCGCGCCAGCCCGAGGCTCGCCCGTGGCTTCACGTAGAACGGGCTCGACCCGTCGAGCAGCCAGCGCAGCCCCTGGCCGAGAGCTCCCGGGTGAGCGAGCGGCTCGATCTCACTGGGCACGAGCAGCCCGCAGTTCGCGTACACGGCGCTGGCCGGGGGGCAGACCTCGGACTCGCGCTCGAGCAGAGTCACGGCGGCGCCCTTCGCCGCCAACGCCTGCGCCACGCAGGCGCCGATCACGCCGCCGCCCACGACCACCACGTCGCTGCGCTCGCTCATCTCTTCTCCCTCATCGACGCGTCCTCCCGCCGGGCGCCGCTCGTCCCCGCTCGATACGGGTGGCGGCGAAGGTCGCCTGTCGCCACGACGCTCACGAAACGCTAACCTGTCGCGGATAGGCTCGCTCCGACCACCACCGGGCGTCAAGGAGCTGAAGGATGGCACGCGAGACCGTGCTCGTCGTCGACGACGAGGAGGACATCCTCGAACTGGTCAAGTACAACCTCGCCAAGGAGGGCTACACGGTCGTGGCGGTCGCCTCCGGCGAGGACGCGCTGGCCGCGTCGCGGACGAAGCTGCCCGACGCGGTCGTCCTCGATCTGATGCTCCCCGGCGTCGACGGCCTCGAGGTCTGCCGGCGCATGAAGAGCGACCCGACGATGCGCCACATCCCCATCGTCATGCTGACCGCCAAGGGCACCGAGGCAGACATCGTCACGGGGCTGGAGCTCGGCGCCTCCGACTACGTCACCAAGCCGTTCAGCCCGCGCGTGCTCACGGCCCGCGTCAAGGCGGCGCTGCGGCGCGACGCCGAGTCGACCGACGAGGGCGGCGTGCTGCGCGTGCGGCAGCTGACCATCCACCCGGGCCGGCACGAGGTCCTCGCCGGCGACGTGCCCGTCAGTCTGACGGCGACCGAGTTCCGCATCCTCGTCTTCCTCGCCCGGCGGCCGGGATGGGTCTTCACGCGCCAGCAGATCGTCGATGCCGCGCAAGGCGACGACGTCTACGTGGCCGACCGCTTCGTCACCGACCGCTCGGTCGACGTCCACATCGTCTCCCTGCGACGCAAGCTCGGCCCGTGCGGCGCCTACATCGAGACGGTGCGCGGCGTGGGGTATCGGCTGCGGGACGACTGAGCATGCGCCATCTCTTCTGGCGCATCTACCTGACCTACCTGATCATCGTCGTGCTCTGCACGGCGGGCGTCGGCTTCTTCGCCCTGCGCAGTGTCAGCGACTTCCATCGCGACCAGACGGCGCGCGAGCTCGAGGCGCGGGCCGCGCTGGTGCGCGACGAGATCGAGCCGCTCCTCGAGGCAGGGGACGAGGCCGCCGTGCAGCTGACCGTCCGCCGGCTGGGGGATGTCTCGGAGACGCGGATCACGGTCATCTCGAATGGACTGTCCGGGACCCCGGTCGGCGAGGTCGTCGCCGAGTCGCGGGCGGCTCCCGAGGAGCTCGAGCGCCACAGCGACCGCCCCGAGTTCAAGGCGGCGGCGAGCGGCGAGGTGGGACGCGCGACACGCGAGAGCGCCACCCTGGGCACAGACATGATGTACGTGGCCGTGCCCGTGGAGGACGCCGGCAGGGTGGTGGCCGTGGTGCGCACGGCGATGAGCCTGAGCCGCGTCGACGAAGCCGTCGACGGCCTCTCCCGCTCCATCCTGCTCACGGCCGTCCTCGTCGCCCTGGTCGCCGCCGCCATCGGCTGGTACGTCTCGCGTCGCATCGCGCTCCCGATGCGCGAGGTGCGCGAGGGAGCCGAGCGCTTCGCCGCCGGCGACTTCACGCGCAAGCTCGCGGTGCCGGCGACCGAAGAGTTCGCCGGCGTGGCCGAGAGCCTCAACCGCATGGCCGAGGAGCTCGACGAGAGGCTGGGCGCCATCACCCGTGAGCGCAACGAGCGCGAGGCGGTGCTCGAGAGCATGGTCGAGGGCGTGCTGGCGGTCGACCCCGACCTTCGTATCCTCACACTGAACACAGCGGCCGCCGAGCTGCTCGGCGTCGACCTCGTCGAGGTGCAGGGAGCGGCCATCGAGGAGGCGGTGCGCAACCCGGACCTGCAGCGCGTGGTCGCGGCCGCCGTCTCCGGCCAGGGCCCGGTCGAGGTCGATCTGACCGTCCACGTCGGCGGCCGCGAACAGTACCTCCAGGCGAGCGGGGCGCTCCTGCACGCGCAGGGAGGCGAGGTCGTGGGCGCGGTCGTCGTGCTGAACGACGTGACCCGCCTGCGGCGCCTCGAGGCGGTGCGCCGCGACTTCGTGGCCAACGTCTCGCACGAGCTCAAGACGCCGGTCACCTCGATCAAGGGGTTCGCCGAGACCCTGGTCGACGGCGCCATCGACGATCCCGCCGCGGCGCGGCGCTTCCTCAAGATCATCGCCGGGCAGGCGGACCGCCTTAACTCGATCATCGAGGACCTCCTCGCCCTCTCCTCGCTCGAGGAGGGCAGGGGAGCGGGTATGGACCTTCAGGAGACGCGGCTCGGTGACGTGCTCTCGGTCGCCGCCGACGTCTGTGCGCCCAAGGCGGAGGCGAAGGGCATCACTCTACTCGTCGAGTGCCCCCAGGGCATGTACGTCGACGCCAACCCGCCGCTCCTCGAGCAGGCGGTGGTGAACCTGCTCGACAACGCCGTGAAGTACAGCCCCGGCGGCACCACGGTGCGCGTCACCGCGGCGCCCGACGACGGCGAGGTCGTGATCGCCGTCAGCGACGAGGGGCAGGGCGTGTCGCGCGAGCACCTGCCACGCCTGTTCGAGCGCTTCTACCGGGTCGACAAGGCACGCAGCCGTGACCTGGGCGGCACCGGTCTCGGCCTCTCGATCGTCAAACACGTCACGCAGGTGCACGGCGGCCGCGTCTCGGTCGACAGTATCGTCGGCCGCGGCAGCACCTTCAGGATCCACCTGCCGCGACGTCACCCCGCTTCGTAGCACGCCACCCGACGGCATCGCCTGCCTCGCAGAGCGGTCTGGGCTGCACGCCCGTCCGAGGGCTTCGCGGAGTCGCGCCACGTCTCGCCCGCCGCTGACCGCGCGCTAACCGAACCCTAACGCGGCGGCGTTAGCGTTGCCCTCCGGAGTGCGGCGCCCGCCGTCACGCCGGGTCATGGAACGTGGAGAAAGGAAGGTCAGGATGAGGAAGTCCAGTCGCCGGTGGCGCGCCATCGCGACCGCCGCCCTCGCAGTGCTCCTCGCGGTCTTCGTGCCGGCGCTCGCGGCGTGCGGCGGCGATGGCGAGGCGAGCGACGGCAGCGGGATCCCGGGTTCGGGGACGGCGAACACGATCGTCGGCGCCGGGGCGAGCTTCCCCTATCCGCTGTACTCGGCGTGGGGGAGTGAGTACAACGACCTCAACGGCGTGAAGCTGAACTACCAGTCGATCGGCTCGGGGGGCGGCATCTCGGCTATCTCGGCCAAGACGGTCGACTTCGGCGGCTCCGATGCGCCCCTCGAGCCGTCCGAGCTCCAGGCCGCCGGCCTCATGCAGTGGCCGCAGTGCGTGGGCGGCGTCGTCCTCGTCGTGAATCTCGACGGCGTCGAGAACAACGAGCTCAAGCTCACCGCCGAGCTCGTCGCCAAGATGTACACCGGCGAGGTCGACAGGTGGAGCGATCCCGCGCTGGCCGCCGAGAACGACGGTCTCGCGCTCCCCGACACCAAGATCAACGTCGTGCACCGCGCGGACAGCTCGGGCACGACCTGGATCTTCACGAACTACCTCGCCGCCGCGGCCGGCGACGTCTGGACGCTGGGCGGCGACAAGGAGATCGCCTGGCCGACCGGCGTCGGCGGCAAGGGCAACGAGGGCGTGGCCGCGAGCGTGCAGCAGCTCAAGGGCTCGATCGGCTACGTCGAGTACGCCTACGCCAAGGAGACCGGGCTCGTAAGCACGCAGCTCAAGAACGCCGACGGCGAGTGGGTCGAGCCGAGCCTCGAGACCTTCGGCCAGGCGGCCGCGCAGGCCGACTGGGCGGGCGCCGAGGAGTTCTACCTCGTGCTCGTCGACCAGCCCGGCCCGACCACGTGGCCGATCACCGGCGCCTCGTTCATCATGGTCCAGAGGGAGCAGTCGGACGTCGCCCGCGCCCAGGCCATGCTCGAGTTCTTCGACTGGGCCTTCCGTGAGGGCGCCGGCACCGCCGAGGGTCTCGACTACGTGCCGATCCCCGCGAACGTCTACGAGCTGATCCAGAGCAAGTGGAGCGAGAACCTCATGTCCGGCGGCTCGCCGGTCTGGCCGCTCTGAACCCCATCGGGTAGGACCGAGACGCACATGGGGGCAGGAACTTGAGCACACTCGACATCGACGTACGACCACAGTCAGGTCCACCGCGCGGCGCCGCCAAGGCGGCGCCGCGCGGCCACCACCGCTTCGGCGACCCGGTCTTCCGCGTCGTCGCCCTCGTCTGCGGGTTGTCCGTGGCGATCGCCATGTTCACCCTGGCCGGGGTCCTCATCTACAACTCCTGGACGGCGATCGGCGAGCTGGGTCTCAGCTTCCTGACCACCGTCGCCTGGTCGCCGAACGGCGGGAGCTACGGCGCCCTCGCGGCGCTCGCCGGCACGGCGATGACGACCGTGGTCGCCATGGTCATCGCCGTGCCGCTCGCCCTGGTCATCGCCCTGCTGCTGACCGAGCTCGTGCCGCCGCGTGTCGCGCGCGTCATCGGCACGGGCATCGAGATGCTGGCGGCGATCCCGAGCATCATCTTCGGCATGTGGGGCCTGTTCGTCCTCGTGCCCTTCATGCAGGAGCGCGTCGCCCCGCTGGTCATGGACAGCTGGCTGGGCGAGCTCCCGCTGCTGCGCCCCGGCCCGATGTTCCAGGGCGGCGGGTTCTCGATCCTCACTGCCGGGCTCGTGCTGGCGGTGATGGTGCTGCCGTTCATCACCGCCTTCTCGCGCGACGTGTTGCTCATGGTGCCGCGCGTCACCAAGGAGGCAGGCTACGGCATGGGGTCGACCACGTGGGAGGTGCTCCGCAAGATCAGCCTGCGCTACGCGCTGAGCGGCATCGTCGGGGCGACCTTCATCGGCCTCGGGCGGGCGCTCGGCGAGACGATGGCCGTGGCCTACCTCGTCGGCGGTTCGTTCCTCGAGGTGCCGCGCTCGCTCTTCGACCCCGGCACCACCATCGCCTCGCTGATCGCCCTGCAGTTCAACGAGGCGACGACGAAGCTCGACATCAGCGCCCTGATCTACATGGGGCTGATCCTGTTCGTCATCACCATGGTGTTCCAGGTGCTGGCGCAGATCTGGCTGCGGCGGGCGCGGCGCACGACGGGAGGCCGGGCATGAGCGCGCCGGCGACGTCGCAGAACGGCGCCGGCCCGGCCCCTGCGCCGCTCAAGGCCCTGCGGCCGCGCTCGCACGGCCGCCGCAAGGCCGTGGATGCGGCGATCCGGGTCTTCGCCTGGGTCTCGGCCACGGCCGGCATCGCGGTCATGTTCCTGATCGTCTGGGAGGTCGTCCAGCGCGGCTTCAGCGCCATCGACTGGGGCTTCTTCACGGAGCTGCCGCCGGTCGTCGGCGAGGACGGCGGCGGGCTCGGCAACGCGATCCTCGGCACGCTGGTCATCACCTTCGTGGCCGCGCTCATCGCCCTGCCGATGGGCTTCTTCGGCGGCATCTGGCTGGCCGAGTTCGGGCGCAACGGTCGTGTCGCCACCGGCATACGCATGGTCGCCAACGTCAACATGGGGATCCCGTCGATCGTGGTCGGCGTGTTCGTCTTCGCCGCCCTCGTGCGGCCCCTGCAGCACTACTCGGGGTTCGCCGGGTCGATCGCCCTGGCGTTCATCATGCTGCCGGTGATGGCGCGCACCACCGAGGACATCCTCAACCTGGTGCCCAACGAACTGCGCGAGTCCGGCCTGGCCATGGGGGCGCCGCGCTGGCGTGTCACGCTCGGCGTGGTCATCCGTGCCGCGCGCAGCGGCCTGATCACCGGCGCCGTGCTGGCCACCGTGCGCGTCGCCGGGGAGACCGCGCCGCTGCTCTTCACGGCGTTGAGCAGCCCGTACTGGCTGCAGGGACTCTTCGGGCCGGAGGGCTTCTTCGGCGGGCCGACCGCCAACCTGACCAAGACCGTGTACGACTTCTCCGGCATGCCTTACGAGCGCATGCAGGAGCTGGCCTGGGGCGGCGCCCTCGTGATCATCGTCGCCGTCCTCGGGCTCAACGTCGTGATGCGGCTCATCTTCCAGCGAGGCAAGGAATGGTAGGGACCACAGTGAGCGAGACCCTGGATCAAGGCGGGGAGATCCTCGTCGCCCCGCCGACCGAGGTCGCGGCCGGACGGTCCGCGGCCATGGACGAGGACTTCGACAGGCTCGAGAGCGTCATCTCGGTGCGCGGCCTCGACTTCTTCTACGGCAAGGAGCAGGCGCTCTTCGACAACCACCTGGAGATCAAGAAGAACCGGGTGACGGCGGTCATCGGCCCGTCGGGCTGCGGCAAGTCCACCCACATCCGCACCTACAACCGCATCTACGAGCTGTACCGCGACCACAGGGCGACCGGCGAGGTCATGTTCGGTGGCCGCAACGTCCTCAGCTCGGGGACGGACCTGCTCGACCTGCGGCGGCGTATCGGGATGATCTTCCAGAAGCCGAGTCCGTTCCCGATGACGGTCTTCGACAACGTCGCCTACGGCTTGCGGCAGCACTACAAGATGAACAAGGCGGAGCTCTCCGACCGGGTCGAGGACGCCCTCAAGCGCTCCGCCCTGTGGGAAGAGGTCAAGCACAAGCTCGGCGAGCCGGGCATCGCCCTCTCGGGCGGGCAGCAGCAGCGGCTCTGCATCGCACGCTGCATCGCCTCCGAGCCCGACGTGGTCCTCATGGACGAGCCCTGCTCGGCCATCGACCCGGTGGCGACGGCGAAGATCGAGGAGCTGATCAATGCCCTCAAGACCAACTACACGATCGTCATCGTGACCCACAACATGCAGCAGGCGGCGCGGGTCAGCGACTACACCGCGTTCTTCTACGAGGGGTACATCGTCGAGGTCGGTCCGACGACGCAGATCTTCTCCAACCCGCAGCAGAGACAGACCGAGGACTACATCACCGGCCGCTTCAGCTGACGGCGGGAGGCAAGCGATGATGACCACACACCTGCAGCGCGAGCTCGAGCGCCTCAAGCGCAAGATCCTCGCCCTCGGGGCGCTCGTCGAGGACAACCTGCGCCTCGCCTTCAACGCCATCGAGACGCGCAACGTCGACCAGGCCCAGCGCGTGATCACGACCGACCTGGTCATCGACCAGAACGAGGTCGACGTCGAGGAGGAGTGCCTCAAGCTCCTCGCCCTGTACCAGCCGGTCGCCCGCGACCTGCGCTTCATCGTCGCGGTCGTGAAGATCAACAGCGAGCTCGAGCGCATCGGCGACCTCGCCGCCAACATCGGCGAGCGCGCCGTGCAGCTCGCGACCGAGTTCCCCGTCCCCGTGCCGCACACCATGGCCGTGCTGAGCGACCGGGTGCGGGCGATCATGGAGAAGGCGCTCGACGCGCTCGTGCGCGAGGACGCAGTGCTCGCCCGCGTCGTGCTCGCCGCCGACGACGAGGTCGACGACCTGTACGAGCAGCTGCTCGGCGAGCTCAAGGAGCGGATCCGCGGCGATCTCGACCACCTCGACGCGGTGGTCCTGCTGTTCAGCGTCGCGCGGTACCTGGAGCGGCTCGCCGACCACGCCACGAACATCGCCGAGGACGTGCTCTACATGGTCGAGGGCGACATCCATCGGCACCAGTTCCCCGACACGCCCGCCGCCCTCTTCGGCGCCGAGGCGGAGCAGGAGTAGCGCGCGACCGCGGTCGCGCGCGCCGAGGACCTTCCGCCCCAAGCGGGAGGCCTGCCCCCGCGACCCGGGCCGTCCCTACCCGGCCCGGGTCGCCCCCCCAATTCAGCGCGCGTCGCACCGGGGCGCACCGGGTCGTGCGCGCGTCAGGCGACTTCCGCGCAGGGCGCGCACGCTCGCGTCGATGCCGCCGCGCAGGGCGTTCTCCCTCTCCCGCCGGCTGCGCCTCCCCTCTTCTCGGCCCGCCGCCGTTGCGGTGGTGCGGCCGCCCTCAAGGTTCTGTTTGGGCGACCGATAGCCACAGCAGCATGACGCGCCTCCGGTACAGCCTCCGTCTTCTTCTCGCCGTCGTTCTCGGCGTGGCAGTGCTCGTGGTCGGCTCCGCGGCGCCCGCGAGCGCGCAGACGTACGACGACGTCCCCGCCGACCATTGGGCGCGAGCCGCCATCGACTGGGTGACCGACCAGGGGCCTGCCGACGATCGCGTGCTCGACGACTACGACGTCCTCTTCAGACCCGGCCGCCTCATCACGCGCCGGCAATTGGCGCGGGCTCTCGTCGTCGCCAGCGGCCACCAGGACGACGTGGTCACCGACCCGGTCTTCCTCGCCGACGTCGTGCCCGACCTCGACCCGTACTACCGGGACATCCAGGTCGCCATCAAGCTCGGTGTGATGTCGCCCACGCTCGGCCTCTTCAACCCGCTCGGTACGGTGCCGGCGGCGAAGGCCGAGCGCGCCGTGATCCGCACGCTGCAGGTGATGCACCCGGAGACGGACTGGACGCTGCTGACCACGCTCAAGCCGTCGGTGTGGCGCCCGAACCCGGACTGGAACACCCAGGCGCCTGCACTGCTGCCCTGGGTCGTCGCCTCCAGGCATCTCGTGCTGCGCTTCAACCACCCCTACCCCGACGGCGAGGTGCGCGAGCGCTCGCCGGGCGAGGCGGTCTCGCGCGCCGAGATCGCCTACATGCTGTGGAAGGGCCTGCCGGCGGCGAGCTGGCGCCTGGCCGGGCTCGAGGCCTACGAGGCGATCACCTTCCCCCTGCTGAGCTACCGCCAGCGTCAGGTGACGAAGTTCGCCCTCAAGTACATCGGCTACCCCTACGTGTACGGCGGCGAGTGGCCGACGGCGGACTCGCCGTACGGCTACCAGGCGCACGGCGGCTTCGACTGCTCGGGCTTCGTCTGGTACGTGCTCAAGGTGCGCTTCGGCTACCCGATCTACGAGCGCACGGCCTCGGGCATGGCGCGCGCCGCCGCGCCGCGCATCACCCGCACGGGGCTGAAGTGCGGGGACATCATCTTCTTCGGCTACGCCGGCACGGCCTCGAGCGTGACGCAGATCTACCACGCCGGGATCTACCTGGGTCGCGGCTGGTTCATCCACTCGACCGGCTCGTCGGCCGGCGTGATGCTCGCGTCACTGAACGCGTCGACCTACTGGCGTGACCACTTCGCCTGGGGCCGCCGGGTGCTCAAGCCGGCCGAGCTCGTCGTTCTCTGAGCGACCGGGCCTGCGCCGTCCGCCGGCGCCGCTGCGCCCCGGGCTCCGCGGCATTCGGCGTTGTGGCGTGGCGCGTCAGGCTCCAAGGGCCGCGGCGCCCGGTCGCGGCGCCTCGCCCTCGGCGAGTCTCGGCGATCCGCCGCAGCGCTCGGCCGCGGCGCCCGGTGGGCGTCAGCCCAGGCCGCCGTACTGGCGCCGGTAGTACTCGAGCCACTCCCCTGACTTGAGCCGGCGCCACCAGGCTTCGTGCTCGAGATACCAGGCGACCGTGCGCGCGAGACCGTCGTCGAAGCTCGTGGCCGGCGCCCAGCCGAGGCCGCGCAACTTGGTGCAGTCGACCGAGTAGCGCCGGTCGTGCCCGGGGCGGTCGGCGACGAAGCGGATCAGCCCGGGGTCGGCGCCCACCAGCTCGAGGATGCGCCGCGTGAGCGTGAGGTTGTCGACTTCGTGACCCCCGCCGATGTTGTAGACCTGCCCCGCCTCGCCGGCGCGCAGCGCGAGGTCGACGGCCGCGCAGTTGTCCTCGACGTAGAGCCAGTCGCGCACGTAGCGGCCGTCGCCGTAGACCGGCAGCGGCGCGCCGTCGACGGCGTTGGTGATGAAGAGCGGGACGATCTTCTCGGGGTACTGGTTGGGGCCGTAGTTGTTCGAGCTGCGGGTGATGAGGGCCGGCGTGCCGTAGGTGGTGACGTAAGAGAGCACGAGGAGGTCGCCGGCCGCCTTGCTCGCCGAGTACGGGCTCGACGGGCCGAGCGGGGACTCCTCAGTGAACGAACCCTCGTCGATGGAGCCGTAGACCTCGTCGGTCGAGACCTGCAGGTAGCGGGCGACGCCGAGGGACCGCACCGCCTCGAGCAGCGTGTGGGTGCCCAGGACGTCGGTGCGGATGAAGTCCTGCGGGCCGCTGATCGAGCGGTCGACATGGGTCTCGGCGGCGAAGTTGACGACGGCGTCGGCGCCGTCGAGCGTGGCGGCCACGACCTCCGGGTCGCAGATATCACCCCTGACGAACGTGTAGCGGGGGTCGTCGGCGACGTCCCCGAGGTTCTCGAGGTTACCGGCGTAGGTCAGCTTGTCGAGGATCACGACCTCGTCGTCGGGGTGCTCGCACAGCACGAAGCGCACGAAGTTGGAGCCGATGAAGCCGGCGCCGCCGGTGACGACGATGCGCACCGCGGGACCTCCTTACTCGTGGGGGGCGAGTTGCTCGAGCGCGGCGGCGACTCCGTCGACCCAGTGCGGCAGGCGGGGGACGGGGCGCTCGCTGGCGAGGGCCGAGAAGGCCGGCCGGGGGGCCGGCCGGCCCAGCTCGGCCGTGGTGATGGGCAGGACCTCGACGTCGAGGCCGGCGAGGGCGACGATCTCGCGAGCGAACTCGAGCCACGAGCAGTAGCCGCTGCCCGCCATGTGGTAGATGCCTGGGCCGACACCGAGGCGCAGGGCCTCGTCGACCGCCGCCGCGAGGTGGCCGGCGAAGGTCGGCGAGCCGACCTGGTCGTCGACCACGCGGAGCGGCTCGCCCGCGGCCGCCGGCTCGCCGTCGCGACTCGGCCCGCGGCGGACGCGGCCGCCGCCGGACGGCGCCGTCCCGCTTCCGGGGCCGCCGCCGGCCCGCTCCGTCGCGGCGGCGAGGATGCTCTTCACGAAGTTGCGGCCGGTGGCCGAGAAGAGCCAGCTCGTGCGGATCACGATGCCGTGCGGCCACTCGAGCACGAGGCGCTCGCCCTCGAGCTTGGTGCGCCCGTAGACGCCGAGAGGGCCGGGCGCGTCGCTCTCGAGGTACGGCGAGCGCTTCTCGCCGTCGAAGACGTAGTCGGTCGAGAAGTAGACGAGGGCGGTGTGCGTGCCGCGCAGGGCGGTGACGACGTTGCGCGTGCCGTCGACGTTCACCGACTCGGCGGCGGCCGGGTCGGCCTCGGCGCCGTCGACGTCGGTGTACGCGGCCGTGTGCAGGACGACGTCGGGCTCGAAGCCGCGCACGGCGGCGCGCACGGCGTCGGCGTCGCGGATGTCGAGGGCCTCCTCGCGTGACAGGAAGACCTCGCCCTCGAGGAGGCGCGCGAACTCGGTCGCCAGCTGACCGCCGGCGCCGGTGACGAACCAGCGCGGCCCGGTCACCGGGGCATCACGCTCCGGCCGCCGGGCCGGCCGGCGGTCGCTGTGCCCCGGGCCTGCCGTCAGGCGAACGCCGGTCGCTCACCGCAGCTTCACGCCCCAGTCGAAGCCGATCCCGGGGTCGTCGTGCGGGCGTTCGTCCTGGTCGGGCGCGTCGTAGCGGTAGGGCTCCGTGGGGGCGTTGACGATGTACGCCTCCTCGGGGCTCACGCACTTCCAGCCATGCCAGACGCCTGCCGGGATCTTGACCAGCAGCGGGCTGTGCTCGCCCATGAAGAACTCGTCGGTCTGGCCCCGGGTGGGAGACCCTTCGCGGTCGTCGTGCAGGACGAGCTTGATCATCCCCTTCACGCAGACGACGTTGTCGGCCTGCCCGTGGTGCAGATGCCAGCCCTTGACCACCCCCGGCAGCGTGGTGGTCATGTAGAACTGGCCGAACCTCTCGAAGAGGTCGTCGTCGCAGCGCAGGCACTCCATGAGGCGGCCGCGCTCGTCGGGGATCACGTTGAGCCGCTTGGTCATGACACCGTCGATCACGCTGCCCGCCCTTCGTCCGTGCGGCCGCGGCCGCCTAGAGGATGCCGATCTGGCTGGAGTCGCCGACCATGAAGCGATACGCGACCGGTCGCCCGTCGGAGCGCGCGATCACGCAGTCGCGACCGATGAGGCTGTCGGTCATGCGCGCACCCAGGCGGCTGATGCGACTGTCGCCGAGGATGATCGAGTGCTCGATCTCGGCCTCCTCGATGGTGACCCCGTCGCTGATCGCCGTGTAGGGCCCGATGAAGGTGTCGCGCAGCACGCAGCGCTCGCCGATCACGGCCGGGCCGCGCACCGTGCAGCGCTCGAGCACCGAGCCGGCGCCGACGCGCACGGCCCCCTCGAGCGTCGTCTGGCGCAGCTCGCCCTGCACGTCCGACTCGATGGTGCCGAGGATCAGACGGTTGGCCTCGAGCATGTCCTCGAGCTTGCCCGTGTCCTTCCACCACCCGGTGACGCGGTGCGACTCGACGCGCAGGCCGCGGTCGATCATGTGCTGGATGGCGTCGGTGATCTCGAGCTCGTTGCGCGACGAGGGCGAGATCGCCTTGACGCTCTCGAAGACCGCGGGGGTGAAGAGGTACACGCCGACGAGCGCGAGGTCGCTGCGCGGCTCCTTCGGCTTCTCGACGAGCCGCGCGACGCGCCCGTCGGGGTCGAGCTCGGCGATGCCGTACGAGGAGGGGTCGATGACCTGCTGGAGGAGGATCAGGGCGTCGGGCCCGCTCTCGACGAAGCGCTCGACAAAGCGCGTGACGCCCTCCTTGAGCAGGTTGTCGCCGAGGTACATGACGAACGGGCTGTCGCCGAGGTAGGGCTCGCTGATGAGTACCGCGTGGGCGAGCCCGAGCGGCGCCTCCTGCGGGATGTAGGTGACGCGCAGGCCGAAGCGCGCGCCGTCGCCGACCGCGGCCTCGATCTCGGCGCGCGTCTCGCCGACGACGATGCCCACGTCGTCGATGCCGGCCGCGCGCAGCGCCTCGAGGCCGTAGAAGAGCACCGGCTTGTTGGCCACCGGCACGAGCTGCTTGGCCGAGGTGTGGGTGATGGGGCGCAGCCGGGTGCCGGCCCCCCCGCTCAAGATAAGTCCCTTCACGCTCCGCCCCTCAGAGCGCCCGAGGCTAGATCGTCTCGGTGCCGCTCAGTTCGTCGTCGGTCTCGGTCGAGAGCAGGTCGAGCACCCGGTCGGGGGAGACTGCCTTGCCGACGAACACGACGTTGGGCCCCGCCCACAGGGTGACGCGTGCGCCGGTCGGCAGGCTGACGGGGGCGCCGTCACGGACGATGTGCGTCAGCGTCGAGTGCTCGACGTCGCGCTCGACCTCGCAGCGCTCGATGGCGAACGGCTCGCCGTCGTCGAGCTGCAGGCGCGGCTCTCTGCTCGCGTCGATGATCACGGGCGCGAGTATAGCACCAGGGGGCGGCCGCGCCGCGGGCCCGCGGCGCCTTGGGCCGCTGCCTGCGGGGCAGTCCGCCGCCGGTCGCGCGCGCTGCCGGGCGCCCGCGGTCGGCAGCGCCTAGGAGGCGAAGCTCAGGTACGGGAGCCAGGAGTCGTGCACGCGGTCCACGTGGAGGTAGACGAAGGCCGCCGCCTCGGGCGGGCGCGGGGCGCGGGGCAGGTGGAAGCCGACGTGGTGCGGCAGGCGGTCGCCCTTCTTGCGGTTGCAGGCCGCACAGGACGTGACGACGTTGTCCCAGGTGTCGCCGCCGCCCTTCGAGCGCGGCACGACGTGGTCGACGGTGAGGTGGCGGTCGCTGCCGCAGTACTGACAGCGGTGACGGTCGCGGGCGAAGACGGCGCGGCGTGTGAGGCGCGCGCCGTTGCGGCGCGGCACGTACACGTAGGAGCGCAGGCGGATCACGTGCGGCAGGGCGAAGGCGGAGTGCTCGGAGCGGTAGACGGCCGCGGACGACTCGACCACTTCGGCCTTCTCCTTCAAGAGGAGCACGAGCGCGCGGCGCGCGGAACACACGTTGAGCGGCTCGTAGGTGCTGTTGAGCACGAGCACGGTGCGCATTGCCACGATAGTAGCAGATGGCGCGTGAGCGAGCGGCTAAGATGACCCCTATGGACCTCTTCTCCCTGCCCGAGGACCGTCAGGCGGCCGAGGCGCCGCTGGCGGCGCGTATGCGGCCGCGGAGTCTGGCCGAGTTCGTCGGTCAGGAGCACATCGTCGGCCGGGGCAGCGTGCTGCGTGCCGCGATCGAGCGCGGCCAGCTCTTCTCGATGCTCTTCTTCGGGCCGCCAGGGAGCGGCAAGACCACGCTGGCCCGGGTCATCGCCGCCGAGACGGGCGCCCGTCTCGTGCAGCTCTCGGCGGTGAGCTCGGGCACGGCCGACGTGCGCGCCGCGATCCAGGGCGCGCGCGAGGCGCGCGGACTGGGCGGCGCCCACACGATCCTCTTCATCGACGAGATCCACCGCTTCAACAAGGCGCAGCAGGACGCGCTGCTGCCGGCCATCGAGGACGGCATCGTGACGCTCATCGGCGCGACCACCGAGAACCCCTACTTCGAGGTCAATTCGGCGCTCATCTCGCGCTGTCAGCTGTACCGCTTCGAGGCGCTGACGGCGGCGCAAGTGGAGGAGATCGTGGGGGCCGCCCTGGTCGACGCCGAGCGCGGCCTCGGCGGCCGCGCCGTCGCCCTCGGTGAGGGCGGCGTCGCCTTCCTCGCCGAGATCTCGCGCGGCGATGCCCGGGTCGCCCTTAATGCCCTCGAGACGGCGGCGCGCTCTCGCGCCGCCGTCGAGGGCGCGGGTGCCGACGCAGGCGACGCTGCGGTGACGCTCACCGTCGACGACCTGCGCGACGCCTCGCAGAAGACGCCGGTGGCCTACGACCGCGACGACGCCCACTACGACACCATCTCGGCCTTCATCAAGTCGCTGCGTGGCAGCGACCCCGACGCGGCGCTCTACTACATGGCCTCGATGATCGCCGGCGGCGAGGACCCCAAGTTCATCGCCCGGCGAATGATCGTCTTCGCGAGCGAGGACGTCGGCAACGCCGACCCCACGGCGCTCCTGGTCGCCGTGGCGGCGTCGCGCGCCGTCGAGTTCGTCGGCCTGCCCGAGTGCCGCATCAATCTCGCCCAGGCCGCCGTCTACCTCTCGCTGGCGCCGAAGAGCAACGCGTCCTACGAGGCGATCGACGCCGCCCTCGCCGACGTGCGCCGCGAGGGCAACGAGCCTCCGCCGCCGCACCTGCGCGACGCCTCGTACCGCGGGGCCAAGGACCTTGGTCACGGCGCGGGCTACCGGTACCCGCACGCCCACGGCGGGTGGGTCGAGCAGCAGTACCTTCCAGAGAAGCTGTCCGGCCGCCGATACTACACGGCGAAGGCCGGCGCCGAGCTCGATCTGGCAGCCGAGACCGAACGCCGTCGCACGTCGCGGCGCGCACGGGAGGGAGAGACGGAGACATGACGACGACCAACCTCGCGATCCTCGCCTTTCTCGGCGCGGCGCTCGTCGGACTCGTCATCGCCTGGTACTGGGCCCGCACGCTCAAGGAGCGCTACGAGGCCGAGTCGCGGTCTCACGCCGGCACGGTCCGGATCGAGCTCGCGCCTGGGCACGGGGCGAGCCTGCGGCGGCTGACGCCCGAGCCCATCCTGCTCAAGCAGGCCGCCGGCGGCGTGCGCGTGCAGATCGACGACCGCCCGATGCTGCCGCTTGCCGCGTTCCTCGCCGGTGAGGCCTCCGCCGCCTTGCGCGAGGCCACCGCCTGCATCGCCCAGCACTTCGGGCAGAGCTGGACGGTCTTGCTCACCGTGCACGCGGACGAGTCGGTCACCATACAACGGCTGGCGTAGCGCTGGAGCGCAGGAGAGCCTAAGCTCTCACCGTATACAGGACTGTAGACGGGTAAAGTCGGCGGTCGGTTCTACCGAAGAACACTCCGCCGGTCGTGTGCGCCCGCGCGCCGGCTCACGCCCTTAGCAGCCAAGGAGGCCACGATGAAACGGCTGATCAAGTTCCTGCTCGGTCTCGCCGCTGGGGCGACGGTGGCCGCGCTGGTGACGCCCAAGTCGGGGCGGGAGATGCGCGAGCAGCTGCTCGCGGGCGTCTCAGGCCGTCTGTTGCCGCCGCC
>Ga0209164_1001176_pt1 | contig 37171 bp, 35 predicted proteins | sample MTBNYHSulfiMetaG_FD_187458 | JGI IMG/M metagenome (GOLD analysis project Ga0209164, IMG submission 187458) | Enrichment culture microbial communities from rom New York Harbor, USA that are MTBE-degrading - MTBE-NYH (New York Harbor Sulfidogenic)... | ecosystem: Environmental > Aquatic > Marine >... | reverse complement strand
TCGACCTTCGACGCGGCGAGGCCCACGGGCTCGTCTCAGGCAACGACTTCTACTCGTCACCACGGCTCAGTTCCGACGGAGCCCAACTGGCGTGGCTCACGTGGAACCACCCCAACATGCCATGGGATGGCACGGAGCTGTGGACAGCTCAAATTGAGGATGACGGCTCGCTCGGTCATGCACAGCTCGTGGCCGGCGGCCCTGAGGAATCCATCTTCCAGCCTGAATGGTCACCCGATGGCATCCTGCACTTCGTCTCCGACCGGACTGGCTGGTGGAATCTGTATCGCTGGTGCAACGGGCGGGTCAAGCCCCTGTGGCCCATGGAGGCCGAGTTCGGAGCGCCGCAGTGGCTGTTTGGAATGTCTACCTACGCCGTCGAGTCTCCGCAACGCATTGTCTGCACCTACGTCGATAAGGGGACCTGTCACCTGGCAAGCATTGAAACCGAGACAGGCCAGTTCCAGGAGATCGAGGCGCCCTACACATCGGTCTCGTTCCTCCGCGCCGCCCACGGCAATGTCGTCTTCCTTGGCGGCTCGCCAACAGAGACGCCGGCCGTAGTTCGACTGGAGCTCGCCGCACACCGATTCCAAGTGCTGCGCCGGTCAAGCGCCACGCTGCTCGACCCGGCGTTCGTGTCGGTCCCCCAGGCAATCGAGTTCCCCACCGAGAACGGGCTGACCGCCCATGCCTTCTTCTACCCACCGCGGAATGCCGGGTACCGTGCCCCGCCTAATGAGCGACCACCACTCCTCGTCATCAGCCACGGCGGCCCCACCGGGGCGGCGTTCAGCACGCTCAACCCGATGATCCAATACTGGACCAGCCGCGGCATCGCCGTCGCCGACGTCAACTACGGTGGAAGCACCGGCTACGGTCGAGCGTACCGCGAGCGTCTGCGCGGTCAATGGGGCATCGTGGACGTTGACGACTGCGTCAACGCCGCCCGCTACCTTGTTGAGCGCGGCCGGGTCGATGTACAGCGACTCGCCATTCGAGGAGGCAGCGCCGGCGGCTATACCACCCTCAGCGCGCTTACGTTCCGCGACATCTTCAAGGCCGGAGCGAGCCACTTCGGGGTCAGCGATTTGGAGGCCCTGGCGAGGGAGACCCACAAGTTCGAGTCACGCTACCTGGACGGGCTGATCGGCCCCTATCCCCAGCGGCGTGACATCTACCGTGAACGCTCCCCAATCTATTCTCTTGAACGCCTCTCCTGTCCCGTGATCTTCTTCCATGGGCTTGAAGACAAGATAGTCCCGCCGAATCAGGCGGAGATGATGGCACAGGCACTGCGCTCCAAGGGGCTGCCCGTAGCGCACGTCACCTTTGAGGGCGAGCAGCACGGCTTTCGTCGCGCCGAGAACATCAAGCGCACCCTCGACGCCGAGCTATACTTCTATTCACGGATATTCGGCTTCGACTTGGCGGACCCGGTGGAGCCAGTGCCGATTGAGAACCTCCAGCACGAGGCGGTTCACCACAAGGGAGAGCGCGAGAGTGAGTAACGAATCGGTAATCATCATCGGCGCTGGACTTGCCGGGCTGTCGGCCGGGTGCTACGCACAGATGAATGGCTACCGAAGTCACATCTTCGAACACCACGCTGCACCGGGCGGAGTGGCAGCGGCGTGGCAGCGCGGGGGCTACACCATAGACGGCGGGATACACTTCATCATGGGTCACCGACCGGGCACAGCGCTCCACGAGCTTTACCGCGAGCTGGGCGCTGCGAGGGACGATAGCTTCGTGGATATGACCACGTACTGCCGTTTCACCGACGAAGCCAGCGGACGCTCCCTGGTGGTCACGGCCGACCTCGACCGCCTGGCTGGCGACATGGAGGCTATCTCACCCGAGGACGTCGCAATCATAGACGACTTGATTGCAGGCGCCCGAGCCATGCGCGGAATGGATGTGAGCGGGCTGGGGATGAACCAGCCGCCCGAATTGGCGGGCCGCCTCACGCAACTGAAGCATCTATGGCAGATGCGTGATCAGTTCAAGTACATGACCAAGAAGTACGCCGCACCCGTTGCCGAGTACGCCCAAGCCATTCACCACCCATGGCTGCGGCAGGTGGTGGAGAACCTCTTTCTCCCCGAGGTGCCTGCGTGGTTCCTGTTCAGGTTCCTCGGAATGCTGGCAGACGGCCAACTGGGGCTGCTTGCCGCTGGTTGCGCTGACTTCGTCAGGGCTATTGAGAAGCGCTACAAGGACCTCGGGGGACAGTTGACATGCGAGGCCACCGTTAGGGAGATTCTGGTGAAAGATGACCGGGCTGTAGGCGTGCGTCTTGCGGACCGCACCAGGCATCACGCCGAAACGGTTGTCTCCGCCGCCGACGGCTATGGCACCATCTTCGGCATGCTGCGCGGGCGCTATGTGGACGACGATATCGAGCAACGCTACGAGTCCTGGAAGCTTACGCGCCCCATGGTGATGGTGAGCTTCGGAGTGGCGCGTGAGTTCGCCGACGAACCGTGGCTGAGCTTCGTCAATCTTTGGCGCCCCTTCAGACTTGGCACACATTCTGTTAGTAGCATCATGGTCCGCATATTCAACTACAGCACCAGGTTCGCCCCAAAGGGGAAAACAGTGGTGCAGGCAGCCTTCGACACCGAATGGGAGTGGTGGAACGAGCTGCGAAGGAACCGCTCGCGCTACGAATCGGAGAAGGAACGAGTCGCGGCCAAGATACTGAAGTCTCTGGAGGACTACTACCCGGGCATCTCACGTCTGGTGGAGGTGACCGACGTGGCCACCCCACACACCACGTGGCGCTACACCTTGAATCATAACGCCGCCTACATGGGCTGGCTGCCAACACCGGAAGCCTTGAAGGGCTTCGTCCCAAGAACGCTGCCCGGCCTCGAGGACTTCTACATGGCCGGCCAGTGGGTGATGCCCGGCGGTGGCGTCCCGCCGTGTCTCTATTCCGGCCGCCACGTGGTGCAGTTGATGTGCCTCCGTGACTACAAGCCGTTCTCAACGCCGAGACACCAGTCCGGTTGAGGAGGAGAGCAATGTCGGACAGCAGTCTGGCTCCGGTATGTGGCATATTCTGCGGAGCGTGCGAGCACCTCGGTGTGCAGTGCCAGGGCTGCGGCGCCGTCGAGGGCAAGCCCTTCTGGACGGCGCAGGTGAACATCGCGCTGTGTCCGCTCTACGATTGCTGCATCAATGGAAAGCGGCTGGAGCATTGCGGCCTGTGCGGTGACCTCCCCTGCAGGACCTTCGTCGACTTGCGCGACCCCTCTTTGAGCGACGAGGAGGCCGAGCGAGCCCTGCTCCAGCGACAGCATGACCTCCTCAGACGCAAGGAGATTGGCACGCAGAAGTGGCTTGAGGAGAAGCAGGCCCAGACCAGCAAACGTTCAGGATGAACAACTGCTGTGTCGGCGCCCGCTCCACGGAGCGAAGCGCGTACACAACAAATTGACCCGGCAAAGGAGTCACATGAATGTACTTGACAACCATCAGCGCCCCTTACTAATCGCTCATCGTGGCGCCCCAGTCCACGCCCCAGAGAACACCTTCGCCTCGTTCCAGATAGCCGTCGACAGCGGGGCGGACATCATTGAGACCGACCTGTGGTTCACCAGCGATGGCGTCATCGTCTGTCACCACGACGATACCGTCGACCGCGTCACCGACGGCAGCGGTACCCTCCCGCAGATGACTCTCGATCAGGTCAAGAGGCTGCGGGTCAAACGCTCCTACTGCGGCCGCTTCGACGAAGCCCGGTATCCCGACGAACGGATACCCACCCTTCAGGAGCTTCTCGACTTCGCCCCCCCTGACCTGGGTCTGGCTCTGGAGCTCAAAGACCCTTCCTTCGCCAGAGCAGAGGGCGCCACTCAACTCATCGATATGATACGGCCGCGCATCAAGGAAGGCACAGCTATGCTGCTCTCCTTCAACGCCAGGCTGCTGTGGGCCGCCCGCAGGGTCGAGCCAACCGTATGGATAGGTCAGGTGAGCATGTTCCGCCCCAGGCCCAACTTTCGGGGTAACGGTGTCGGCACCACCTACCACGCGATGAAGGCCAATCCCCGCTACATGAAGACCGCCCGCCGGCACAACCTGTGGGTCTGTCCCCTCGACCCAACGCCGGAGGAACACCTGGAGTGGTATCTCCAAATCGATGTCGATGCCCTGCTCACCGACCATCCCGACGTAACGCACGCCGCTCTGGTGAAGCTGGGACGGCGGTGACCGGACACCGCGCCTCCTCGCCAGACCGGCCCCGCTTCGACTGCTGCGGACGGGCCGGCTTGCCGTTCCTGCACGTGGCCCGACAGGCTGCGCGAGTCCACCGGCCTCCAACCCTACCATGGCGTGCCCGCTGCTATCACCTGCGCTGGCGCGGGTCAACCCAGAACCGCCTCATTGACAGCGTGTAGACCTTCGTATATGCTGGCCCAAAGTGGCGATTCTCGCGATGTCAACGAGGACCACTTCCCCTCCTGAGGAGCAGGGATGAGCACGGAGAAAGAAGCGTCGATGCCGTTTGCCGAGGCCGAGGGCAAGGCCAAGAACGAGACCGAGGACCTGGTTGCGTTGAGCCGCGTCTCGGCGGCCATCAGCAGCCTGAGAGACCTGGATGCCATCCTCGAGGTCGCGCTCGACAACGTGCTGAACATCATGAACGGCACCGCCGGCGGCATCCTCCTTCTTGACGAACAGACCCAAACGCTTTCATATCGGGTCTATCGCGGGCTGTCCGCAGAATACGTCAAGGAGATGCAACTCAAGGTCGGGGAGGGGATCGCCGGCAAAGCAGCGCAAAGCGGCCGGGCGATCCTGCTGGAGGACATCTCGGCAGACCCGCGTACCGCCCGCCCCGAGTGGGTACGCCGCGAGGGTCTGAAGGCGTGGCTCAGCGTCCCGCTGCGAGCTAAGGAGGCTGTCCTGGGCGTAATAAACGTCGCCAGCCGCGAACCGCATCACTTCACCAAGCGGGACATGCACCTCCTCCATTCAATCGGCGACCAGGTGGGCGTTGCCATTGAGGAGGCACGGCTGTACGAGCAACTCAGAGGCAGCAGGGAAAGGTATCGCCAGTTGGTGCAGCAAGTCCTTCTCGCTCAGGAAGACGAGCGGCGGCGCATCGCCAGGGAGCTGCACGACGAGACCAGCCAGTCGCTTTCCGGTCTGACCTTCAACCTGCAGGCGCTCATAGAGATGGCCGACATGATCGGCGTGAAGGACGCTGAGTTCAAATCCAGACTGGGCAAGGTTCACTCGCTGGCCACCCAGATAGGCACCGAGGTCAGCCGGCTCATAGCCGACCTTCGCCCCACCCTTCTCGACACGCTCGGGCTTGTCCCCGCCATCCGGCACTACGCCGAAACGAACCTGACGCCTCTGGGCATCAACGTCACCTTCGACTTCCAGGAGACGGGCCACGTGCTCCCACCCGAGACCGAGGTGGCTGTGTTCCGCTGGGCTCAGGGCGCGATGGGCAACATCATGCAGCATTCCGAAGCGAAGAACGTCGCCATATCCCTAAAGCGCGAAGGCAATGACCTTATCCTCACCATCAGCGATGATGGCAAGGGCTTTGACGTTTCGCAGCTCACCGGCATTGAGGAGAGTGGACGCGGCGCCGGCCTTTTCGGCATCAAGGAGAGGCTGCGGCTGGTGGGGGGCAATTGCACCATCAAGTCCCGGCCGGGGCAGGGCACCACCCTCATCGCCGATGTCCCCTTGCTCTGGAGCGGCGCGAATGCAGAAGATACGAGTATTGGTGGTTGATGACCACGCTATCGTGAGGGATGGCGTATGTGCTCTGCTCGGACTGACTCCGGACATAGAGGTGGTAGGTGAGGCGGCCAACGGGATGGAAGCACTGGAGATGGTCAAGGAGCTGGAGCCAGACGTCGTGCTCATGGACATAGCCATGCCCATCATGGGCGGTCTCGAGGCCATCCGCCGCATATGTAAGGAAGTCCCCGGCACCAAGGTGCTGGCGCTCACCCAGTATGACGACAAGGAATACGTGTTTCCCGCTATCGAAGCAGGAGCCTACGGCTTCATCAGCAAAGTCGCCGCCTCATCCGAACTCGCTGCGGGCATTCGCTCGGTGTATCGCGGCGATTCGTTCCTGTCGCCATCCGTGGCCAAGCACCTCGTGGTAGACTACCAGCAGGCGGCCGGCGCGCGAAAGAGCCGTGACCCCTATGATGAGCTGACGGACCGGGAGAAAGATGTGCTCAAGCTGCTGGCCGAGGACCATACCACCCAGCAGATAGCGGACATGCTGGTCATCAGCCCCAAGACGGTCGAGGGCCACAAGACCAAGCTTATGGCCAAGCTCGACCTCCACAGCCGCGTTGACCTGGTCAAGTATGCCCTGCGCAAGGGCCTAATCAGCGTCTAGCACCTCTGCCCGTCGGCCAGGTGACTTCACATGGCCCCCCCACACCATCTCTTCGCCACGGGGCATCTGTCCCCCCGATTCAGGGAGCCAATCCACGGAATGCAGGGCGTTTCCCCCTTCTGTTTTGGGGTGAATACCTCTATGCCGTTAGCAGGATGTCGCTTATCTTATATTACAGGTTCTTGAACAAAGCTGGCTGACACGAAGTGAAGAAGGTAGCAACCAGCTAAGGAGGGGGAGATGGAAAAGAGAGTGAGAATCCTGATTGTGGACGACGAGCGTGACTTCGCCGGCGGTCTGCGGACCACCTTTGAGACGAAGGCTTACCACGTAGTTGTCGTCGGAAGCAGGGAGCAGGCAGAGCAGGCGGTGCGCTCCGAGAAACCGGAACTGGTCGTACTGGGCACGATAACGCCGCGAGGGGATGCCTTCCGGCTGCACCAGTGGCTGAAGCAGAGCCCGAACTACAGCGACCTGCCCATGATCGTGCTCGATGCCTCGTATGAAGATCAGCTCCTGAAGGGCTGGACGCGAACCGAGGGCCTGCGGCTTGAGGCTGAGGCCTACTTCTGCAAGCCCATACAGCCGGCGGTGCTTCTGCCGGTAATCGAGAACCTCCTTGACAGGGTCACCCGGCGGATCAAGGTGCTGGTGGCCGACGACCATGCCGTGGTCAGAGAGGGCATCCGCGCTCTTCTCAGCCTCCAAAAAGACATGCAGGTGGTAGGCGAGGCGGTGGACGGGAGGGAGGCAGCTCAGAAAACGCGCCAGCTCCTGCCCGACGTGGTGTTGATGGACATCGTGATGCCGGTCATGAACGGTCTGGAGGCCACCAAGGCCATATCCAAGGAATGTGGACAGGTCAAGGTGTTGATGCTCAGCCAGTACGACGACGAAGAGAACGTGCTTGCCAGCCAGCAAGCCGGCGCCTTCGGCTTCATTCCCAAGAAGAGCGCCAGCTCTCAGCTTCTGGCCGCTATCAGGTCGGCAGACAGAGCAGAGCAACCCGCCCGGCCCGTGGCTGCCGCGTAGACACTGGTCAGGGGACCGCCCTGAACCTGGAAAAGTAGCACACGCAGGGTGGGTTGGAGCTCCAACTCCACCTTGCGCTTGTGCGCCGAGAGGGATAACGACAGCGGAAGGACGGTGATGTGCAGCCGATAACCATAACCCTCAACGGACGGGAAGTAAGCGGTTATCCAGGCATGACCATCCTGGAGCTGGCACGTGAATCAGGCATAGACATCCCCACGCTTTGCCATGATCCCCACCTCACTTCGAGCGGTGCGTGTCGCGTCTGCCTAGTGGAAGACGAGGCTTCGCGACGACTCATGGCTTCGTGCGTTACCCCCATCGCCACCGGCATGGTCATCAACACCCACTCCCCTCGAGTCACCCAACACCGCAAGAACATAGTGAAGCTCGTGCTTGCCAGCCACCCCGACTCCTGCCTGGTGTGTGACAAGGGTAACCGCTGCCAGTTGCGCCAGCTCGCCACTGACCTGGGCATCGGGCTGGTCGATTTTCAGAAGATCCCGCAGACGGCGGTCATTGAGGAGGTCAATCCCTTCATCGAAAGAGACACCTCCAAATGCATTATGTGCGCCAAGTGTATCCGTGCCTGCCAGGAGCTGGTCATCGAAGGGGCCATCGACTACTTCCACCGGGGGTTCTCGGTCAAGCCGGCGACGCTGGGCGACCTACCTCTGGAGGCTTCCGAGTGCACCTTCTGCGGGACCTGCGTCGCTATGTGCCCCACCGGCGCCCTCACGGAGAGGGAGAAGCCGTACCGCGGGACGACCACGACCACCGTCGAGACGACCTGTCCTTTCTGCGGCTCCGGCTGCGCCGTCCGCCTCGAGATTAAGGACGGCCTCATTGTGCGAGCGACCCCCGGTGAGGATGATGCAGTGAACCGGGGCGCGCTTTGCGTCAGGGGAAGCTATGGCTTCGACTTCATCCACAGCCCGGACAGGCTGACCAGGCCCCTGCTCAAGACCGACGAGGGGTTTGAGGAGGTGTCGTGGGAAGATGCCCTGGATGTGGTGGCTACCAGGCTCAGTCGAATAAGGGACGAGCACGGTGCCGACAGCCTGGCCATCCTCGGTTCGCCCAAGTGCACCAATGAGGAGAACTACATCTTGCAGCGGTTCGCCAGGTGCGTCCTGGGAACCAACAATATCGACAATAGCAGCCGCCTGTACAATGCCGCCACGCAGGCGGGTCTCGGACCCTCCACCGGTTTCCTCGGCTCCACTAACACTCTTCGTGCCCTGGAGCAAGCGGCGGTGATTCTTGTCATCGGAGCCGACCCCACTTCATCGGCACCCGCCGTTGGCTACGCCATCAAGCGTGCCGTCAAGAATAAGGGGGCCAGGCTGATACTGATAGACCCGCGACGTACCAAGCTCTCGGCATTCGCCTCTCTGTGGCTGCGCCCCAGAGCCGGCACCGATGTAGCCCTGTTGAATGGCCTGGCAAAGGTGATTGTTGACGAGGGCCTCACGGATGAGGAGTTCGTTACCCGAAAGACGAACGGCTTCGAGACCCTGGCTGCAGCGCTGGCAGCCTATTCTCCCGAGGTTGTCGAGGGAATCACATCTGTTCCGTGCGAGGTGATTCGCGCCGCCGCCGGGCTCTACGCCTGGGCAGGTCAGGCGGCCATTGTCTACGGAATCGGCATCAGCCAGCACGAGAACGGAGCCAATGCCGTCCAGGCCATGGTCAATCTGGCGCTGCTAACCGGGAATATCGGCCGCAGGGGAAGCGGCATCTTCGCCCTGCAGAGGGAGAACAACGGCCAGGGCGCGTGCGATATGGGAGCGCTGCCCGACTTCCTCCCCGGATACCACAGCCTGGCGGACGACGAGACAAGAGCCAGGTTCGCAGAGGCCTGGGGCGCGGACCCGCCAGCCAACCCCGGCCTGAGCGCCATCGACATCCTCCAGGCGGCCAGCAAGGGGGAAATCAGGGGGCTCTACGTTGTAGGGGAAAACCCGCTACTGAGCTTCCCCGAGGGGAGGCTGGCGGCAGAGGCTCTGGCCAAGGTCGACTTCCTCGTGGTGCAGGACATGTTCCTCACCGAGACCGCCAGACTGGCAGATGTAGTGCTGCCGGCGGCGACCTTCGCCGAGAAGGACGGGACTTTCACCAACTTCGAGGGAAGGGTGAGCCGCGTACGCAAGGCGATCGACCCGTTTGGTCAGAGCCTTCCCGACTGGGAGATAGTCCTCCGGCTTGCCGAGAAGATGGGCTGTCCCATGCCGTACACCTCGCCCGAGCAGGTGATGGACGAGGTAGAGAGGTTGGTGCCGCTCTACGAGGGGATGAACTACCCAGACCTGGACACTACAAGCCTGCACCACGCCGAGATGGGCGGCAACCACGTGGAGGCCCGCCGCGTCTCCGGAGGGCAATTCCTCACCGGGTTCTCCCGCTTCTCGCCCGTCGAATACGCAGCACCGGCCGCGAGGCAAGACGGCGACTATCCCTTTGCCCTACTCACCGGGAGCATACTCCAACATGTCGGCAGCGGCACCAGGACCTCCCGGGCGACGCGACTGAAGAAGCACTGCCCCCAGGCCCATCTGGGCATGAACCGGGCAGATGCCGAGAGGCTTGGGCTCGCCAGCGGTGACCAGGTCAAGGTTGTTTCACCCGTGGCCGAAGTCACCGCCTCCGTCAGTGTTGTCGACACAACCCCCCAGGGGACGGTCTTCTTGCCGCTGTCCTTCCCCGAAAGCCCGGCCATCACCCTGTTCTCCGTCACCCCGGACGCGGATTCAAGAATGCCCTCACTCAGGCTGTGCAACGTGAGGATAGAAAGGGTATGACATGTCAGAGAAATCCAACCCAACCGCGGAAGTGGACCTGCAGCGAATAGGTGACATTGTACGCGAGTACAGCCAGCAGAGATGGTCGCTCATACCGATGGTGCAGAGAATACAGAATGAGGTTGGATTCATCCCCCCGCAGGCCATACCCATGATAGCCGAGGAGTTGGGACTCTTCCCCAGCCAGGTACAGGGGGTCATCTCCTTCTACGAGCAGCTCTACACCGAGCCCCGCGGCCGGCGCGTGGTCCGGGTATGTCGCGGAACAGCCTGCCACGTGCGGGGAGGCAAGACCATACTAAAGCTAGTCAAACAACAGATAGGTATAGAAGAGGGTGAGACCACGCCTGATTTCGAGTACACGCTGGAGACCGTTGCCTGCATCGGGGTGTGCGCCCTGGCGCCCAACCTGGTCATCAACGAGCGGGTCTACGGCAACATGAATCCCAAGAAGGTGGAGCAGGTGTTCAAGGACAGGGGGGTCTAGCATGCTGAACCATCGCACCGTCTTCGTCTGTCAGGAGACTCCCTGTCTCTCCATGGGGTCCGGTGAGGTGTACCACGCCCTCCAGGAAGAGGTGGCGCGGCAGGGACTGAAGAACGCCTCCGTGGAGATCAGCGGCTGCCACGGTCACGGCCTCTGCGACCACGGCCCCAGCGTGGTTGTCGAGCCCGATGGCATCTTCTACACCCGCGTGCAGGCCGAGGATGCGGAGGAGATTGTCAGCTCGCATCTGCGCGACGGCCAGCCGGTGGAGCGACTTCTCTACCATCACCCCATCACCGGCGAGGCCATGCCACGCTATGCCGACATAGACTTCCACCGGAAGCAGCAGCGGGTCATCCTGCGCAACTGCGGCCACATCAACCCCGAGAAGATCGACCACTACATCGAGCAGGGCGGCTACCGCGCACTGCGCAAGGCCCTCCTCGAGATGGCCCCCGAAGAGGTCATAGAGGAGGTCAAGAAGGCCGGCCTCCGCGGGCGTGGCGGCGCCGGATTCCCCACCGGCCGCAAGTGGGAGCTGTGTCGCGTTGAGCGTAGCGATACCAAGTATGTCATCTGCAACGCCGACGAGGGCGACCCCGGCGCCTTCATGGACCGCTCCATCCTTGAAGCCGACCCGCACGCCGTCATCGAAGGCCTCAGCATCGCCGCTTACGCCATCGGCGCCGCCGAAGGCTATATCTATGTCCGTGCCGAGTATCCCCTGGCGGTCAAGCGGGTCCGCCTCGCTCTGGAGCAGGCCAGAGAGAAGGGCTTCCTCGGCGAGAATATCCTCGGCTCGGCATTCGATTTCACCATCCACATCAAGGAGGGCGCCGGCTCCTTCGTCTGCGGCGAGGAGACCGCCCTCATGGCCTCCATCGAGAGCCGGCGCGGGATGCCGCGGCCCCGCCCCCCATTCCCCGCCCAGTCCGGCCTCGACGGCAAGCCCAGTAACATCAACAACGTGAAGACCCTCGCCTCCGTCCCCGTCATCATCGACCGCGGGGCTGACTGGTTCGCCGGCATCGGCACCGAGAAGAGCACCGGCACCGCCCTCTTCGCCCTCACCGGCAAGATCGTCAACAGCGGCCTGGTGGAGGTACCCATGGGCACCCCCCTGTCCACTATCGTCTTCGACATCGGCGGCGGCATCCCCCGCGGCAAGCGGCTCAAGGCGGTGCAGACCGGCGGGCCGTCAGGCGGGTGCATCCCCGCGCGCTTCATCGACGTGCCGGTGGAGTACGACACCCTGGCGCAGTTGGGCTCGATCATGGGTTCCGGAGGCATGGTGGTCATGGACGAGACCACCTGCATGGTCGACGTGGCCCGCTACTTCCTCAGCTTCACTGAGGCCGAGTCGTGCGGCAAGTGCGCTCCCTGCCGTCTGGGTACCAGGCAGATGCTGGAGATCCTGACCAGGATCACCCGCGGTGAGGGGCATGACAGCGACATCGACACCTTACTCTCCATAGCCCAGACGGTAAAGGAGTGCTCCCTTTGCGGGCTGGGGCAGACCTGTCCCAACCCGGTGCTCACCACCATCAACTACTTCAGGGACGAGTACGAGGCCCACATAAGGGAGAAGAAGTGCCCCGCGGCGGTGTGCGACGCCCTGATGATATCGCCGTGCCAGCATACCTGCCCCGTGGGCATCAACATCCCCAAGTACGTGGCCCATATCGCCGCCGGCGAGTACCTGGAATCGGTCGAGACCATCAGGGAGCGCAATCCCTTCCCCGCCATCTGCGGCCGCATCTGCCACCATCCCTGCGAAAGCCGCTGCCGCCGCGGCGAGCTCGACGAGTCGGTGGCCATCCGCGCGCTGAAGCGCTTCGCCGCCGACTGGTATTTCGACCACGTCGACGAGCTGCCCCCACCCGAGCCCTTCCCTCAGACCAAGGGGCAGAAGGTGGCCGTGGTCGGGGCCGGCCCCTGCGGGCTGGCCTGCGCCTACTACCTGGCGCAGATGGGGTACCCCGTCACCGTGTTTGAGGCCCTCCCCGTGGGTGGCGGCATGCTCTCCGTGGCCATACCCGACTTCCGCCTGCCGCCCCAGGTAATCCAGAATGAGATAGACTACATCGCCAGGCGCGGTGTGGAGATACGGTACAACACCCCCATCAACGTGAATTTCACCGTGGAACACCTGAAGAAGGACGGCTACAGCGCCGTCTTCATCGCCGCCGGAGCGCAGAGGAGCCAGCAGATAGGCATACCCGGTGAGCTCGAGGATGTCGAGGGTTTTTACTACGGCCTGCGGTTCCTCCGCGACATCAAGATCGGCCGGCCCCTCAGAATCGGCAGTCGCGTCGCCGTCATCGGCGGCGGCAACGTCGCCCTCGACGCATCGCGCAGTGCCGTCCGCCTCGGCGCTGACGAGGTCAGCATCTACTACCGCCGCTCCCGCGAGGAAATGCCGGTGACCGAGGTGGAGTACGACGAGACCATCGCCGAGGGCATCAACGTCAATTTCCTCATCAGCCCCACCCGCATCGTCAACGACCACTGGAAGGTCGCCGGCCTCGACTGCATCCAGATGATGCTGGGGGAGCCCGACGACACCGGCCGCCGCCGCCCCGTACCCGTACCGGGCTCTGAGTTCTTCGCCGCGGCCGATACCGTCATCGCCGCGGTGGGTCAGGCCCCCGACCTGTCCTTCCTGCCGCCCGACAGCGCCCTGGAGCGCACCCGGTGGGAGAGGCTGTTCATCGATGACAACAGGCTGGCCACCAACGTCCCCGGCGTCTTCGCCGGTGGCGACTTCGTCTTCGGGCCGGGGATGGTCATCGAGGCTATCGCCGCCGGCAGGCGAGGGGCCATCGCCATAGACAAGTACCTCAGCGGCGATACGTCACGAGTTGAGATATACGACCTTAAACCCAGCGTCATCGAAGAAGTGGTGAAAGCGGAGGATGAAGCGGAGGAGTCGTGGGAGCCCAGGTTCAGGCCACCGATAACCCTTCTGCCCACCGAGGAGAGAAGGCGCAGCTTCACCGAGACCGAGCTTGGGTTCTCCGAGGAGGACGCCAGGCGGGAAGCGAAACGCTGCCTCAGATGCGACCTGGAGAAATGAGGAAGGACCGCCATGAAGTCGATAACGAAGCAGAAGCCCTTTGAAGAGGTGCAGCAACTACTGGACAAGCTCGACCGGGTGTTCATCGTCGGCTGCGGCACCTGCGCCACCATGACCAAGACGGGAGGTGTGGAGCAGGTCCAGGAGATGAAGGAACGGTTGCAGGAGTCGGGCAAGCTGGTGACCGGCACCGTCGTTATCCCCACCGCCTGCGATGAGATGACCGAGGCGGCCATGAGGGACAACAGCAGTTCCATCCAGAACGCTACGTGCCTACTCGTTATGTCATGCGCCCTGGGCGTGCACCGCGTCAGCCTCTACATCGGCAAGCCGGTGATTCCCGCGCTGGACACCCTGTTCATCGGCGTGGAGGACAGCCCCGGCGACTTCCACGAGGTCTGCGCCCAGTGCGGCCAGTGCATCATCGGGATGACCGCCGGCATCTGCCCGCTCACCGCCTGCCACAAGGGCCTGCTCAACGGCCCGTGCGGCGGCACCAACAACGGCAAGTGCGAGGTGGACGTCAACCGGGACTGCGCCTGGACTCTAATCTACAACCGCCTCAAAGAGCAGGGCAGGCTCGACCTCATGAAGCAGTACCAGCCGCCCAAGGACTTCCACGTGTCGCTCAGGCCCCGGGTCGCCAGGGTAGCCTAGGTAAGGAGAGAGCTATGGTTTCGAAGTTCAAGCAGGTGCTCAACTCCGGCAGGTTCGTCGTCACCAGCGAGATCGCTCCGCCGAAGGGGACGAATCTAGAGAAGATGCAACACCACATCGAGCTGCTCAAGGACAAGGTGGACGGCATGAACGTCACCGACCACCAGAGCTCGGTCATGCGCTTCCCCTCCATCGGCGGCTGTCTCGCCATCAAGGAAAGCGGCGGCGAGCCGATACTGCAGATGACCTGCCGCGACCGCAACCGCCTGGCCCTCCAGGCTGAGCTCCTCCTTGCCAGTACCCGGGGTATCGGAAATGTCCTGTGCCTCACCGGCGATGCCGTGCCCGTCGGCGACCACAAGGCCGCCAAGGGCGTCTTCGACCTCGACTCGGTGCAACTGCTCCGGGCCATCCGCCAGATGGAGGCGGGCACCGACCTGGGTGGCAACGAGCTCGACGGGACGGTCGGCTTCTGCGCCGGTGCCATCGTCACCCCCGAGGCCAACCCCATCGAGCCGCAGTTGATGAAGTTCGAGAAGAAGGTCGAGGCCGGCGCCGAGTTCTTCCAGACGCAGGCGGTGTACGACCTGGAGAACTTCGCCAGGTTCATGGACTACGCCCGCCAGTTCCGCGTCAAGATAATGGCGGGAATCGTGTTGCTCTCATCGGCCCGCATGGCCAAGTACATGACCGATAACGTGCCCGGAATCTTCGTGCCGCAGAATCTCATCGACGAGCTGGCCGGCGCCCCCAAGGGCGAGGCGCTCAACAAGGGCATCGAGATCGCCGGCCGCATGATCGCCGCCATCAAGAAGGGCAACCTGTGCGACGGCGTGCACATCATGGCCATCAACCGCGAGGAAACCGTCCCCGACATCCTGGCAGCCGCCGGTCTGTGACCGCGCCGAAGGCCCCGCAGGGCCAGCCGCTCCTCAGACCTCGGCATGCGCGTCCCGCTACCGGCCCCAGCGGAGCTTGGCGTAGAGCATGGCCACAGCCAGGACCAGGCTTACCGCGTTCCACACGATGACCGATAGAAGGCTCAGCCATACCCCATAGGCCAGCCAGCTACTCATGCCCAGCAAGAGGAGAAGGGTGAAGGGAAGGCTTATCTCCCGCGCGCTCCTCAGCTTGAACAGGCGCCATACCTGGGGGAGGAACCCCACCGTTATCGAAGCGCCCGCGATGAAACCCAACACCTCTTGCCAGACCAAAGCGCACCTCCCTGTCTATTCGTGGGTGGCCCTGCCGCCGCTCACCCGCGCTGGCCTGCCGGCGACGCCGCGCAGCCAACAAGCCATTCTATCACTACCGTCAACACGGCTCCTAACGCCTGTCCTATCCGGAGCACTGTCTCCTGTCATTCTGAGCCGAAGCTCTGAGCAAAGCGAAGAGGAGGCGAAGAATCTCGCGGACGCCTGAGATCCTTCGGTCGCCTTTGGCTCCCTCAGGATGACATGGGGAGGAGGGTGTTCCCACCCTTTCGCGGGCTGCCCTCCCACCGTTCGTGGTGAGCCCTTCGGCTGCGCTCAGGACAGGCCTGTCGAACCTCGCCACAGGCGAGTCGCCTTCGCAAACATAAGCCGCCCGCAAGGTTATCAACCAACACCCCCACTTTCGCCCTCTCCCATCAAGGGAGAGGGGATAGCCCGGCCGCGCAAGCACAGCTTGACAGCACGCCCCGGTCCGTGCTACACATCTCATGGCTGCACAGAGCCTCCGAGATCACCGCGCAGGGGACCTGCCGCAATGACAACCGATATCAAAGACACATACGCCGCCTATATCGCCTCGTGGTCCACCCACAACCCGGAGAAGGTGGCCTCCTTCTTCACCGACGACTGCGTCTTCGAGGACATGGCCTTCAACGTGACAATGCACGGCAAGGAGGAGCTGAAGCAGTTCGTCGCCACCACCTTCGCCGCCTACCCCGACTTCGCCATGGAGATGACGTCCGGATTCGGGAAAGACGAGTGGTTCGCCAGCGAGTGGGTAATGACCGGCACCCACACCGGTGACCTCTACGGAGCACCGGCCACCCGCCGCCGCTTCTCGGTGCGGGGCGCGTCCATCACCCGGTTCGAGGACGGCAAGATGAAGCGCCACACCGACTACTGGAGCCTCTCCCTCCTCCTTGAGCAGCTGAACCTGCCCCACGGCAGCGCGCGCTAGGCCTGCTCAAGCCGCGCCTGTCCCGCCCTCTGCACCAGCCACCGCCACCGACGGCCACCCCTTGACACCGTTAGGCGCTGTCGCTATAGTCCGCATGCGGTCAATGCACCGCGAGGAGGAGCAAGATGCTGAGCGCACGCAATCAGTTCAAGGGCACCATCAAGGAGGTGAAGCTGGGGCAGGTGATGGCCGAAATAGTCATCGCCGTGGGCGACCTGGAGGTCGTGTCGCTCATCAGCCGCACGTCGGCGGAGCGAATGAAGCTCAAGGCCGGCGATAAGGCCACCGCCGTGGTCAAGGCCACCGAGGTGATGGTCGACAAGCCCTAGCCAGCGGCGGACGCCTGCCGCTGCTCTGTGACCTCAGTACGCAGGGTGGGATCCTGTCATGTAGACGACAGGACACGATGCTGTGTGGCCCGGAGTCCCCGACCACCGCGGCCTACGGGCTTGAAATGAGGAACATGGCCAGGTAGGCACCCAGCACCGTGAGTGCGGCGATTGCCCCGGCCACGACGGCTACGACTTCCCTTCTCCTTGTCATCGCATCGTCCTCCATCTCACCGTAATGGTGCATGTCTGGCCGCGCTATCCGGCTATGGCAGCTCACGCTTGCCGCCCCATCAGCGCCTCACCAGCAAGGCCTTGGCCAGCGCGCCGTGCATGCGGCCGACGTACTTCGCCAGGTGCATGGTGAGCGTGGCCAGCAGAATACCGCCCACCACCAGCAGTGCCAGCATCCAGCCGGCGAAGTAGTACGGCCCCTCGCCCATGATGATCATGGGGATGTGAAGGCCAAGCTGCAGGATAGGCATGGCGATGGCCGACAGCGATAGGGCGAACAGGCTGACGAACACAGTGAAGTAAGTAATGCCCAGGGGTAGCTGCAGTAGCATGTACACGAGCGACAGCCAGGTGTGTGCATCGGCAATGATGTTCTTGAAGCGGACCCACAGCCCCCTGTTCCTGCGCTGGAACTGCGGCCGCCGCGGCATGCGTACCCCCAGCAACGCCTCAACGATACGCCCCTCCACCAGGCCGATACCTCTCACCGAGAGAATGAACAGGCCGGTGAAGGGCAGACCGATCACGAGGAAGAGCAGGCCAGCGGAGAGCGACATGCCCGTCATCACCCAGGTGAAGTAGAGTATGCCGGTCACCAGGGAGAACAGCAGATAGAGAAATGCCCCCCACGCCCTGAAGTCGGCGAAGACGCCGAAGAACCAGGTCAGGGGGTGCCGCCTGTGCTTCTCTTTGCGCGCCTCTTCCCGTTCTTCGACGTAACTGGGCCGGGCCATGGCCGGCGTGATGCGGTGCTCCATCTCGCGGTAGGCAGCGGCGACCTCTTCAGGCATGCCGTACCTCTCTATGATCTGAGACAGGGCGTCCGCCTCCGAAACGGCGGCGCCGTCCGCCGTGGCGCTGTCGAGAGCCGTCCTCAAGTACTCCTCGGCGTCGGAAAGCGCGTCCTGTATCATTGCGCGGTCACAACCGCGAAGCTCCTTCTTCAGGTGGGACAGGTAGTCATCAACAGTGCGAATCATCGTTGTCCTCCATCCATCACGCTGTCGACCAGCGCTTTTGTCCGGTCCCACACCTCCCGCCACCTCTCCAGCGTCCTCCGACCGGTCTCGGTGATCCTGTAGTAGCGCCGCGGCGGGCCGGACACGGATGGCTCCACCTCGCTCTCCAACAGCCCGCTGCTTTCAAGCGACCGCAGCACCGGGTACAGCGCTCCCTGTTTCATGAGGGGTATGTCTCCAGCACTCGCCTCTATCAGCCTGGCGATCTGGTAGCCGTACATTGGTGAAGAGGCACGCGCCAGAACACCCAGGAGAACAAGCGCCGTAGTCCCGGCATTCAACTCCTTCTGGAATTTCTTGGTCTCTTCGCTCGTACCGCTCAAGCCTGCCAGCTCCTCCGCGGGCAACAGTACAAATCTCGAGGTAGTTGCCGCAATGATAGTGCCCTGTTAACGTTATGCTATCTATTAAGTAGATACCCTTACGGACTTCATGCTACTACGCACTTGATAATAGTCCCCGCAGGGCGGATTGTCAACGTCGTTTATCACGGTTGAGGGGCAGTGAGAACGGCCCAGCGAAATAGCGCGCCGTCTAGCTTCGGTATGTCGCCACAAATCCTGGCAATTCCGCTCTCTCCGCACCGCGGCAGGGACAGAACGCCTTATTTGCCCTGTCCGTCTTGTGGTGAGGCATCAATACGCCATCTCGCGGAGTGCGGAGAGAGAGGTTGCAGGAAACAGAAGACGGTGTCAGGCCGTCTCAGCGGAAAGCCGCCACGAGACGAAGAGCAGCGCGGCGGCAACGAGGTAGGGCAGGCCCAGCATCGACCAGGCCAGGAAATGGCTATGCCCGGCAAGGAGCCCTATGTGGATGGCGAATCCGACGGAAGTGAGCACCAGCAGTATGCCACCAAGTCGCAGCCGCCACCACGACACAATGCAGCCTGCCAGTCCCAGCGCCCCAAGCACACCTATGAGAGCACCCTGTATCAATTCGGCCTGGTTGCCCGCCCCCCAGCCTTCGGTGACAGCCTCACCAATCGCGCTGGCGATCACCATGAGGAGGATGAGCGCCGCTGCAAGCAGCCCGATTGCCCGTGCTGCCCACCTCATTCCTTTCGCCGCACCACGTTGCGTGCTCCCCACCATCGGTCACCCTCCTGCATAGAGACAGGATACCGCCTGGCGTGCCCATAGTAAGCCTCTTCCCGACGGGTGTCAAAACCCCGGCATGCACGGCGGCACACCGGCTGGCACGGCCCGACATTCCGGCACTCGGGCCTTACGGCCTTGACAAAGGCCGCCCTAAAGCTATCATTGAGGCGTCTCAGCGCGGACCCGACAGTCTCATTGAGATGGTGAGCGCATGGCGGAGTACATAGTCGCCCACGACGTGGGCACCAGCGGCAGCAAGGCCGTCCTGGTGGACACCGACGGCCGCGTGTGGGGCAAGGCCTTTGCCCCCTACCGGGTGTACTATCCCCGGGCCGACTGGGCGGAGCAGCAGCCGGAGGACTGGTGGAGCGCGGTGTCCTCGACCACAAGGCAGCTCCTGGAACGGACCGCGGTCAAACCGGGCGACATAGCGTGCGTGGTCTACAGCACGCAGATGCTCGGCATCATACCCATGGACAGCGCCGGCGAGCCGCTGCGGCCGGCGATAATCTGGCTGGACAACCGCGCCTGCGACCAGGCCTGCCGCGTCATGAGGAGGTTCGCCGGCCCCCGCATCTTCGCCACCGTCGCCGGGGCCACCCTCTGCGGCAAGGACGGCATCCCCAAGCTGATGTGGCTCAGAGAGGAGGAGCCCGACACCTACGGGAAGATGGCCTCTTTCCTCGACGTGGACGGCTACCTCATCCACCGCAGCACCGGTGAGATGGTCATGGACTGGTCCGGCGCCTCCGTCTTCGTCGGCCTCGACTTCAAAAAGCGGCCCTGGCTTCACGATATCTTCCTCCGCTACATCGGCATCGACGAGGGCAAGTTCCCGCGCCTGGTGCGCTCAATCGACAGGGTCGGCGGGCTTACGAAGGAGGCGGCCTCACAGTGCGGCCTCCTCGAGGGAACGCCGGTGATAGCCGGCGCCGGCGACGCCCCCTGCGCCGCCGTGGGGTCGGGCGCGGTCGGCGAAGGCGACGGCCACGTCTACCTGGGCACGTCGGGATGGGTCGGCGTGGTCACCAGCCGCATGCCGACGGGCACGTGCGGCGTGGCCGCGGTCCATTCCGCTGACCCGGACAAGGCCTTCCTCTTCGCCGAGACCGAGACCGCGGGGGCCTGCCTCCAGTGGATCGCCGACCAGTTCTACCGCGCCGAGCAGAGAGACCCGCAGGTGTCCAACGTATTCGCCCTCATGGACGAGAAAGTGGCCGAGGTGACGCCGGGCTCGGACTACCTCATCTTCACCCCGTGGCTGTACGGCGAGCGGGCGCCGGTGGACGACTGCTACGTTCGCTCCACCTTCCTCAACCTCAGCGCCAGCCACACCCGTGAACATCTGCTGCGCGCGGTGTACGAAGGAGTGGCCTACAACATCAGGTGGATCGTGGAGATTGTCGAGGACAAGTTCCACTTCCCGCTGCCCGTTCTGAGGGTGATAGGCGGCGGGGCGAGGAGCGAACCGTGGATGCGCATCCTCGCCGATGTGACCCACAAGAGGGTGGAGACGGTGGCCGACCCGCAGGAGGCGGGGGCGGTCGGGGCGGCCCTGGTGGCGGCGGTCGGCCTGGGCGTCTATCCCGACTTCGAATCGCTGAAGAGGGTGGTCAAGGTGGACAGGACGGTGGAGCCCGATGCTGCGAATGCCGCGACCTATGACTTTCTCTTCCAGTCGTACAAGGAGGTCTACGGCAACCTGAAAGGCCTCTATAGCAGACTCAACCAGCGAAGGTCTGCCGAGGCAAGCCTGTCAAAGGCCAAATCATAGGGGGTGTTCAAATGGACGAGATGCAGATCCTATCACAGCCGGTGGCATTGCCCGACGGCATAGACTATGACGAGTACATCGTCGCCACCTACCTCGTCACCTACCACAAGATCATCCCGGTGCCGAGGCTGGCCCTGGCCCTCGCCGTCGAGCAGAGCACGGGTACGTGGGTGGCGGTGCCCGGGGAGACGCCGGAGGTGCGCTGCCAGCACGTGGCCAAGGTCATCGGGGTGTACGAGGTGCCCGACCACGAGTTCGAGGTGCCCCCGGGGGTGGAGACCAGGGACTACATCGTCCAGATCGCCTTCCCCGAGGTGAATATCGGCGAGCAGATACCTATGCTGTTGACCGCGGTGGTGGGCAACCTCTCCATGGGCGGCAAGATAAAGCTGCTCGACGTGCGCTTCCCCGAGAAGTACGTCGCCGGCTTTGGGGGGCCGAAGTTCGGCATCCACGGCGTCAGGGAGGTCATGGGTGTCCCGCAGCGCCCACTGCTGAACAACATGATAAAGCCGTGCACCGGCTACCCGCTGGAGGTCGGAGCGGAGCTGTTCCGCCAGGCGGCACTGGGCGGGTGTGACATCATCAAGGACGATGAGCTGCTGGCCGACGCCTCTTTCAACTCCGTCCTGGGGCGCGTCAAGCGGTACATGGAGATTGAGAAACAGGTCTACGAGGAGACAGGCGAGCATACGCTTTACACGGTGAACGTATCGGATAAGGTGCCCAAGATCTTCGAGAATGCCAGGCGCGCTGTGGAGCTGGGGGTCAACGCCATCATGGTGAACTTCCTCGCGGTGGGACTGCCGGTGATGCAGGCGCTCGCCGAGGACCCCGCGGTGAACGTTCCCATCCTGGGACACATGGACGTGGCCGGGGCGATGTACATGTCCCCCTTCCACGGCATGAGCTCGCACATCGTGCTGGGCAAGCTGCCCCGCCTTGCCGGCGCCGACATCGTGGTCATCCCCGCCCCCTACGGGAAGGCGCCGGTGATAGTCGACAAGTTCCTCAACGTCGCCCGCAACCTGTCCTTCCCGCTGTACGACCTGAAGCCAACCTTCCCCATGCCGTCGGGCGGGATTACACCCTCGATGGTACCCGACGTGATGAGAGACCTGGGCAATGACATCGTCATAGGCGCCGGTGGGGGCATACATGCTCATCCTCAGGGGCCGGTCGCCGGCGGTAAAGCGTTCCGCCAGGCCATCGATGCCACGATGCAGGGCATATCGCTGGAGGAGTACGGCAAGGACCACCCCGAGCTGGAGGCGGCGCACCGGCAGTGGGCCGAGGTGTTCAAGAAGGGACTTCCCCTGTAGAGAAGGAGGAGAACATGTCTAAGGTCACGGTTCTGGGAGGGTGCGGGGCGGTTGGCAGCATAGCTGCGGGAATGCTTGCTTCCACCGACCTCTTCTCTGAGGTTGCCATTGCCGACGTCAGCATGGCCAGGATAAGGGAGACCATCCACAGGCTGAAGGCGGACAAGCTGTCCGCGGTCGAGTTCGACGCCGATTGCCCCGGCAGCATAAAGAAGGCCATCGCCGGCTCGGCGGTCGTCCTCAACTGCGTGGGGCCGTACTACAGGTACGGGCCCATCATCCTTAAGGCGGTCATAGAGTCCGGAATCAACTATGTCGATGTGTGCGACGACTTCGACGCCACCGAGGTACTCCTCGGTATGGACGACGCCGCCAGGGCGGCGGGTATTTCGGCGCTCATCGGCATGGGCAGCTCGCCGGGAATCGCCAACATCCTGGTGAAGCTGTGCGCCGACCTGCTCTTCGACCAGGTCGAGTCGGTGGACATATACCACGCCCACGGAGGCGAGAAGGTGGAAGGACCGGCGGTGGTCAAGCACCGAATCCACTCCATGTCGGTTGACATCCCGATGTTCCTCGACGGCAAGTTCACCACGGTGCGGCTGTTCGAGGAGAGCGGGCGCGCCCTGGAGGAAGAGACCGAGTTTCGCGATGTGGGCACCTACAGTGTCTACGGCTATCCCCACCCGGAGACGATAACCCTCCCCAAGTACCTCAAGGGCGTGAAGCGGGTGACCAACCTCGGGCTGGTTCTCCCGCCGGCGTACGCCCAGCTCATCAAGGACATCGTCAGACTGGGCATCACCGGGGACGAACCCATCGAGGTGCAGGGCCAGCCGGTAGTCCCTCTCGAGTTCGCCGTCGCCTACATACTCTCTCAGCGGGACCGGCTGACGCAGGAGGCCGGCCTCACCGGCCCCATGGGCTGTCTCAAGATCGTGGTGAAGGGGACGAAGAACGGGGAACAGGGCGCCTACGTTTTCTCCATGTCGTCGAAGAGCGAGGGGATGGGGGGGGAACAGGCATCCCCGCCGCCCTTGGGGTGATGCTCATGGCGAGCGGCAAGATCACCGAGAAGGGTGTTAACCCGCCGGAGGGCTGCATGAACCCCATGGACGTGTTGAAACTGGCCACGACGAGCGTGAGAAGAAGCGGCGGCAGCCAGGGCTTCCCCATCGCGATTGAGCACATCGATTCGGCGGGGAAGGTGCAGGAGATCGACCCCCGGAAGGCGCTGGGCGGCTGACGCAACCGCCGCCACCCGCATTTCCGTCCCGGCACGGTGGGATCTAGCCGTTGCGCTGGTGACGACAGCGAAGCATATGCCGAGGGCTCAGGTTGAGCCGGCTGGTTTGCCTTCATCGCCCGGTTCGGGCGACAGCAGCTTCTCCAGTTTGTCGTCGTAGCCTGCCACTATGAGGATATCATTGGGCTTCAACACCTCTCCCTGGTCCGGAGTGACGATAACCTCCTTCTCGTGCTGAAGCAGCAGCACGGCGACCCCCAGCTTCCCGCGCCGGCCCAGTTCGAGGTCGACGAGCGTCTTTCCGACGAAATGTGCTGGCGCCACGACCTTGGCCACACCGTAGTCCGGCCCTACCGAGATGTAGTCCACGACGTGCGTCAGGGTGAGGTTGTGGGCAACCCTGGCCCCCATCTCGCTCTCCACATAGACGACCTTGTCAGCCCCTATCCTCTCGAGTATGGCGCCGTGCAGCTCGTTCTCCGCCCGGGCTATCACGTAGGGCACGCCGAGCTTCTTCGCCAGGATGGTGGATAGCACGCTGCTCTGTATTGCCGCTCCCATCGCCACCACCACGACGTCGAAGTTGCCGATGCCCAGCTCTTGAAGGACCTCCTCGTCGGTGGCATCTGCCTGGACCGCATGGGTTATATGAGATGCGAGGCTCTGCACCTTCTTCTCGTCAGTATCCAGCGCCAGCACGTCATGGCCCAGCTCGTACAGAGCTTTGGCCAGGCTGACGCCAAACCGCCCCATCCCTATGACGACGACCTGTCTTCTCATATTTTACCTCCTAGCCAATGCGTACGTTCTCCTGAGGATAGCGCAGTGTAGTGGCCCTCTGGCGCTGGATGAGGGACAGCACCAGCGCAAGCGGCCCCAGCCTCCCGGCAAACATAGTGACGGTCACGATCAGCCGCCCCGCAAGAGAGAGCTCAGGGGTGATACCGGTCGACAGCCCAACGGTGCCAAACGCCGATACTGTCTCGAAAAGCAGACTCAGAAAGCTGAATACCTCGGTCACCGTCAGCAGGAAGACGACGACAGTGACAAACGCCAGCGACAGCATCACCACGGCGAGCGCTCGATTGACCTGTTGGCTGGCAAACTCGCGACCGTGGGCGCCGGCGTGTTCCCTGCCCCGCAGCAGGCTCCATATCGTGGCGACGAGCATGCCAAAGGTGTTCACCTTGATGCCTCCAGCGGTCGACCCTGACGCTCCACCAACGAACATCAGCAGAATGGTGAAGAACAGCGAGTAGTCCGCTATCCGGCCGACATCGACCGTGGTGAAGCCTGCGGTCCTGGGGGTCACTGACTGGAAGAAGGCGCTGAGCAGCTTCTGAGGAAAGGGAAGGCTGCCCAGCGTGGCCGGGTTGGAGTACTCAATCAGCATAATCGCTATCGTCCCCACCACGAGCAGCCCCAGGCTCGTCGTCAACACCAGTTTGCTGTCCAGGCAGAGCCTGGCAAACCGCCGCGCCCTGGCGACATCGGCAACCACCAGGAAGCTTATACCGCCCAACAACACCAGTGCCGCCGTTACCAGTACCACCAGAGGGTCTTGTTGATAATCAAGCAGGCTGCGGAAGTTGCCAAAGATGTCAAACCCGGCGTTGTTGAACGCCGAGACCGCATGGAACACCGACTTCCACAGAGCCAACCCCAGACTGCCCTCACCGGAGAAGCGCACCAGGAACAGGACGGCGCCGACGCCCTCGGCAAGTAGACTGAAGATGGCGATCCTCTTAACCAGCCTGATGAGGCCCGCCAGCTTGTCTAAGCCCATTGACTCCCTGATGAGCAGCCGCTCGCGGAGCCCGATCCTCCGTCCCAATGCCATCAAGAGCAGTGTGGCACTGGTCATGAAGCCGAAGCCGCCAATTTGGATGAGCGCGAGGATGACGATCTGACCGAAGAGGCTCCAGTACGTGCCGGTATCCACCACCACAAGCCCGGTGACACACACCGCTGACGTGGCAGTGAAAAGGGCATCAACGAAGGGGGTGAAGTGGCCCGCCTTGCTCGATACCGGCAGCGCAAGCAGCAGCGTGCCAAGGGCTATGACGCCGAGGAATCCGTATACCAGCACCAGAGGTGACCATGTTGCCGTCCTCGGCCGGCGCACAGCGCGAAGAGCAATGTGCCACGGCCTAACCACCGGCACACGAAAAACTCTGTCTCCCAACCGGCGAATGTACTTCTGCTGCATCCCCCCCGTACCTTCGACGGGCAATTCTAGACCTCCCGCCCTGCAGCGTCAAGTCACGGACACCGGCGGGCGCAACGGCCCACCATCGCCATGCCAGAGGACCATCGCGGTGCCCTGAAGCGCCAACCAGTAGCTACGGGAGCGGCCCGCTGAAGCCCACTTGACCGGTAGCCGAGAATGGCGTAAACTATAATCGTAGATGCGCATATAGGCGGAGATGGTGGTATGCGTGAACTGGTGAAGGCCTTCAAGGCGCTCTCCGGCGAGACCCGGCTCAGGATCCTCAAGCTCCTGCTGGAGCGCGAGTGCTGCGTGTGTGAGGTGATGCAGGCGCTCGACATCTCTCAGACCCGGGCCTCGCGCAATCTGAACGCGCTGTACGATGCCGGGTTCCTCAAGCTGAGGAAGGATGGCCTGTGGTCCTTCTATTCCATCGATGAGGAGCGTGTGCAGGGGTACATGGCCGAGTTGGTCGAAGCGGTGGACAAAGCGCTGGAGGGGAATGAAGCGGCGGCTCTTGACCGCGAGCGCCTCAGCAGGGCTGAGCGGGTCGGTCCTGAGTGCGTGCGGCGCGCCCGCGGCTGACCCCTTTTTTTGAGCCCCTATATGCGTAGCTGCGCAGCTAAGGAAACAGATAGAGCACTATGGGTGTATTCATCGAGCTTCTCTGGGGCGGCCTGACCGCACTGGCCGAGTACCTCTCACTTCACGTCCTCACCTGCCTGGTCCCGGCGTTCTTCATCGCCGGCGCCATCGCCGCCCTCGTGTCCCAGGGTGCCGTGCTCAAGTACTTCGGCCCCCAGGCCAGGAAGCTCCTCTCATACAGCGTGGCTTCCGTCTCGGGCACCATTCTGGCGGTGTGCTCCTGCACGGTACTGCCTCTTTTCGGGGGTATCTACAAGAGAGGTGCCGGCCTGGGGCCAGCCATTGCCTTCCTGTACTCAGCGCCAGCGATCAACGTGCTGGCCATCATCTACTCGGCACGCCTGCTGGGCTACGACCTGGGAGCGGGGCGGGCGATCGGCGCCATCATCTTCGCCGTGGTCATCGGGCTGATCATGGCCCTCATCTACCGCAAGGAGGAGACGGCCAAGGACGCCCAGGCCTTTGCCGCTCTTGACGCGGACCCGGAGGCGAAGCCCTGGTGGAAGCAGGCTATCTTCTTCGCCCTGCTGGTGGGCATCCTCGTCGCCGCCTCATCGAAGCAGTGGATTGCCACGGGAGTGCTGCTCGCCGTCCTGGCCGTGGTGCTGTGGCGCTGGTTCAAGAGGGGCGAACTCGTCGAGTGGCTGAAGGAGACCCTCCGCTTCGTCAGGTTGATCGCACCGTGGCTCCTTGGGGGGGTGTTCGTCGCCGGCATGATACGGGCCGGCGTCCCCGAGTCGGTGATCACGCCGGTCGTTGGCGGCAACACCCTTCTGGCCAACTTCACCGCTTCTTTCGTCGGCTCGCTGATGTACTTCGCCACGCTCACCGAGGTGCCCATCGTCAGGGCGTTCATGGACCTGGGCATGGGCAAGGGGCCGGCGCTGGCGCTGCTGCTGGCGGGGCCGGCCCTTTCGCTGCCCAACATGCTGGTGATTCGCGGCATAATGGGGACGAAGAAGACGCTGGTCTACATCGCGCTGGTGGTAGTGATGGCTACCATCTCAGGGTATGTCTTCGGACTCATAGTCCAGTAGAGCAAGGAGGTGTCGACATGATAATCAAGGTTCTGGGGCCGGGATGCGCCCGGTGCGACCAACTGAAGAAGACGGCGAAACAGGTGGTGCAAGAGCTGGGGATCGATGCCAGCATTGAAGAGGTCAAGGACATCAAGAAGATTATGGAGTACCCCATCCTGACAACTCCGGGCCTGGTGCTGAACGAAGAGCTCGTCTGCTCCGGCAAGGTGCCCGACAAGGCGGAAGTGACCCGGCTCATAATCAACGCCCTCGCCAGGGAAGAGTCCGGCAAATAGCAGCTGGGGTTGGACATGAGCAAGCTGGTTGACAGAGTGAAGCACGGTGGAACATTGCTGTTGCACCCATACGTCACCCTGGTCAGCCGCCTTGTTCTCGCCGGTTCGTTCATCTTCGCCGGGGTGGCCAAGCTGCCCTACCCCGAGACTCTCATCTGGGAGATCAACCAGTATCACATCCTGCCTCCTTCTCTGGCCACGGCCTACGGCTATGTACTGCCTCCGCTCGAGATTGCCCTGGGGGTGTTTGTCCTCCTCGGCTTGTTCCTCAAAACAAGCGCCTTGGTCAGTGAATTGGCCGTCCTGAGCTTCACCATTGCCAAGGTCTACGCCCTGGCCCGAGGGTTCGACATCGACATATGCGGCTGCTACGGCCCGGCGGTCCCCCTGCTGTCGGTGCACAGCCTCGCCATAGACTTCGTCCTGCTCGCCCTGGCGCTCCAGATAGTCTTCCATCGAGGTGAGTTCCTTTCGCTGGGAGTGTGGCTCCAGCGCCGGGCGCAGCCGCGCCAGCAGTGTTAGCAAGGAATCAGGGCCGCGAGCGCAACGGGGGACTTTCGCCAAGCAGCGCCGGCAGTCGGAACCCACACAGAAACAGCAGTGTTTCTCCATAATCCCTCCACATACCGCTTGTATCATGGATTTGGAAGATGAAAAAGGAGGTGTTGCCATGAGACGACGGTCCAAGCTCTTGATCGCAGCCCTCGCTGCAGTAGGCCTGCTGGTGCTGGGCATCAGCGGCGCGGCCTTCGCCGCCAGCCCCACGGCCACTCCAGACGCGGACACAACCACCGCGGAGACAGGCGGTTGGGGTGAACCCGGAGCCGGCGACGGCCCCGGCGAGATGCACCAGTGGGGCGAGCCAGGCCAGCAGGGCGCCTGCTGGGGTGAGCCCGGACTGGGCAGCGGCCCCGGCGAGATGCACCAGTGGGGCGAGCCAGGCCAGCAGGGCGCCTGCTGGGGTGAGCCCGGACTGGGCAGCGGCCCCGGCGAGATGCACCAGTGGAGCGAGTCGGGCCAGCAGGGCTCCTGTTTGCGCGAGTCGGGCCAGCAGGGCGCCGGCCTGGGCGATCCCAGCCTGTGCACCGGCCCCGGCGATATGCACCGGTGGGGCGCGGGTTCCAACTAGACAATCGCATGCTTTCCAGCAGCAAGGAGGCGCCTCGCTATAGAGCCGCCTCCTTTGCTTGACGGTTTGACATTTCTCGGCAAGGCAAAGACAATTACCCCATTCGACTGAGGTTTGGCCAGGCATTTCATGGCAAAGAAGAAGATCCTGGTAGTAGACGACGAGGAGAAGATCGTCCGCATCGTGAAGGCCTATCTGGAGAGGGAGGGCTACACCGTCGCCGCCGCCTATGACGGCAAGGCGGCCCTGGCGATGGCCAGGGCGGAGGCTCCAGACCTTGTCCTTCTCGACCTCATGCTGCCAGAGGTGTCAGGATGGGACGTGTGCCGCAGCCTGCGAGCCGAGTCAAACGTGCCCATCATCATGCTCACCGCCCGGGATGAGGATACCGACAAGATAGTCGGCCTCGAACTGGGCGCCGACGACTACGTGACCAAGCCGTTCAACCCCAGAGAACTGGTGGCGCGGGTGAGAGCGGTCCTCCGCCGTGCCGAGAGCCCTCAAGAGAAGAGAAGAATGGTATTCGGCGACCTGACAGTGGACCTTGACAAGCACGAGGTCAGGCATGCCGGCAGACTTGTCGAGTTGACGCCCACCGAGTTCGAACTCCTCAGAGTCCTCGCCGAAGCTCCAGGACGGGTATACAGCCGCATGCAGTTGCTGGACAAGGTGCAGGGCTACGCCTACGAGGGCTACGAACGCACCATCGACAGCCACATAAAGAACCTGCGCAAGAAGCTGGAAGCAGACCCCGAAAAACCGCGATACATAGTCACGATACGAGGAGTGGGCTACAAGCTGGGGCAGGGCGGATATGCGTAGTCTGAACTGGAAGCTGACACTCGCCCTCCTCCTGGTCGTTGCCGTCTCCGTGGGTCTTACCGCGTATCTGACCAACCTTCGCACCACCAGCGAATTCAGCCAGTACGTTTCCCAGGGCAGACTGTCCTATGTAGAGCAGGTACAGGAAACCCTCAGCGAATACTATGCCGACACGGGTAGCTGGCAGGGAGTACAGGGGCTGTTCGACGACCTGCCCCAGTACGGCACTTACAGGCTGGTGCTGGCTGACGCCTCGGGCGTCATAGTGGGCGATACCGATGCCGACTGGCTCGGCCAGACCGTCGCCCAGATAGGCCTCGCAGACCCGGCGAGCGTCGTCGTCTCCGGCCACGCGGTGGGTGCACTCTATCTGGTGTCATCCTCGACGGGGCATGGACAGGGCAAGGGCCAGGCGTCCGGCCCCGGAGGCCCGGAGCAGCAACCGCTGACCGGTGAGGAAGAAGACTTCCTCAACCGCTTCAACACGTCACTGATAATAGCCGCAGCGGTGGGAGCCGTTGTGGCCATACTACTCGGCCTGGTGCTGACACGACAGATCACCAGGCCCATCAAGGAGCTGAAGAAGGGGGCCAGCCGCATCGCCGCCGGGAGACTGGGCTACAGGGTGAAGGTGAAGTCGAAAGACGAGTTCGGCGAGCTGGCCCGGTCGTTCAACTCCATGGCTGCCAGCCTGCAGAACAGCGAGCAGGCGCGTCAGCGGCTCCTCGCCGACATTGCCCACGAGCTGCGCACCCCGCTGTCCGTCATCGAAGGCACCGTGGACGCCATGCTCGACGGGGTCTTTCAAGCCGATGCGTCCAATCTTCGTTCGATAAAGGAGGAAACGGCACTGCTCACCCGGCTCGTGGCCGACCTGCGGGACCTGTCGCTTGCCGAGTCAGGACAACTGAAGCTGGAGATCGAGCCAGTAGACCTGGCAGACCTGGTACAGAGGCTGGTCTCCCAGACCGAGGTCATTGCGCGGCAGAAGGACATCACAATGAGGGTCGACCTAGCGGAGCAACTGCCTCAAGTCCAGGCAGACGGGAAACGCATCGAGCAGGTCGTGGCAAACCTTCTCAGCAATGCGCTGTACCACACACCGGCAGGAGGCAGTGTCGCGGCGACCGTGGCACGGGCTGGTTCCATGCCCGGGTATCAGGGAGGCAAAGACGACGTACTGGTCTCCATCGCCGACACCGGGGAGGGAATATCTGCCGAGCATCTCCCACATATCTTCGAGCGTTTCTACCGGGTTGACGATGCCCGGTCCAGGAAGAGGGGAGGCGCCGGTCTGGGCCTCGCCATCGCCAGGCAGATGGTGGAACTCCATGGAGGCAGAATCTGGGTGGAGAGCGACCCGGGAAAAGGGAGCAGGTTCTCCTTCACACTGCCCGCATCTGGCCAGGCCTGATTCCCCCGTCCTATCCCACGCTTCCGTTGTCCCTTCCATGCCTCGCGACAATAGGGCTTCAAGCCCTCGTCGCGGCACTTGACAAACGTCACAAGGCATATTACCATATTCATATATATGAATACTGGAATACGATAGCGGAGCAGATGATGGACGAATCCAGAGCATTGCTGTTTAGACTGCAGGCCGAGATCTGCAAGACCCTCGCCGACGCCAAGCGCCTGATGATCCTTCACGCGCTGCGCGACGGTGAGATGTCGGTGGGCCAGTTGGTGGCTGACCTGGGTCTTCCGCAGTCGAACGTCTCGCAACACCTGGCCATCCTTCGTGACCGGGGCATCGTGAGCACACGTCGCCACGGCAGGACCATCTACTACAGCCTGGCCTACCCCAGGATCGCCGAAGCCTGCGACCTGGTGCAGAGCATCCTGGAAGAGCAACTGGCGGACAGCCAGGTCCTCGCCGTTTCGCTCGGCTCCCTTGACTGAGTAACACAACGAGCTACGAGAGGAGGGTGTGATGGGTCGACTCAATGCCAAGCATCGAGCATACCTTGAAGAGAGATTCGGGAGCCGTGTGTGCTTTCGCAAGACGGAACGCAAGCTCTACGGCCACGACATCGCCGCGATGCCCAGCCTCATCAAACCTCTGGTCGGCAACACGACCCCTGACGCCGTTGTTCAGCCAGAGACAGAAGAGGAACTGGTCGAGCTGACACGCTGGGCAGCGGAGCGGAGCATACCCCTCACCCCACGCGGCAAGGCGTCGTCCGGCTACGGCGGCGTGTTGCCGGTGAAGAAGGGCGTGGTGGTGGACTTCTATCGCATGAACCGCATTGTCCATATCGACCCCGAGACGCAGACGGCCACCGTGCAGGCCGGCGTCGTCTGGGAGAAGCTGGACAGGGAGCTGGAGAAGCACGGCCTCACGGTTCGCCTGTATCCGACGAGCTATCCCGGTTCAACCGTTGGCGGTTGGCTGGCGCAGGGTGGCGCCGGCATCGGCTCCTACGAAGCGGGCTGGTTCCCCAACAACGTACTCAGCGCTCGAGTAGTGCTGCCCGACGGCACCGTCAGGGAGTTCAAAGACTCGGAGCTCGACGTCATCGCTGAAGCCGAGGGCATCACCGGTATGATCAGCCAGTTGACCATTCGCGTCCAACCACGGGAGGAGCTGGAGCTGGTGGCGGTGGCCTGTCCCGACGCCCATGACTTCCAGCGACTGCTGCAGTCCATAGTGGATGAGCAACTGCCCATCTGGTCGCTTATCTTCATAAATCCGCGTATGGCGGAGTTGAAGAACCGCGCTCCTCTCATGGAGCACCACGGCCACCCGGTGGAGGAACGCGTTCTCCTGCCAGCGGCCTATATCATGACCCTGGCCTTCCGCGCCAAAGACGCTCAAGCGGTGAAGGAGAAGCTGCCGGAGCTTCTCAAGCCGTGCCAGGCGGAGATGCTCAGCGACCGCATAGCGCGGCACGAGTGGAAGAACCGTTTCAGACTGATGGTGGTCAAGCGTCTGGGCCCCAGCCTGGTACCGGCCGAGGTGGTGATTCCGCTGTCTGCTCTCGGCGATGTGCTCACCGAGATAGAGCAGAAGGTGGCCCAGCCCATCGTCAAGGAGGGCATCGTCATCCGCGAAAGCTCCAACGGCCAGCCCGAGGTAGTGATACTCGGCTTCATCCCCAGCGACCAGCGCAATTTCAACTACAACTTCGTCTTCGCCCTGGCCCTGACCATCATGAAGATCGCCGAGAGGCACGGCGGGCGGCCCTACGCCACAGGGCTGTACTTCGCCAGGAACGCAGAGGCGGTCTTCGGAGCCGACCGCGCACGCCGCATACGGGCGTTCAAGAGGGAGGTAGACCCCAGGCAAATCCTCAACCCCGGCAAGGTAATCGGAAATCGCCTGGTAGGTCTCTTTCTCAGCCTGGCCCACACCTTTGAGCCAGCCATCCGACCTCTGGGCAACCGCGTCATTCCCCAGATCGGCGAACGGCCGACAAAGCGCATGCGCGACATACCATCCGACGTGGCGTGGTATGCCTACGGGTGCTCGCAGTGTGGCTACTGCGTCGAGGAGTGCGACCAGTTCTACGGCCGCGGCTGGGAGAGCCAATCCCCACGAGGCAAGTGGTACTGGCTCCGAGAGTACATGGAAGGTCGCGAGGAATGGGACCAGTTCATGGTCGACACCATTCTGGCATGCACCACCTGCGAGTTGTGTAACCTGCGCTGCTCTGCCGCGCTCCCCATAGAGCCCGCGTGGATGAAGCTGCGCGGGCAACTGGTGGATGAGAAGAAGCTGATGACAATCCCACCCTTCGAGATGATGGCGGCGGCGCTTCGCAAAGAGGGCGACATCTGGGCCGGCTACCGCGAAAACCGCATCGCGTGGTTCCCGCAGGACCTGCTGGACAAGCACGGCCCGTCTCATCGAGCGAAGGCAGTGTACTTCGCTGGCTGCACCGCAAGCTACGTGGAGCAGGACATCGCAATGGCCAGCGTCCGGCTTCTCGACGCGGCCGGCGTCGACTTCACCCACGTGGGCGAGAAGGAGAACTGCTGCGGCACGCCCATGCTGGTATGCGGCAAGTGGGACGTCTTCGCGGAGACAATGAGGAAGAACATCCAGGCGGTCAAAGAGACAGGCGCCGATACCGTTATCACATCATGTCCCGCCTGCGACATGATGTGGCGACAGGTCTACCCGGAGTGGGCTGAGAAGCTGGGAATCGACTACGGAATCACGGCGAGGCACTACAGCGAGGTGCTGGCGGAGAAGATACAGGCGGGGGAGTTCTACTTCCCCACCGTCGGCCAGAAGCCGTGCACCGTTACGTGGCATGACTCGTGCCACATCGGCCGGGCGTCCGGTGTCTACGACGCGCCCCGCCAGCTTATCCAGGCCATTCCCAACGTGAACCTGGTGGAGATGAGCCATAACCGCGAGGCGGCTCACTGCTGCGGGAGCGTGCTGACCCTTATCAAAGACCCGCCAGTGGCCGCCGATGTGGGCAAGACGCGTCTCGATGAGGCCACCGAGGCCGGCGCGGACAAGGTACTGGCCCTCTGTCCCTGCTGCGAGTTCCAGTTCCGCGTCAGCGCTGACAAGAAGGGCCTACCCGTTGAGGTAGTGGATTTGGCTCGCTTCGCCGCATCGGCGCTTGGCTACGACTTCCCCGACCCCAATCCGGAGGTGCAGAGGCAGTGGGCGGTGTTCGAGGCTATGATCGCGCTCATGACGCCTCAGGGCTTCGCCGACCTCATGGGCACGATGTGGCCCGAGCTCCTCGACGCCATGCCCTTCGGCATGGGCCCCATGATGCGAGCGATGGGGAAGATCCCGGGGACTCTTGAGCTGATGAAGCCCATGTTCCCCATCCTGTTCCCCAGGCTGCTGCCGATGATGATACCCAAGGTGATGCCGGTCATGCTAGACCGAGTGGCGGAGCGCATACCGATGCCAGACTATATGAAGGAGCAAATGCCGGAGTTGATGCCCGCGGTTGTGAACGGACTCATGCCGCACATGATCGGGGACGTCGTACCGCTGGTGACTCAGCCCATGATCGACTACTTGAGGGGGAGAGACAGCGCGTAGGTGTCACGCTCTGAACCCAGAACCAACGGGATGTGCCCGCGACGCGACCGTGCCCGAATCGCCGGGCTCGGCCTCATCTATGAATCGCTCCCCGCATCGCCCGGCTCATCACGGCCGTTCTGTGGTTCACAGTGAACCACGACGCTGACGGGGCGGTCGAGTGCTCCGTCGATGGCCTCCTCTACAGCGGTGCAAATAGCATGGCTTTCGCCTACCAAGAGCCTGTCATCGACGACCACGGATACGTCCATGAACACCTCCCTCCCCACCAGGCGAGTGCGCAAACGGTACCACCCCCTGACACCGGGCACACTCTCGATAGCCTTCGCTATCGTCCCTCGCTCCTCTGCTGAAATCGAACCCTCAGTGAGCTCGAGAAAGACCTTCCATAGCGAACTCAGCCCCACCACACCCACCATCGCGCCCACCGCTATGGCCGCCACCTGATCGCCATGCCCCCAGCCAAACAGCCCGGCGATCCCCCCAATCAACACCGCAACCGATGAAAGAGCATCGCTGCGATGGTGCCATGCGTTGGCGCTCAGCGCCGGGCTCTTGACGCGCCGGGCGACCCTTCGCGTTGCCTGGTACAGCCATTCCTTCAGTCCAATCGATACAGCGGCGACCACAACCACCGGATAGCCCGGGACTACGTGCTCCTGCCGGTAAAGCGACAGCCCGGCGTCCCAGGCAATGAGAACCCCGGCAGCCACCAGCGCCATCCCAATGACGGAAGCCGCAATCGTCTCGAATCTCCCGTGGCCGTACTGATGGCTTTCGTCAGCCGGTCGCACCGAGAGCCGAATGCCCAGCATGGCAACAAAGTCAGTCAGCAGGTCAGAGAAGGAGTGAGCCGCATCCGCTATGAGGGCGGCTGACCCGACAAGGATGCCGACGACCAGCTTCAGGACGAGAAGAAACACATTGACGCACAGTCCGACCACTGTGACCCGCATGCCCTGGTCTTCGTGTACCATCCTCTTCACCTTGGGCTCCCTGGGCCACACTATAGTAGAGTCACAGCAGCTTGGCAATTGCCTTCAGCACTAACTCGTCTCCTCAAACAGAGCTCGGCCTGGGGGCAAACCGCCAGCGCCACTGGCCCCATTGAGTCGCCCCGCTGAGCAGGGCCATCCTGTTGTGCCCGTCGCTTGACAAGCCTCCATCACCGTTCTATTTTTAGCAATACCCACGGAATCGGGAGGCACAAATGAGCACACGCATACCGGACGGTGGCAGCTACCCGCTGCCCGAGGTGGACCTGGAGGACCTGTCAAAGGCGGAACTTGTTGAGCTCGCCAGGCTGTATGCCCGGCTGTTCTTCGCCATGGACGGCCTGTGGTATCTGGCGGTGAAGGAGCTAGTGGACGAGGACATGGCCACCGCCGTCGACCTGTGGGTCTGGGACAAGTACGCACGATACGAAGCCAGGAGGCTGCCGCCGCTGCTGAACCTCCAGAACGACGACCTGGCATCGTTCGCCACGGCCTTCGGCTTCTCCCCGTGGTTCTCAAACCTGAAACACACCTTCACGCAGGACGGCAAGAACAAGGTGACCCTTACCGTGCTGGACTGCCCCTCTCTTGAAGCGATGAAGCAAGAGGGGCTGGGAAGAGAGAGGACCTTCTGCAGCCAGGTGGAGCCACAACTCCTGCAAATGGTGGTCCAGTCCTTCAACCCGCGAGCAAGAGTTGTTCCGTTGGAGCTCCCCCTCAAGGCGAGTGCCGACGATGTCTGCTGCCGCTGGCAGTTCGTGATAGACGAGTGAGTCCAGCCGACGGGGCACTTTTTTCGGGCGTGGCCCGCTACTTACTGAAAGGAGGAGGGCAATGGCCAACGTGGAGGCAATCCACCAGTTCATCGAAGAGCACGAGGCGGAGCATGTGGCGAAGGTGCAGGAGTTCCTGCGCCAGCCCAGCATCAGCGCGGAGAACCTCGGGGTGAAGGAGTGCGCCGAGCTTCTGCGGCAGTACTATGCCGACCTGGGATGCAAGGAGGCCGAGCTCATACCCACCGCCGGCCATCCCGGCGTCTGGGCCTACTATGACGCCGGGGCGGAGAAGACCATAGTCAGCTACTGCATGTACGACGTTCAGCCGGTGGTGGGAGAAACATGGTCGTCGCCTCCCTTCGAGGCCAACATCGTCGATATGCCCCCCTTCGGCAAGGTCATCATCAACCGGGGAGCCATCAACAGCAAGGGGCCCTACCGGGCATGGCTCAACGCGCTGGAGTCGATTGTAGCCGTGGAAGGGAGCTTGCCCGTCAATATCATGTTCACCGCAGAGGGTGAAGAGGAGCTGGGCAGCCCCCACTTCCCCCAGATCATTGAGAAGTACACCGACAGGTTGAAGACAGCCGATGCCGGCCTCATGGTTGGCGCCGGCCAGGACCAGCAGG
>Ga0209164_1001175_pt1 | contig 37182 bp, 18 predicted proteins | sample MTBNYHSulfiMetaG_FD_187458 | JGI IMG/M metagenome (GOLD analysis project Ga0209164, IMG submission 187458) | Enrichment culture microbial communities from rom New York Harbor, USA that are MTBE-degrading - MTBE-NYH (New York Harbor Sulfidogenic)... | ecosystem: Environmental > Aquatic > Marine >... | reverse complement strand
AATTCGGATTCGCCCTCTCAATCAATTCAATTTTCCACCTTCGCTTCCATTCTTTCAATTGTTTCTCGCGCTGAATAGCGGATTCCATATTGTCATGCAATTCATACCAAACCAACTGATGAACAGCATAGCGTTTGGTAAATCCTTCCACCATATTATTTTTGTGCTCCCATATCCTCTTCACGGGGTCTGAGGTCACGCCAATGTAAAGGGTGCCATTTCTTTTACTTGCCAGAATGTATACGGTGGGTTGTTTATCCACTAAAGCTTTCCTGGATTCCGGCTTTCGCCGGAATGACGAATGCGAAACCATCGCCTCTTAACTTAGCGCTTATGGGGCCGGGGGGCGAGTTTAATCAAAGACGAGAAACTTCATGAACCACATTCGAGTTGGATCGTTAAAGTCCGCCTTTCGAAAAGGGGGATTAAGGGGGATTTTCAAGGGCTTACAAGAAATCCCCCCCGGCCCCCCTTTACAAAAAGGGGGGAGTTTTTGCCCTGGCACGGCTCCATGAAGTTTCATGCAATCTATTGCGAAACAAGTTCCATATATCTTGGACAGCAAGATATTTCGGTGTAAAAACCCTTTACAATCGATAAGGTTTTTTACAACTCCCCCCCCACTGAGGATTCCTTTCCCCCTCCGGGTTTTCTCTTAACGATCCGATATTTCAGTCTTTTACCCAATGGTCGGGCTTCTGGCATGGATCGTGCTAATCCAGGCCCATGGAAGCTCCCCCTTGCAGGGAGCCCATCTCCCTCCCTTCCCTTACGGTTCCGGAGGGCGGGAGAGAAGGAAAAGAGGAGAAAACCCATGTTCACTTTCAAGAAATTCTTGTTGGCCGCCCTGATGATGGCAGTTACAGGGGTCTCTTTTGCGCCCGATTCGCGGGCGTCCTACTCCCAGAGAAAGACGATCACCATCGACCATGCCAGGGTCGGGGGTTTGACTACCCTGAGCAATTTTCCGGTTCTCGTGCGAATCCAAAACGATGGGGATCTCATGACCATCGGCAACGGCGGGCACGTGGTGAGCAGCGCCGGGTACGATATCATCTTCCTGGGTTCGGACGGCGTCACCCAGTTGGATCATGAAATCCAGTCCTACGACGGGGCGACCGGCACGCTGATCGCCTGGGTGAAGGTCCCCACCGTTTCCCCGTCAACGGATACGGTTTTTTACATGGATTACGGCAACAGCTCCGTCACAAGTCCCACGGAAGACCCGGCCGGGGTCTGGGATGACGACTACGAAATGGTCCTCCATCTCCGGGAGTCGGGCAATGGAACCTTGTATGAATACCGGGACAGCTCCGGCAGCGGCCACCACGGGACGGGCGGGGGCGCTACGAGAAGCCCCAACCGGGTGACGGATCTGTTCGGGTATGCCCAGGACTTTGACGGGAATGACGACTACATCACCATTGGGAATGTCCTCGGCAGTGTGAATGCCTTTACGGTATCCTTATGGGTTAAACCTGAGAACCTAACGACAACAATAGAGAGGTACATTACCCTTGGTGAAAACGTCGTTCTTCGACATGACGGCATCAATACTGTTGGTCAAGTACATTTTTATATGAAGACCGATGGTACTCTTAAACACCTCAGAGGGAACAATGCCCTTGCGACGGGTATTTGGCGTCATGTGGCAGGCACCTGGGACGGCACGACCCAGAGAGTGTTCGCGAACGGAAGTGAGTTGAGAAATAATACCCCTGGAGGAACTTTTAACCCGCCCGCGGGCGGCACAATTAGTACCGGGGGAGAGACCGCGAACGGCCTCCTGGGCGAAGCCCGCATCTCCAAGATAGCCCGGTCCGCCGGCTGGATCAAGACCGAGTTCAATAACGGCATGTATCCCAACAAAGCCGAGGATGCCATTAACGGGTTTCTGAGCGTGGGGGCGGTCCAGGTGATGGACGACTACGGGGATGACTGCAACACGGCCTACCGCCTGCGGTGTAACAGCACCATCCAGGGGAAGATCGAGGAGCTCGGCGACATCGACTACTTCCGTCTGGATGTCGACGGTCCCGGGACGGTTACGGTGCAATCGAAGGACGCGCCCGATCTGAATCCCTGGGGCGCGCTGCTGAACGGTTCCTGCACCCAGATTGTCTCGGACAACGACAGCGGAGAGGGGAGCAATTTCTGGATCGAGCGCACCCTCGCCCTGGCCGACGTGGGCACCTATTACATCGCCGTGAGAGACAACAGCAACGGACATACGGGCACCTACACTTTGAAGGTGGACTGCGACCTGACCGTCACCATCGCGGCCAGCGCCACATCCGGAGGAACCATCGATCCCTCGGGCGAAAACACCTATCCCACCGGTTCGAGCCCCTCCTACACCATCCAGCCTCTCGCCGGCTATTGGATCGAGGATGTCCTGGTGGACGGGGTTCCCCTCGAGGGCGTCCACGGCATTGCCGCATCCTACACCTACACCTTTCATTACCTCGACTCCAGCCATAGCATCGCGGCCACCTTTGCGCAGCCGAGCGCCTCGGACTGCAAAGAGATCTCCGACGTTCCCCTGGCCGTGGGGATTCGCGGGGCCCCGGCAAACATCATGTTCCTGCTGGACGACTCGGGGAGTATGGAAGCCGAGATCATGCTCCCCGGCTCACAAGATAGCAATTATCTTGTGGACGGCCTCTGGTACAGGAACGTCTTTGACGATCCTGGAGATACCATATACGACGACGAGATCCTCATCCGCGGGAGCACCCGGCTCCACTGGAAGACCCAGTGGTACGGGTTCAACAAGACCTACTACAATCCCGCGATCACCTACGAACCATGGTCCACCGCGGACGGGGGCCAGTTTCCCCAGGCAAACCCGAACACTCCCAGATCGCACCCGGTGAAAAACAGCACCCCCGGCACCCTCAGTATGAGCGGGAGCTACGACACCGTTTCAGTGGGGGAAATCATCGTGGACGACGAGGACCCGGAGGGCTTTACCAAGACTGACAATTGGGATTGGGCCGACGACGGCCAGGCCTATCTGGGGCATCACTACTGGACCCCTACCAGCGGAAACTACGCCGCCACCTGGAGGACCGACCTGGTCGGGGGCAGCTATAACGTCTACGTGCGCTACGCCGCAAACGCAACACGCGATCAAACGGTCCCCTATGTGGTCTCCCATGCCTCGGGGAATACCCAGGTCACCGTGAACCAGTCCGTGAACGGGGGGACCTGGGTTTTCCTGGGAACGTTCACCTTCAATGACGGCGAAGCCACCGTGGCCATGTCGGAAGAGGTGAACGACCCAAGCAAGTATTCCGTTTGCGCCGACGCCGTCAAATTCGTCCCGAACGGCGCCATTACCACCGATATCAAGAATGCCCACTATTACCTCTGGTCCGTCCAGACGGGCAGACCTTACCTGGTGGTGGTGGATGGCGGCGCGATCACCTACTACGAGGTGAGGGACGAGGACGGCGACGAGGTGGTGGATCCGGGGGAGCTTCGCTTCGAGAGTGATCCTCCCGCCGATGTGGTGACCACTCGAGACTATACGGCGGAGCGCCAGAACTTCGCCAACTGGTACACCTATTACCGGAGAAGGGTACTTTCGGCCATCCATGCCATCAGCAAGATCATTACCAGCATGAGCGGCGTGCGCATCGGACTCCTCACCATCCACGCCGACAATATCATGCAGCCCGTGGTCAACATCAAATCCGGCGGGGAAGACGACACCTCCATCCTTTTGGACCTCCTGTGGAACTTGAACGTTGGCGGCGGCACCCCGCTGCGCTCGGGACTGGAGTACGTGGGGAGATACTATGACAAAGACGACAATTTCAAGCTGGACGGGAGTGCGGGAGACGACTCTCCCTACGACACCGTGGAAAACGGCGGCTCGTGCCAACAGGCCTTCGTGATCATCGTGAGCGACGGCGGTTACACCGACGATACCCTTTTGAACGGCTTGCTTGGAAACGAGGACGGGGACAACGGGCCTCCCTATGCGGACAACTGGTCGCAGACCCTGGCCGATATTGCCATGTACTTTTACGAGCGGGACCTGGCCACGGGTCTTTTCAACCAGCTCGGCACCAACCCCATGGACGACGCGACCTGGCAGCATATGGTGACCTACGGCGTTTCCTTTGGTGTGCCGGATACGCTTCACCCCGAAAACTACGATGAGAACTTGATAAACAAGACCACGGGCGAATATATCGCGTGGCCGGATCCCATTTCCGCAGGCGCCCGGTCCCCTGAAAGAATCGACGATCTGTGGCATGCCACCGTCAACGGGAGGGGGGCCTTCTTCCTCGCCGAAAATCCAAATGAACTTGTCGATGCCCTCCTCCTCGTGATGATGAATATCGAATCGAGGATCGCATCCAACGCTGCGGTCTCCATCAACGGAGACGAGCTCTATGAGTCCGTGAGTGGTGAAACCCTCATGTTTCAGTCAAGCTATTGCAGCGACGGCTGGTCCGGCGACGTGAAAGCCTTCGGGCTCGATCCCTCTACGGGGGAGGTGATCACCACGTCGTACCGCTGGTCCGCGGCCGACAAGCTGGAGAACAAGAGTTGGGAGTCGCGGGTCATTGCCACCTTCGACGGATCCGTGGGGCGGCCTTTCAGGGTTACTTCCCCGGGCATCTCGGAGGCCCAGAAGCAGCTTCTGAGCACGGACGCCGTGGAAGCGGAAAAGAGGCTGAAATACCTCCGGGGCGATCGCTCCAATGAAGCGGCAAACGGGGGGACCTACCGGAACCGGTTCTACAAGCTGGGAGACATCGTCGAATCTTCTCCCTATTTCCACAGCGGGACCGTCTACACCGCAGGAAACGACGGGATGCTTCACGCCTTTAACTCCCAAACGGGAGACGAACGCTTCGCCTATATTCCCAACCTGGTCTTTGGGAACCTCCACAACCTGGTCGATCCCAGCTATACCCACCGCTTTTACGTGAACCTCACCCCGGAGGTGGAGGACGTGAGCCTTTCCGGGGTAAACCGGGCGCTCCTGGTGGGCGGGCTCGGAAAAGGGGGCAAGGGCTATTACGCCCTGGACGTGAAGGAACCCACGTCCATCATTAGCGAGACGGCCCTGGCCAACCGGGTGCTCTGGGAGTATCCTGTCAGCGCTACCTCCTCGGACGAGAGGGATGACCTGGGATACTCTTTCAGCGAGGTGGCGATCGTCCGATCCAACGACGTCTCCAACGAGTGGGTGGTGATTTTCGGCAACGGCTATTCCAGCGTGAACGGCCACGCCGTGCTCGTGGTTCTCAAGGCCGCCGACGGCACCCTGCTCAAGTCCATCGACACGGGGGCCGGCGCTTGTAACGGTCTTTCCTCCCCCGTGGCCGTCGACGTGAATGAGGATGATAAGGTCGATTTCGTGTATGCGGGGGACCTCCAGGGGAACCTCTGGAAGTTCGATCTCACCTCCACGAGCGCTTCGGAATGGGATGTGGCGTACAAGGATGGGGAAACGAACGCGCCGCTGTTCCAGGCGAAAGGGCCCACGGGCCTGCCCCAGCCCATCACCTCCAAACCCGATGTGATGAGGCACTGCCAGAAAGAGGGCTACATCGTCACCTTCGGCACGGGCATATATTTGTCTTCCGAGGACGTGGGCAGCACGTTGCCCCAGACCATCTACGGCATCTGGGATTACGGGGACAGCTCCGACACCAGCGAGTACGTGGGGACCTTCAACCGGGGTTCCACGCCGCCCGTTTCCAACCCGAACTTTGCCGAGACGGTCGGCCTCCTGGAGCAGACCCAGGTGGATTGGAGGAGCGTGAACGGCCATGACCTTCGGACCCTTTCCGACAACACCGCGGACTGGGAAACGGCAACGGATGGAGACGCGGACGAGAATCCCAACCCCTTGAAGCACGTGGGATGGTACTTCGACCTGCCGCTTCCGGGAGAGCGGGTGATGAACAATGTCCTCATTCGAGACGGAAATGTCATCGTCATCTCCTACACCCCGGGGGCCGAGATGTGCGGGGCCGAAGGAGACAGCATCGTCCAGGAGATGGACGCCTGTACAGGAGGGCGGCTTACGCAACCCCAGTTCGACATCAATGGCGACGGCGTGATCGATGGCAGCGATCTCATCGATGTGAACGGGGTGTTGGTTCCGCCCACGGGCATCCAGGAAATGGGAAGGCTTCAGCCCCCCGCCATATTGAGGTTGGGGGACACAGAGACGAAGTACTTCAGCTCCTCTTACGGCACCATCAGGACCTTGAAGGAGAGAGCCTTCAAACTTGGAGTTCTCTACTGGATGGAGCTAAATCGATGAGTCCGGGAGGAGATCCCATCGTTGGGAAACATGGACAAGGAGGTTTGAACATGGTCCGCACAAGGAAAAGCGGTTTGATCTGGACGGCCGCATTGCTTTGCTTCGTGATAACTGCGGTTCTGCCCTCGGGATTCAGCCACGCCCAGAGGCTCCGCAAGGGAGAATGGATCCTCCCAAAACACTACCCCAACGGGTTTCACGGGATCGGGTTCCTTGACAGGATCTCGGAAAAAGACATGGTGGTGAACGATCACTTGCTCCGGCTTTCCCCATCGGTGACCTTCAACACGGCGACGGTGAAGAACGGTTCCAAGGCGTGGTTTCGCGTGGGGAGCTACGTGGGTTACCTGCTGAACTCCCAAAAAGAGGTCGTCTCTCTCTGGTTGCTCGACAAGTATAAACCCAAGCGTCCCTGGAGATAGGACGCCCCGGCCGGAGAATCTCGCCGTGCCGGGAAGGATCGTTCCTTGATTAGACTGGCCCCCGGCCAGCGGCCCCGCTTATATGAAACTTCATGGGCCCGTGCCAGGGCAAAAACTCCCCCCTTTGTTAAAGGGGGGGCGGGGGGGATTTCTTGTAAGCGCTTGAAAATCCCCCTAAATCCCCCTTTTCGAAAGGGGGACTTTGACGATCCAACTGCAATGTTCTTCGTGAAGTTTCTGTCCTTGATCAGACTGGCCGCTTCGGCCAGCGGCTGGGCTGACCTCCGTGCTCTTGTCCCCTGGTATTGTGCCTCCTGTCTCCTGTATTCTTTTTGTGTTTGTTTGACTTCGCTTAATTGTAACATCTCAATAAGTCGCGGTGGAACATCCAGATAATGAGGTAATGCTTGTATTGTCGCTATTTATCGAGAAGATACGCTTAATTCTTCCTTGTAGTGAAAGATCAAAAAATGTTAAATTGGGCAGAAGAACACACCAGAGGGAAAACATGAAAAGAGCGTTAAGTGCATCTGCCACAGAGCATTTTCATATTACTAAAAAGAAAAGTGTATGCGCTGGTGACCCCGTGGTTAAAGGCACCAGGGTTTCCGTAGCCAGCATCGCCGGGTATTATCTCATGGGACTCAGCCCTGAGGAAATCCAGCGGGAGATTCCCCATCTCACTCTGGCTCAGGTCTTCGATGCTCTCGCCTACAACCTTGACCACAGGGAAGAAATGGATTCAAAAATTGAGAGGGATGCTGAAGAAAGAGTCTCAAGGGATTTTCCTTCTGGCAAATATTGAATAGTCGCTAAGATTCGCTTCTACTTCGACCAACAGTATTTTCTCAATATTTAGGGCTGAACATGGTTGCTGTTAAGAGGTCTGGATTCCGGCTTTCGCCGGAATGACAGGATAAGCTAAGCTCACGTCATTCCAGCGCGTCACCCCGGTGAAAACCGGGGCGGAATCCAGGTGCGCTCCCCCTATTTATTGAGCTTATACGACGAACACGTCCAAATCGGTCTCGCCGACGCGCTCACGGCGAGGGGCTTAGATGTCCTCACTACTCAAAATGCCGGGAATCTCGGTCTGGACGATACTTGTCAGCTGCTTTTCGCCAGCGAAAACGGTAGAACCCTCCTCTCTTACAACAAGCGCGACTTCGCCAGGATGCACTATCAATGGCTTAGAAAGGATAGGCCTCACGGAGGGATTATTCTTTCGGACCAGTTGGCAATCAGTTTAGTCCTGCGCAGGCTTATGAAGCTATATTACTCTCTCACTGACAATGATATGAAGAACAGGCTAGAATATCTCGGTTCCTGGGGATAATAGCTGTCATTCTCATATGAAACTTCATTTTTTTACAGCACTTTTCGCTGGCCCAGTCGCGTCATTCCGGACCCCGATCCGGAATCCAGTCCTCCAGAGGCTGGGCTGTATTCTGGATGCCGGCTCAAGTCCGGGATGAGGCCAGAGTGAAGTTTCTGTCTTTGATTAGACTGGCCCTCCCGGCCAGAGGCGCCGTTCATATGAAACTTCATGAAAATCAGGGCAAAAACTCCCCCCCTTTTGTAAAGGGGGACTTTGACGATCCAACTGGAATCTGGTTTATGAAGTTTCTGTCTTTGATTAGACCGGCCCTCCAGGGCAGCGGCCCCGCTTATAGGAAACTTCATCAAGACCAACGCGATTTTATCGTTACAACGATGCTTATATTTCGTCATTCCGGACTTGACGCGGAATTGAGGTTTTTCTTCTGGATTCAGGCTTCCGCCGGAATGAGTGCTTGGAATGACAAAGGGAGTCGAGTGTCCGTCATTTCTGGCTTGACCCGGAATGGTCCCCAGGACGTTACTGTTAAACTACTGGAGGAAACGCCTTGGCTTGAAGTCGTTTTTTCAAAAACAGTCCCAGTTGTTATTCCGGTGTAAAAACCCTTTACAATCGATAAGGTTTTTTACAACCTCCCTCCCCCTGAGTGCCTCTTTCCTCCTCCGGGGTTTTTGTTAACAATCCGATATTTCAGCCTTTTATCCCAAGGTCGGGTTTTTGGCATGGATCGTGCTCATCCAGGCCCATGGAAGCTCCCACTGGCAGGGGAGCCCATCTCCCTCCCTTCCCTCGCGGTTCGTGAGGGCGGGGCAGAAGGAAAAGAGGCGAAGAAACATGTTCACTTTAAGGAAATCCCTGCTGGCCGCCTTCATGATGGCAGTTGCAGGGGTCGCTTTTACACCCCCTTCGCAGGCGGCCTACTCCCAGAGAAAGCAGATCACCATCGACCATACGAGAGTCGGCGGCTCGGCTTCCCTTAGCAATTTTCCGGTTTTAGTGCGGATCCAAAACGATGCGGATCTGAGGACCATAGCCAACGGCGGGCAGGTGGTGAGCAGCGCCGGGGACGATATCATCTTCACAGGTTCGGACGGCGTGACCCAGTTAGATCATGAACTCGAGTCCTACGACGGGGCCACCGGAACGCTGTTCGCCTGGGTGAGGGTCCCCACCCTTTCCCCCTCCTCGGATACGGTTTTTTACATGGATTTCGGCAACAGCTCCGTCGCCGGTCCCACGGAAGACCCGGGAAACGTGTGGGACTCGAATTACGTAGGAGTCTGGCACCTGGTGGAGAACCAGTCCGGTACGGGAACTACCGATCTATACAAGGACTCTACCTCCTACAGCAACCACGGTGACGACTATGTATCAGCGACGGGGAAAACTGGAAAGATCGCCTCCGGTCAGCAGTTTGATGGGAGCAATGATTATGCAGGTATGGGTAATGTGCTTAATTATGGAAAAAATGACCCAATGACTTATTCCGCCTGGATAAAAACTAGTGGAGGCTCCTTTCAAATTGCTGGTAAAGCCTACCATACGGGAACTTACTATGGAGTGTGGTTTTTCTTGGAAGATTCATCTTTAAGCTTTTGGTTATACGACTCTGCTGGAAATTATAAATATAGGATGTCAACGAAAACATTCACTGATAATCAATGGCACCATGTGGCTGCAACCTATGATGGCAGTAACAGTGTTAATGGTATTACCCTATATGGAGACGGTTCTCAACTAAATATTTCGTGGAGTCGAAACGATAGCCTGGGCACGGTTAAAAACAGCTATCCTTTTAATATCGGCGCGGCGAATAATGGTGCCGGTTATCGTTTTAACGGCTATATCGACGAGGTCCGGCTCTCCAACACCCGCCGGTCCCCCGCCTGGATCGAGACCGAGTTCAATAACGGCATGTACCCGAACAAGGCCGAGGACGCCACCAACGGGTTTCTGAGCGTGGGAGCGGTCCAGGTCGTGGACGACCACGGGGATGACTGCAACACGGCCACCCTCGTGCCGTGTAACAGCATCACCCAGGGGGAGCTCGAGGAGAGCACGGACATCGACTATTTCCGGCTGGATGTCACCGGGCCCGGAAACCTCACCATCTATTCGGAAGGAAGCGAATTGAATGCCTGGGGCGCCCTGCTTAACGGCGACTGCACCCAGATTGCCACCGATGACGACAGCGGAGAGGGGACCAATTTCAGAATCGAGCACACCGTGGCCCTTCCCGACGTGGGCACCTATTACATCGCCGTGAGATCCCATGACAGTGGACATACGGGCACCTACACTTTGAAGGTGGAGTGCGACCTGAGCGTCACCATCACGGCCAGCGCCGCATCCGGAGGAACCATCGACCCTTCGGGCGAACAGACCTATTCTACCGGTGCGACCCCCTCCTTCACCATCCAGCCCCTCGCCGAGTATTGGATCGAGGAGGTCCAGGTGGACGGGGTTCCCCTCGAGGGCGTCCAGGGCATTTCCACACCCTACATCTACACCTTCGATCCCCTGGTCTCCAGTCATACCATCGCGGCCACCTTTGCACGGCCGAGCTACGCTGACTGCAAAGCCATCTCCGACGTTCCCCTGTCGGTGGGGATTCGCGGGGCTCCGGCAAACATCATGTTCCTGCTGGACGACTCGTGTAGCATGGATTCGGAGATCATGATCCCCGGAAAAATCGATGGAGCATATGAGGACTGGTACATGTATGCCTTTGATGACCCGGGAGATCACCAATGGGACGGGGACCCTGCTACCCTCATCCGCGGCGGAAACCGGCTTCACTGGAAGACCCAGTGGTACGGGTACAACAGGATCTACTACAATCCCGCGGTGACTTATCAACCATGGCCCACCGCGGACGGGGGCCAGTTTCCCCAGGCACAACCGGACAATCCCAAATCCCACCCGATGAGAACATACACCCTCAATATGAGCGGGAGCTACGACACCCTCTCCGTGGGGGAAATCATCGTGGACGACGAGGACCCGGAAGGATTTACCATGACGGGCGACTGGGATTGGGCCGACGACGGTCAGGCATACCTGGAGCACCACTACTGGACCCCTGCCAGCGGAAACTACGCCGCCGCCTGGAGGACCGACCTGGTCGGGGGGAGCTATACCGTCTACGTGCGCTACGCCTCAAACACAACACGCGATCATACGGTCCCCTATGTGGTCACCCATGCATCGGGGACCACGACAAGATGGGTCGACCAGTCCGTGAACGGGGGGACGTGGGTTTCTCTGGGAACGTACACCTTCAATGACGGGGAAGCCACCGTAGCCATGTCAGTAAACGTGGTCGACGCAAGCAGGGATTCCGTGTGCGCCGACGCCATAAAATTCGTCCCCAGCAGCGCCATCACCACCGATATCAAGAGAGCCCACTATTACCTCTGGTCCTTCCAGACGGGCAAACCCTACCTGGTGATAGTGGATGGCGGCGCGATCACCTACTATATGGTGAAGGACGACGGGGACAACGTGGTGGAGCCTGGCGAGCTTCGCCTCGAGAGTGATCCGCCCGCCGATGTGGTGACCTCTCGAGAGTATACGGCGGAACGCCAGAACTTCGCCAACTGGTTCACCTATTACCGCAGAAGGAGCCTTGTGGCCACCTATGCCATCTCCAAGGTCATCACCAGCATGAGCGGCGTGCGCATCGGAATCCGCACCATCCACGATGACAATCTCATACAGCCCGTGGTCAACATCAAATCCGGCGGAGAAGACGACACCTCCACTCTTCTGAACCGCCTGTGGCCCTTGTACTATATTGGCGGCACCCCGCTTCGCACGGGCCTGGAGCACGTGGGGAGATACTTTGACAAAGACGACGGCTTCAAGCTGGACGGAACTTCGGGAATCGATTCCCCTTACGAGACCGTGGAAAACGGGGGTGCATGCCAGCAGTCCTTCGTGATCATCGTGAGCGACGGCGGTTACAGCGACCAATCCCTGTTGAACACCTCCATTGGAAACGCGGACGGGGACAACGGGTCTCCCTATGCGGACACCTGGTCACGGACCCTGGCCGATATCGCCATGTACTATTACGAGCGGGACCTGGCAACGGGCCTGGACGACGAGCTCGGCACCAACCCCATGGACGACGCGACCTGGCAGCATATGGTGACCTACGGCATTTCCTTTGGCGTGCCGGGGACGCTCGAGCCCGCTGACTATGATGAGAACTTGAAAGACGCGGACGGCGACTACATCGCGTGGCCGGATCCCATTTCCCCCGGCAACTATGCACCTGAAAGAATCGACGATCTCTGGCATGCCACCGTCAACGGGAGGGGGTCCTTTTTCAATGCCAACAATCCAGAAGAACTCGTCGATGCCCTCCTCCTGGTGATGATGAATATCGAATCCAGGGTCGCTTCCAATGCTGCGGTCTCCGTGAATGGAGACGAGCTCTATGAATCCCTGAGTGATGAGACCCTGATGTTTCAGTCGAGCTATTGCAGCGACGGCTGGTCCGGGGACGTGAAAGCCTTCGGGCTCGATACCACGACGGGCCAGGTGATCACCACCTCGTACCGCTGGTCCGCGGCCGACAAGCTGGAGACCAAGACGTGGAATACCCGGGTCATCGCCACCTTCGACGGATCCCAGGCGCAGCCTTTCAGGTTTGATTCCCCGGGCCTCTCCGATGCCCAGAAGCTGCTTCTCAGCACCGACGCCGAGGAAGCGGAGCTGATGATGAAATATCTCCGGGGGGACCGCTCCAAGGAAGAGGCAAACGGAGGGACCTACCGGAACCGGTTCTACAAGCTGGGAGACATCGTCGAATCCTCTCCCTACTTCCACAGCGGGGTCGTCTATGCCTCGGGAAACGACGGCATGCTTCACGCCTTTGACGCCCAAACAGGAGAGGAACGCTTCGCCTATATTCCCGGCCTCGTCTTTGAGAACCTCCGATACCTGGCCGATCCCAACTATACCCACCGCTTTTACGTGAACCTCACCCCGGAGATAGAGGACGTGAGCCTTTCCGGCGTAGAGCGGGCACTCCTGGTGGGGGGGCTCGGAAAAGGGGGAAAGGGCTACTTCGCCCTGGACGTGAAAAACCCCACCTCCATCACCACCGAGACCGCCCTGGCCAACCGGGTGCTCTGGGAGTATCCTAAGAACGCTACCGCGGAGAGCGAGCGGAACGACATGGGATACTCTTTCAGCGAGGTGGCGATCGTCCGATCCAACGACGTTTCCAACGAGTGGGTGGTGATTTTTGGCAACGGCTACAACAGTGTGAACGGCCACGCGGTGCTCGTGGTTCTCAAGGCCGCCGACGGCACCGTGCTCAAAGCCATCGACACGGGGGTCGGGGCTTGTAACGGTCTTTCCTCGCCCGTGGCCGTCGACGTTGATGACGACGATACGGTTGATTTCGTGTATGCGGGGGACCTCAAGGGGAACCTCTGGAAGTTCGATCTCACCTCCACGGGCGCTTCGGAGTGGGATGTTGCTTACAAGGATGGGGAAACCAAGATGCCGCTTTTCCAGGCGAAAGGGGCCACGGGCCTGCCCCAGCCCATCACCTCCAAACCCGATGTCATGAGGCACTGTCAGGGAGACGGCTGCATCGTCACCTTCGGCACGGGCATATATTTGGCTTCCGAGGACGTGGGCAGCACGTTGCCCCAGACCATCTACGGCATCTGGGATTACGGGGACAGCTCCGACACCAGCGAGTACGTGGGGAGCTTCAACCGGGGATCCACGCCGCCGCTTTCCAACCCGAACTTTCCCGAAACGGTCAGCCTCCTGGAGCAGACCGAGGTGGACTGGAGGAGCGTGAACGGCCATAGCCTTCGGACCCTGTCCGACAACACCGCGGACTGGGAAACCGCCACGGATGAGGACACAGACGAGGATCCCAACCCTGTGAAGCACGTGGGATGGTACTTCGACCTGCCCTTTTCGGGAGAGCGGGTGATGGAGAATGTTCTGATTCGAGACGGAAATGTCATCATCATCTCCTACACCCCGGGGGCCTCGATGTGCGGGGCCGAAGGGAACAGCATCGTCCAGGAGATGGACGCCTGTACAGGAGGGCGGCTTACGAAGCCCCAGTTCGACATCAATGACGACGGGGTGATCGATCAGAACGATCTCATCGAGGTGAACGGGCAACTGGTTCCGCCCACGGGCATACACGAAAAGGGAAGGCTTCAGCCTCCCGCCATATTGAGGTTGGGAAACGTAGAGACGAAGTACTTCAGCTCCTCTTACGGTACCATCAGGACTTTGAAGGAGAAAGGCTTGAAACTGGGACTCATCTACTGGATGGAGATGGAGCAGTGAGTTCGGCGGAGCATCCCATCGCCGGGAATCATGGACAAGGAGGTTTGAAAATGGTCCGCACAAGGAAAAGGGGTTGGATCTGGTGGACGGCCGCATTGCTTTGCTTCGTGATAACTGCGGTTCTGTCCTCGGGACTCAGCCACGCCCAGAGGCTCCGCAAGGGAGAATGGATCCTCCCGAAACACTACCCCAACGGGTTTCACGGGATCGGGTTCCTTGACAGGATTTCCAAAGAAGACATGGTGGTGGACCATCACTTGCTCCGGCTTTCCCCATCGGTGACCTTCAACACGCCGACGGTGAAGAACGGTTCCAAGGCTTGGTTTCGCGTGGGGAGCTACGTGGGTTACCTCCTGAACCCCCAAAAAGAGGTCGTCTCTCTCTGGTTGCTGGACAAGTATAAACCCAAGCGTCCCGGGAGATAGGATGCACCACACTGATAAGTTCGCCGTGGCGGGAAGGACCGTTCTCGTCGGGAAGTTTGCTTATGGGAAACTTCGGGAAACTTCAATGTCACTTATAGGTTGAAGCCAATGGCCTGTGGGAGTGGCTTCCAGCCACGACCATGTTGCTTGGACAAATGGAGGCGGTCGCAGCTGGAAGCCGCTCCCACAGGTTAGGTCAACCGCTTCAAACTCGTATGAAACTTCATTTTTTTACAGGTTTTGTTACAGCATTTTTAGCTTCCCCGGTCGAATCATTCCGGACCCCGATCCGGAATCCAGTCTTGTATCCTGGATCCCCCCGGCTAACCCCATGCCGGGACAGGCTCCTCAAGTCCGGGATGACCCCGGAGTGAAGTTTCTGCCCTTGATTAGACTGGCCACCCGGCCAGCGGCCCGGCTTATATGAAACTTCATAGGGCCGTGCCAGGGCAAAACTCCCCCCTTTGGTAAAGGGGGGCAGGGGGGGATTTCTTGTAAGCGCTTGAAAATACCCCTAAATCCCCCTTTTCGAAAGGGGGACTTTGACGATCCAACTGCAATGTCGTTCATGAAACTTCTGTGCTTGATTAGACCGGCCCCCCCGGCCAGAGGCGGCGCTTGTATTGGATGGGGCGGCGGAATCTTTTCCAGGCATCCGCCTATGGGGAAAGTATCGAAATGACACGGTCGACGGCTCTTTCCGGTTTTTTCACGACCTCCAATTCGCAACCACAAAAACCCAGAAGCACCTCCCAATCTCCTTGATTTCCCCTGTGAACCTTGGTACCGATGCTATGGGGAATTACGAGAAAAGAGGCATGAATCTATCGGTTGGATTCTATGATTTAAGCCACTTATCCGGGTTTCATCCCTATCCGGAGGAGCGGATTCCCATGTCCACGCTGGAGAATCCCGGTGCCGGCCCTGAGTCTTGAGGGCAGAAGTTCGTCATAGAATTTATGACTCGATGGACTTCGTCTGTCTCGGCGACCGACAGGGGAAAATCGAACGAGAAGGAGGGAAACCATGGCCTATCAAAACATTGCCGTCGCGAAGGATCATCGTATTGCAACAATCACGCTGAATCGCCCTGAGAAAGTGAACGCCATCAATCGGGAGATGAGTCGAGAATTGACCCAGGCCATCGAGGAGATGGTTTCCGACGACGACATCGGCGTGGTCATTTTCACCGGAGCAGGACGAGGGTTTTGCTCCGGGGCGGATATCAGCATGCAGGCCGCACGCCTTTCCGGGGAGCTTAAAAGGGCTTCGCGCCGAGAGGTGACATCCCCTTTAGGAGGATGGGAGTTTTTCATTCCCCTGGCAAAGATGGACAAACTGGCAATCGCCGCCGTCAACGGAATTGCTTATGGAGTCGGACTTTCCCTGGCACTTGCCTGTGACATCCGGGTCGCGTCCGAAAAGGCCAGATTCTCCTCCGGTTATGTGAAGATGGGACTGACGCCGGGGGGCGGCCATAGCTTTCTCCTACCGCGTATCGTGGGCATTTCCAAGGCCATCGAACTGATGTGCACCGGCGATATCATCGACGCCGGGGAGGCCGAGAAGATCGGGCTTGTGGCAAAAGTGGTCCCTGCGGGCGAACTCATGAATTCAGTCCATTCCATGGCAAAGAAAATCGCCGACAGCCCCTTCGTTGCCGTGGAATTGATAAAAAGATTGACGTACATGGGGCTGGAGAACAACCTGGAACGGCAGATCTACCTGGAGAGTTATGCTCAAAGGATCTGCCACGGAACCGAGGACCATAAGGAAGCGGTCAAGGCGTTCTTTGACAAACGACCGCCCCTTTTTCGCGGCCGGTGAGAATCCATAACCTCTCATAAACCGCCCAAACCCGGATGATTTCAGCCAATCCGCGGAAGGCGAAATCCTTGGCTTTATTGGAAGCGCGCTCAACACGGCATAGGATTCAGCAAGCGTATGGCCGCCGATGATCAATTCAAATTCCCCAGCTTTGGCGCGCTTGAACCAGCGCAAAGACCGTCCGTGCATCGGGAGGGCTCAACCAAAGGGCCAATGATTAACGAAGTATCAAACAGGGTTTTCATAAAGCGAATGAATACCACCAGTGAACTGGTGGTATCATGAGGCCCCCTAAAGGGGCTCAGACCAAGGGGCGGAATCGCAGGGCACACCTGAATACGAACAGAAAGGCAAATCCAACGGTGATCTCAATGTCCGTGATTCGCGCCCAGTGCTTGGTACCATCTATCTTCCTTCATTCCTGTGATTGTGGTACTCAAAAACTCAAACTGTTAACCTGTGAGAACTCTTCTCGAAATCCCCATTCAGCGGTTGTCGGCGCTACCATGGGAGGGAATCTGTTCTCGGCACTAATCACTGGCAAAGCCATTGTTCATACCACTGGCATGCCAGTGGATTATTCCTTCATTTAGCTCGGTTTTCCCGATTCTCCTTGATGGCGCTTTCGAAATCTCCCAGAGGTGTTCCGGAGTACACCAGTACGCCATCCTTCAGGATCAAATTCGGCTAACCCCGTACCGCTTTCAAAATGATCGTCCGGTCGGTCTCTTCGATCCGCATCCGGGTTTCAGATCGAGATCTTCACGGATCTTCTTGGCCATCAAAATTCGTCCGAAGCGATCGAGAATGGTTTGCAGTATCTTCTCAATATTTAGGGCTGAACATGGTTGCTGTTAACAGGTCTGGATTCCGGCTTTCGCCGGAATGACGTAAGCTTAGCTTATCCTGTCATTCCGGCCAAAGCCGGAATCCGGGTGTGCTCCCCCTATTTATTGAGCTTATACGGTTTGCATGTTTCCTCCACGAATTTTGGCAATTTAACATGCTCATTGCCAAAATGTAATACCAAATGATCGTTACCTCAGAACGCAACTGGATCAAATCTTCACTGTCTCCGTAGCCGCTTTGCGGCAGGCGAAGAGCTGTTTCCGCTCGATCTCCGGGAATCTTCACTGTAAATATATTTTACGCTTCATAAGTAATTTTACAGCAAGGCTTAGCGACCTCTCCACCTCTGCTTTTCATCAAAGTCCATTTTTTAGCATAATATTCAATAGATAAATCCCGCCTTCCATGTCAAACAAAAGATCAGGTCATTTGGCACTGATTTTGCTTTCACAAATCGGTGGGGAACAAAAAATCGAGAAGCACTGGGTTTTAAAGTGGTGAAGACATATGTCAAATAACAATAAAGGGTTCGGCTTAATTGAGCTCTTGGTAGCCATGGCGCTAGCCGGCATCGTTATGACCGCTATCTATTTAACCTATTACTCACAGCAAAAAGCATATTTGGCTCAGGAGCAAGTATCTGCGATGCAGCAAAACCTAAGGGCGGCCATGTATATTATGAAGACACAGATCAGAATGGCCGGTTATGATCCAGCGCAATCAGGTGTACCAGGGATCACAATTGCCAACGCTGATTCTATAAATTTTACAATGGATATTCATGATGGCGTTGATAACGACAGCGATGGGGAGGTAGATGAAAGTGATGAGGAAGGAAACGGTGATGGCGATACGAACGATACCGGAGAAGACGTTACCTATTTTCTATATGACTTTGGTGGCGATGGTGATAATGATCTTGGAACGCAGGATGGAAGCGGAAATAATCAACTTGTAGCTGAAAACATCGAGGCTCTTAATTTTGTGTATCTGGATGGGGCCTCCAATGTGCTCGACGATGACGGAAGTGGTAATGTAGTGGCAAATATTCCTCTTATAAGATCGATACAGATAACTATTGTGGCTAGGACAAACAGAGGGGACCATGGATATACAAATAATATTTCTTATGAAAATCAGTTGGGCACTACTGTCTATGCGGCACCTGGTGACGATTTACGGCGCAAGTTATTAACGACTCAGGTCAAATGTCGCAACCTAGGCCTTAACTAATTAAGGAATCCCAGGATAATGAAGCGAAATAACTACATTAAGCTCACAAAGACGAACAAGGAAAAAGGCTTCACCCTCCTGGAGGTATTCGTTGCCGTCTCCGTTTTGGCCTTTGGTCTTCTGGCCGTCGCTTCCATGCAGGGGACGGCCATCAGGGGAAACCACCTTTCCGGTAGTTTGACAGGGGCCTCAACCCTGGCAGGGGACAGGGTGGAAAAACTCATGGGTATGGGTTATTCGGATGCTGATCTGGACGTGGGAAATCATTCGGAATCCAGTGATCCCTATACCATATCTTGGACCGTTGTTCAAAATGCGGCGTTTGATAATACCAAGACGGTGAATGTAACGGTTGGCTGGACTGAAAGAGGTACACAGAAGAGTGTCGTGATGCAATGTGTAAAAGCGAGGTAGATCGATGCATAGGAGATCTAAAATAATAAGAGATGAGAGAGGGGCCGTATTGGTCATTGCTCTTGTTATTCTGGGATACTTGACAATCATTGGCATTCTTGCAGCCACGACAAGTACCACAGATATTCAGATCGCGAATAACGAAAAACTTCACAATATTGTCTTCTATGCTGCGGATTCGGGCATCGAGGTCGGTCGCGCGGCCCTGAATGATCTCAAAGTCGCCGATGCCGGCAGTTGGGATAACCTGCTTCAAGGCGTTACAACGCTGGACGATGCGATTGATGCGCACGGGAGTCGGAATATGGGCCCGGCCACTTTCACCCTGGCAGTGCAGGATAATGAGGACCTGGACGGCAGTAACCAGGTGGATACGGACAATACCATTTTTCTTACGGCCACCGGTTTTCTACAATCCCATGCAAATGTGCAAACCCGAATTCGGGCCACCGTGCACTACACCGGAGGTGGGGATGAGTATGCCCAGGAACACTACGGTACAGAGAATTCCGGTATGGCTGCAAGAGAAGGCACCGCGGTGACAGATAACCAGCGCTGGTAGGAGAAGTTCCCTTCAGGCGACTTTTTTTGAAGGGGTCATACAAACGAGGGTCAATCATGAAAAAGAAAAGAAGTGTTCTAATGGGAATCGCAGTGGTTATGGTGCTGTGCATGCCCACGGCGGCCATGGCCGGAGAAGAAATGGACTTCTCGGCGGGATCTCTCATCATTCCCATGGACAGTACCTATCAGGGGGGGCAGGATGCTGTAAATGACGGGGGCCAGTTGGAGGCCTATGGTCTCGTCTACTATCTCCTGGCCCACACGGATGAGGAAGGGGAGAACGACATCACCGTATACTGGGTGATCAACGATGAAAAGACCAGCATCGGCGGCATCGACCTCGTGATCGAGGACCTCACCCTGGAAGAAGACGAGGCTGTGGTCAAAGTTTATGACCATGCAGGAGGGACCTCCAGTATTGGTACCTTTAGGACCGGGGACGGCAACCAGAAGATCTCATACCTGGGCGGCCCTTTTATCATCGATGGGGTCGATGCGGAAAAGGCCAAGACCATTATCGACCAGTCCGGCTGGGCGGCGGTAAACATCCATGAGGCCCAGGTGCCCTTCGCAGCCCTGGTCCATCGGCAGATGAATGGCGTGCCTCCCAAGATCGCCCTGATGAATAGCGAAGAGGATAAAACAAAAGGTAACGCCAAGATTCTGGAAGCCTATCTGCGGCTGGCCGGTATCTGTCCGGATGCCTATGAACTGTTGACCCCCAATGAGATCAGGGATGGTAAACTGCACACCGGAGGGTATGACTTTCTCTGGGCTCCACACTGGGAGGGTTATAATAAGACCTATGGCGTGGACGGGAACGGGAACGGCATCTTAGACGTGGATGAGATAGTGAGCCAGATAGCAACGTTCCTCGAAAACGGAAAGGGCCTGCTCGCCGAGTGTGCCTCCATTGAAACTTTCGAACACAGCCCAAACGGTCGTTTTCTCACCACCAAGGGCATCGGGCATAACGGCGGCACAAACGATTCCAACTATGTCATCTACAATGACTTGACCACCGCCAATTCGCAGGTTGGCGACTTTTTATACGGTCCCGTAGGCGGCCACCTTCACAACTGGCGTCCCTTTGTCAGTGGAGACCCGTACACTTTCGCTGTGCCACCAGACGTTACAGGCGGCAATAGCGAATACCTTGACACGGTGACCCGTTTTACAGTGGACGATACCAATAATAACGACGTGGTAGAAGACACGGATTGGGACTACTACGTGGGAGGCTATGCCTTTGGCGATACCAGAAACGGTTATGTGGTTTACCTGGGTGGCCACCAGTATGCAAAATGCGACGGCTTGACAGACCCCAGTGTCCATCCCCTGGATTTTGAATTTGAAAAGGATATTAAAAACGAACAATTCACCCTCATGCCGAAGTATCATCCCGGCGGTTCTCGCAAACTGACGCAAAGAGCGACCCCGAACGCTATACAATTGGAAGTGGATAGCACGGCCGGGATTTCCGCCGGAGACAAGCTTCACATAACCCTAAAAGAAGCGGGCACTTTCCATTGGACAACCGTGAATCAAATTATCGACGGTGATACGCTGACTATTGTTGATAAGATGCCCGCGCTCGCCGAAATAGACGATGAGGTACATGTGGCGGTAGCCTTCGACAAGGACCATCTCAACGCCAAAGCGGGATATCCCCTGGAGATGGACCTCACCACGGCCAAGGTAGACAAGAAGAAGCTCACGGGAGTAACCTTCAGGAATAAGGGAGAAAGCAGCATCACCGTGGATTCCATCACCCTTTTCTGGACGGGCGGTGATGCCGGGCAGAAGTTCAAAAAGATCACCGACACCACAAACGACGTAATTTATACTATGTCCGCCGTATCCGGCCAAGAGGTGATCACAGGTTTCACCATAGAATCTCCCTTCACCGGACAGAGTACCTGCACCAACAATGGCGACTGCTCCTGGACGAACATCGCCGGAGTCCGGTATGTGCTCAACACCCTTTTCAACATCAAATTCCAGATCATTAGCCGGGAGTACGTGCGTGCGTCCCCTATTGTGAGACACCCCTACCTCTACCAGGGGAGCTTCGAGTATCCGAGCTATCGCGGTCACTTCCGTTGCTACGACGTAACCAAGAGCGATGAGGAGAATGTGGCCCAATGGGATACGGCAGTCGGTCGTATCAAAGAGGCCAAAGTTTACAACCATGATACGGATGCCCGGCAGGTATATACGGCTGGGGCCGACGGGTCGAAGATTGCATTCGATGCGTCGCAAATCGAACAGCTGAGAGGGCCTCTCAGTATCACGCCGGAAAACGGCGTTGATCAAGATGAGATCGATGTCATCACCAGGGTGAGAGGAAAGGAATGGGACGCCAATCAGGGGGCATGGGTGGAACGGGTAAAAAAGCTTGGCGCCATCATGCATTCAGCTCCTGTGATCGTTGATAGCAACAGCCGCACCGGCGACAGCAGGACCGAAATCGCCTATGTGGGAGACCTGTATGGCATGCTTCACGCCATCGATATCCAGGATGGTGAGGAGAAATGGGCATTTATTCCCCGAAACCTGCTGGGGAAGCTCAAAAACGACCGCACCGATCCAAATGCGGTCCAGAACTTTGCGGCTGTAGACGGATCACCCACGGCCAAGGACGTATACTATGATCATGACAACGACCCTGAAACGGATAAGGTGTGGCGCACCATCCTGGTATGCCCCGAGGGTTCCGGGGGCAACTACATCTTCGCCCTTGATGTTACCGATCCCGACGCCTGGTCGGTGCTTTGGGAGGTCACCGATACCGAGTCACCCGGAATGGGGAATGCATATCGCGCCGCCATTGGCAAGGTGAAATTGCCTGTTTACGATGAAGAAGAATTCAGTAATTACGAGATAAAATGGATGGTCTTTGTGGCCACCGGTTATGCCAGCATGGTGGACCAGCATGGCGGGATCAATGTATTCGCCTATGACCTGTCAGGCCAAAAACAGTGGAAATTTTCCCGGGAATACGCCGATGCGGTCAATGATATCCCCGGGGCCGTCACCCTCTTTGACACCGATGGCGACACCTTCGTGGATCGAGTCTATGTTGGAGATATGAACGGCAGAATGTGGGAGCTCAACGCCGTGGACGGGACCAACCCCAACGGTGAAAATCCCCTCTGGAACTGCGGGGTCGGCAAGCCTATCTCGGCATCACCGGCAATCACCAGGCTCCATAATGGCCACGTGGTGGTGATCTTCGGCACCGGCGGTACGGACTGGGCGTCTAATGAGCAAGCCTATGCCATGTACGCTGTGGATGCCACAGATGGTACCCTGCTGTGGCAACTCGATCTTGCTGTGGGAGAAAAGGTCTGGTCTTCAGCCACCATCGCTGCCGGTCAGGTCCTTTTTGCCACAGCGTTCGGGACGATGGAGAGTGCCAATCCACGCGGAGATATGGGGTATACCGGCAAGCTTCGTTCCGTTAACCTGGAAAGCGGCAGTGAGTCATGGTCCATGGACAATATTGGCAAGGCCCGTGGATCGCTCTACGTGGACAGGCAGCATGCCTACCTGAGTGCCATCCCAAACGAGATCATCCAGATTGGGGGTGAGGACTTCTCATCGGCAGGCAGTGCCAACAACGTGATTCTGAGAGCCTGGCGGCAGCTTCACTAATCGTGGGGCCTTACGGCCACAAACGCGCCGATTGCAAGCCCCCCTTTGCGTACCCAACGCGACGGGATCCTAGTCCATGATTCATGGCATTTGAGCTTGACACACAACGGTCTTTTTCTCTATGGGTGCCTCTTGGAAAAAGGTGTCCTTCTCAACGAAAGAATGGGTAACAGATCAGGCACCAAGGCACAACGAAGGGATATTTGGAGGACTCCCGCCAGAAAAGGCGGGAGGGGAAAAACCCTACAACGTAACTTACCAGTGGCGCCGCATTCGGCACTCCGTCAGCCGGACTTGATAAGCCTGCCCCGCACTTGATACGGGGGCATCCAGGAGTCTGAGTATGGGAAGACAATCGAATTGGTCAGATTCCTCACATCTGTGACTGGATTCCGCCCCGGTTTTCACCGGGGTGACGGGCCGGAATGACGCCGTGGAATGAGAAAGGGAGTGAGCTGTGTGTCATTCCGGGCTTGACCCGGAATCCAGGTTGTCTTCCGGATTTGTCATTCCGGGTCAAGCCCGGAATCCAGATTGTCTTCTGGATTGCTGCTACCGAATCAAGTCCGGCACAAGCTTTGCAGGAATGACGGGGACTGTTCCCATGAATGACGGTCTGAGCAAAACGCATCGATCAAGCCCCCTTCGAGGGGGCTTCCTGAGTCCTCCCGCCCTCCGGACGGACCCTCATTGTCTTCGTGACTTTGCGGCTGAACCATTACAATAATGGGTAAAAGGCAAATCTCACATAACGCAACCAATAGGATATTTCTTCTTGTTCTCTTCTGTTTTTTCCTCTCCGGTTTCTCCGGCCTGATCTATGAGATACTGTGGACAAGGATGATGGTAAAGATTATCGGCAGTGCACCATTTGCTGTCTCCATTATTCTGACTATTTTCATGGGCGGCCTGGGCCTGGGGAGCTATATCGCGGGCCGGTTCATAGATCGCATCAAGGAACCACTGGCCTTGGTAAAGATTTACGGGATGCTGGAGCTGGCAATAGGGGCCTATGCCATTGCGATTCCACTGCTGCTCACAGCTTTCAGACCGCTTCAGGCTATTTTCTATAACGGGCTTTACGACCACCCTATCATCTATAATTTTCTCACCTTTATTGTCTGCTCGGTCATCCTGTCTATTCCCGTAATCTCTATGGGGGCAACGCTACCGATTTTATGCAGGTTTTATGTCGTAAGACTCTTTCACCTTGGCACCCATGCAGGAAGGCTTTATGGATTGAATACCATTGGTGCAGCCCTGGGCTCCCTGGTGTGCGGTTTTTGGCTTATAGACCTTTGGGGTGTTTCTGGAACGTTGGCCTTTGCCGTGCTGGTGAACTCCATGATCGGCATAGCGTGTTTGTCGATCAGCTATAAGGTGAAGGTAATGGTTGCAGATACGGGTCAGAAGAGTCCAGGTTCAAAGAAAACACCCGTAGAAGAGGAAACGCCGTCTCATCCCTCCGAGAGAAGGGCCGCGCTGGTGATTTTCTTTGTCTCCGGGTTTTGCGCTATGGCCTGCGAGGTAATATGGACAAGACTGCTGGGTCTAATCGTCGGCCCTACCACATATTCGTTTACCATTGTACTTGTCACTTTCATTACGGGGCTGGCACTTGGCAGTATCATTTTTGGGTATCTTGCAGACAAGGTAAAAAGATGCATAGGGCTCTTGCTTCTCACACAGATGGCAGCAGCCTTGCTTGTCCTGGCCGTCAGCCAGGTTCTTGGCAGTAGCCAGATCTTTTTTGCCAAGTTGATCTTTACCTTTAAAGACCACTTCGCCCTGTTGAGCCTCCTGAAGGGAGCCATTCTCTTTATACTGATGATCTTGCCGACGCTTTGCTTTGGCGCAACCTTTCCCCTGGTTGGAAAGATCTACACGAAGTCCGTGTCAGAAGTTGGAAGATCCATCGCCTTTGCTTACATGCTCAATACACTCGGTTCCCTGGCCGGTCCATTTTGCGCCGGTTTCCTGCTTATACCGCTTGTTGGAAAGGAAGCGGGCCTGGGCATGGTTGCCGGCTTGCAGCTCGTCACCTCGCTGGTCATTGCAGGCATTATGGTTAAACACAAAAGAGAGAGCATGGTGCGATTTGGTTTTCTTGCAGCACCGGCCATGGCAGCGCTTGTCCTTTGTTTTTATTATCCCGCGTGGAATCATCGCCAGCTCGCCATGGGCAAATATCATCGTTTTGAAAAAACAAGGGCGGAAATCTTGAGCACAGGCTGGCTGGAGGCCCTTTTCCATGGGTCAAAGATCCTGTCAAGGACGGAAAAGGGCGAGCTGGTATATTACGGAGACGGTATCGGCGGCTTTACTACAGTCGTAAGATACACCGATGCGTTCGGCAACATCAATTATTCAATGGCAAACAGCGGAAAACCAGATGCGACGTCACGCGGAGACATGGACACGCAAACACTCTTGGCACATTTCCCGATGCTCTTTCACAAGAATCCCAGGACGGTTATGGTCCTCGGGCTGGCAAGCGGCATAACGGCCGGAGAGGTGCTCCAATATCCTATTGAGGAACTTGATATCCTTGAGATTAACGATCAGGTGGTTGCGGCGAGTCATATTTTTATTCCGTGGAACAATAAGGTCCTTTCATCCCCCAAGACAAAGCTTATTATTCAGGACGGGCGGGCGCATCTTCAGCTCACCAGACAAAGATACGATGTGATTATTTCCGAGCCGTCCAATCCCTGGATGGCCGGGCTTGCCGCCCTCTTCACCCGCGATTTTTTCTCTTTGGCTAGAGACAGGCTTCATGATGACGGTGTATTTGTTCAATGGATGCATTCGTATCAGATGGATTGGGAGACTTTTGCCCTTGTGGGCCGTACCTTTGCGAGCGTCTTTCCAAACAGCCTTTTAGTCCTTTCTACCCTGTCCGGCCACGGGGGCGATTACCTGCTGGTTGGGTTTAAAGGTGAAAACAGGTTGTCCCTGGAATACGCAGAGCAAAAGCTCGTCCATGTGCGAAAATCAAAAAATGTGACCCTCACAGACCCCAGGTTGCTGTACAGGCTCATTGTCTCTGAAGACCTGGAATCGCTCTTTGGCCGGGGCGGCATGAATACGGACAATCGGCCCCGGCTTGAATTTGCCGCACCCAGACTCATGCATCAGGATGACGTTGAGATATCTAACAGGGTTCAATCAAACAAACGGACAGGCCTTCGTTCCGAGACAAGAAATATCATTCAACAGATTACGGCAAATGCTGATTCCCGGATAGATTTTGCAGCGTATGCGCTTTCTCTTTTTGCCCCGTTCCCTGATATGGTTGACCTTTCGAACGTCACGCCATTGCAAAAAGAGCGCTTCTTTAAACTTATGGAGGGATATTGTGCCAATAATCAGTTGGATTATTCCATCTTCAAGGACAATGAACTCATACAGCGGTTTGTCTCCATTCAAATAGACGTTATGGAAGACAAGATCGATCTCTTGCCTGACAGCTCAGTTTCCCTGCCTTATCTTGCCAATCTTTACAGTATTAAAGGCAGTACATCTGAGGCCATCAGGTATTATGAAGAGGCGTTGCGGATAGATCCTTATTCTGCGGTGACGCACAACAACCTGGGGGTTGCCCTGGCAAAGCAGGGAAAATTTAACGAGGCGATCCGCCATTACTTTGAGGCGTTGCGAATAGACTCCTGGTACGCGAAGGCTCATTACAACCTGGGGGGTGTCCTGGCAGGCCAGGAAAGGCTTAACGAGGCGATCAGCCATTACTCTCAGGCGCTGCGGATAGACCCCGGGCATACAGCGGCGCGTTACAACCTGGGCGTTGTCCTGACAAAGCAGGGCAACCTTGATGGGGCAATCAGCCATTTTTCCGAGGCATTACGGACAGACCCCGAATATGCGGAGGCACACAACGACCTGGGTGCCGCCCTGGCAAAAAAGGGTGGGCTTGATGAGGCGATCAGCCATTTTTCCGAGGCCTTGCGGATCAATCCCGAGTACGCAGAGGCGCATTACAATCTGGGACTTGCCCTGGCCAAGCAGGGCAAGGTGACTCAGGCGATCACCCATTTTTCTGGCGCGCTGCAGATAAATCCCTGGTATACTGAGGTGCATAATGACCTGGGTGTTGTCCTGACAAAGCAGGGCAACTTTGATGAGGCGATCCCCCATTTTTTTAGGGCGGTCGGGATCAATCCCGGGTATGCAGAGGCGCACAACAACCTTGGTATTGCTCTGGCCCGTAAAGGGAAGATTGAAGAGGCCGTTGTCCATTTTCGAGAGGCGCTACGAATAAGGCCTGATTTTGCGGGCGCTCACAAAAACCTCAAAAAGGCGTTGAGACTCCAGGAGAGGTAGCGTAGGGAGGCAATGTTTGATTTCTGTGAAACTCCGGCGATTAGGGCATCCTAGATGGCACCGCCGCTGAGCCCCTGGCCGGACAAGCCTTTTGCGGCAGAAACATATTCAGAAGGCGCCCACCCCTCTTTCATATTGGAATCGCTCAATTTAGATCGGACAATCGACCGGGCTCTTAAGGCTCTCAGCAGAGCGGACCAAACCCCGCTGAGAGCCGGCTAAGGAAAATTTAAGAGAATTCTCCATCGTAGACGGGTCCGTTACTCAATTTATTGGAGCCATGGTGCGGAATCGAACCGCAGACATCCTCATTACGAGTGAGGTTCTCCACTATCTGAGCTATAGAGAAACAACCTCCTTGCAGGTTGCCGGACAATGTGCTCTCCATCTTACACCAAGGCTCCTAGGGCGGGCTTTCCCCATAGGGCTTAGCCGCCTTGAAGCGAATGAGGTGACTTCGAATCTCTTCTGCCAGCCGCCCCTGCCCTGAAGAGCGTGCCAATTCCATGGCCGTTTCCGCCGTCTCCGCTGCTCTAAGGAATTTGCCCGCCGCTGCATAGGCCACTGCCAGGGTATCCAGTATTTGGGGGCTCTTGTACCGTGTAAGTTCAGAGGCCCGCTCCGCAAGCCTGATCGCTTCCTCAGGTTCCCGCACCCTTTCATCTTGGTGTGTGGCAAGGATCCAGGCCAGGTTGTTGATCGCTTCGACCCGGTCGGGTTCAAGTCGAAGCGCCTCTTTCAGGTGTGTTGCCGCTTCTTCGAGGCTCCCCTGGCGAAGGAGGATTCTTCCCAGGTCTGCCTGTACATCGGCGAGGTCCGGCCTGACTTTAAGAGCCTCCTTGAAGTGAGCTGCCGCCTTGTCGAACCTGCCCTGCCCGAAAAGGATCTTTCCCATGGTGATGTGTGCTTCCACAAGGTCAGGCTTGATCTCTAAGGCCTTTTCAAAATGTACGACGGCTTCCTCTGTCTTATCCTGCCGGAGGAAGATCCCTCCCAGATTGAACTGCGCCGCCGCCAATCCGGGATTGATCTGGAGGGCCTTCTCGATGTGCACGGCTGCTTCATCGAGCCTCCCCTGACGGGCCAGTAAAAAACCGAGCTCGTTGTGGATGTCCGCGCTGCCGGGTGTCATCTCAACGGCCCTGCGGTATGCCTCCTCAGCCTCTTCGAACTTACCCTGGCGAAAAAGGGTTCTACCGAGATCGGGATACCTCTCGGCCGCGCCGTGTTCTTCTTGTCCTGCCCCGGCAAAAAGCCTTTCCGCCTCTTCGATCTTTCCCTGCCTGGACAGGACCACGCCCAGCTCATGCTTGACTTTTGGATTGTCAGGGTCCATCCGAAGGGCTTCTTGATATTCCTTTACAGACTCATCGAGCCTGCCAAGCCTGGCGAGCACCGAGCCGAGGTTTTTGTGTGCCTCGGCAAGACCAGGGTCTATCTTGAGGGCCTTCCTGAACTGTGCGATTGCTTTTTCCAGTTCGCCCTGTCTCATCAGGGCGTATCCGATGTTGTTGTGTGCCTTGGCGTAACCGGGGTCGATTCTCAGCGCCACCTTAAAGTGCATGACGGCCTTATCCACCCATCCCTGCCGTCCAAGGGCCGCACCGAGGGAGTTATGGGCCACGGCATTCTCCGGCTCAATCTCCACCGATCTGGAGTAACCGGCGATGGCTCTATCCAGCAAACCCTCTGCAATGCACAGGTCGGCAAGGTAAGAGTAGGAAAGTGCCTTGTCGGGAAGACGATCGATTCTTGCCTCAATCGTCTCTATTTGAGCCGAACGGCATCTTCGCGTCAGAGCCTCATCCCCGAAAACCGAGGCATCCAGCGCGTTATCGGCGCAGTAGGTCTCCACGAGAGAGACGAGGCGCGCTTTCTGCGAGGGTGAGGCCTTTGTCAGATCGACCATGTTCTCAAACGGCTCATGGACCGAAAGGGCGAAAGCGGCAAACTCGATCTGCGCGTCAAGGTCCGATGTGACCTCCCGGACGATATCCCTTGTCCCCCGGTTGATTCGTTTTCCGGACAGGATATTTCTTCTTATCGTCGGGTCGTCATGGTAAATCAGCCTCGGCGCGGCAAATTCAAGCAGGGGCCGGTTGTCCGTGTTGACGGGCCCCCGTCCGAAGAGGCCTTGAAGGTCCTCGGAGACGATGAGCCGGTAAAGCAGCCTCGGGTCGGAGAGAGAGATATTCTTTGACTTCCGGGCATGAGAGATCTTCCGGTTGGCATGGTCCAGGATCAGCCGGTCCTTGCCTTTGAACCCGACCAGGAGGTAATCGGTGCCCAGCGTGGAAGGGCTTGTCACGGCCAACAGGCTGTTGGGAAAGACCTGCGAAAAGGTCCGGCCCACGAGGGCAAAAGTGGCCCAGTCCATCTGATAGGAATGCATAAACTGGACGAACAGGCCGTCATCGTTGAGCCTGTCTTTGGCCAGGGCGAAGAAATCACGCGTAAAAAGAGACGCCAGACCTGCCATCCAGGGATTGGAGGGCTCCGAGATGATCACGTCATACTTTCGAACGGTGAGATTGAGATGCGCCCTGCCGTCCTGAATGATGAGGTTTGTCCTGGGATCGGAAAGCACGTTATGGTTCCAGGGAATGAAAAAGTCGCTCGCCTTGACCACCTGTTCGTTGATATCGACGATGTCCAGTCGCTCCACAGGATAGTAGAGCACCTCACCGGCCGTTATGCCGCTCGCCAGGCCCAGCACCATGACCGTCCCGGGATCTCTGTGAAAGAGCATCGGAAAATGTGCACTGAGCGTTTGCGTCTCCATGTCACCCTTCGAGGAAGCATCGGCTTTTCCGCTGTTTAACAATACGTACCGCGCATCACCAAGGGGCCCCGTATATTTTTGCACCGTGGTGAAGCCGCCGATGCCCTCACCGTAATACACGAGCTCGCCTCTCTCGGATCGAGTGAGGATTTCCGGCCCCGCTAAAAGGGCTTGAAGCCAGCCGCTGGTTCTCACGGTCTCCTCGATCTCCCCGAACCGGTGATATTTGCCCCTTGCGAGGAGGGAATGGTTCCACTGCGGGAAATGAATAGAGAGAACCAGACCGGCCAGCGCCGGCACTGCCAGGGGAACCAGCTTCCACGCCGCCTTTCCGCTTTTGAAGAGGACGATGCCTGCAACAATCAGCGAGGTCAGAAGCTGCAAGCCGATCACCATACTCAGGCCATTCTCTTTCCCAACCAGGGGTATCAGTACAAAACCGGCGCAAAAGGAGCCTGACACCGCTCCCATCGTATTGATCGCGTAAGCAAAACCGATGGACTTTCCCACCCTGGAGACGGATCGGGTGGTGATCTTGCCGACCAAGGGAAAAGTCGCGCCCAGGCAGAGTGTCGGCAAGATCATCAAGGCGAACAGAATGGTTCCCTTGACCAGGCTCAGAAGCACAAACTGGTCCTTGAAGTGAAAGATGACCTTGGCAAAAAAGAGCTGGCTGTTCCCAAGGATCTGGCTGACACCCAAAACGGACAGGGCCGCCGCAACCTGGGTGAAGATCAGGAGCCATATCGCCCTGCCCGTTCTGTCCGCGAGCCGGCCGAAGATCATGCTGCCGAGGGCCAAGCCCAGAATGAAGGTGACTAGCACAATGGTAAAGGAATACGTGGTAGGGCCGACAATCAGCCCCAGTAATTTGGTCCACATGACCTCGTATGCCATTGCGCAAAAGCCTGAAACGGCAAATATGGCCAGGGCGCCGGTTTCGGCACCGGGATATTGAAGATTTTCAGCCGCTTCAGGCGCGTCTTTGGGACGGGATTCTTCTGGATGGAAAAGTGCCCCACCGCCCGCATCACGCCCTGGCCGTGCCTTATAGCCCACCAGAATACAGGAAAAGCCGATAACGGTGTTCACAACGACGGCCAGGATCAGGGTTCCCCACACACCCAGGAGGCTGATCAACCAGAAACCGCACAACAGGGCGCCAAAGGCGGCACCGATCGTGTTCAGGCCGTATAACCTTCCCGCGTGTGTGCCCAGGTGGGAGAGGCTGGTGACGTAAAACCGGCACAGGATGGGAAGTGTGGCCCCCATGCAGACAACGGGGAAGAGCAGGACGGCAGCGCAGCCGACAAAGGTGACAAAGCTGTATGGCAGGAAGTGGCTAAAAAGGTGGTTGTAGAGAATCCCATAGAGGGGCCTTAGGGCCGCCAACAGAATTGGAAGCACAAGCCCGTAAGCCCCGATCGCCAGTTCCACCAGCCCATAGATTCTCACCAGCTTCACGGGTTCCTTGACGCGGTCTATGAATCGGCCCGCCAGGTAGCTGCCCAGCCCCAGCCCTGCCATGAAGACGGTCAGGATGATGCTGACGGCAAACGGTGCCCCCCCGATGATCTTTACGATCATCCTTGTCCATAAGATTTCGTATATCAGGCCCGTAAGGCCGGAGAAAAAGAAACAGATAAGGACCAGCGTCATGGCATGCTTGGCTATGGTCCGGGATACTCTATCTTCGGCCATCGGTCCTCCCTATGGGTTGAAAGGTACAAAAAAGGCAGGGCCTTTTTACGACCCTGCCTTTGATGGCTTGTCTTGTACTATGCTTTATTACCTCTTTTTAAACTTCGTCCTCAAGCCTGCAAGACCGATCAAACCTGCGCCGAGCAGAAGCATCGTGGCCGGTTCCGGGACGGGGGCGGTTGAATTAATATCGCCGTCGATTGTTGCGTATACTTCGTTTTTTCCAATCTTGTTGGGTGAATCATGGACTAGTGTGATTGCCATTTTATCCCTTATTTCCTGGGAAGTGAGCGTTCCTACCAAATCAATCCGGAACTCATAAATGACATCAAAGATCCAATCTTGCAAACCCTCCTCTGTGACACTATATGCAGTTGCAGGATCGCTATAATTAACCGCGCCACCTGCATAATTGGTTTCCGGAGAGGGTGCCCAATCATCATCAAAATCAAAAAGAAGTCCGTTTTTATATGAGTTGAATTGGTTGTAATTCCATTCAAATGATGAGGCCGCATCTACCAAACCAGTAGATGAGGTCTGTAGAGTATCTTTATTAAAATAATCTATGGTAAAGGCGGTGCCACCAAAACTAGCTGTCTTAATTTCATCGCTATCTCTCAGTTCTTTTACCTTGTGTGAAGATTTTCCGTCTTTTTTTTCAGGCCAACCGATAGCATTTGTGCCATAGCTGTTGTCGACCAGTGACAATGGCTGAATGAAAGCGACAAACAGATCGTAAGTCGGTGTGTCTCCTGCTATATCCTGGTAAAACCAAATTTGACCTTTATCTGAGACTGAAATATCATCGCCAGGATCTGCCTTATCACCACCCTCGACAGTGAAATTAACGGAAAAACCAGTTGTGTAACCGTCGTCCGGACTAAAACTACCGTCTATAGTCGGAACGGCAAACGCAGAAGATGAGCATAACAAGGCAAATGCCATTATGCAAAGCACCTTCTTGATCATGGATAAATTTCTCGTGTTCATGCCCATCTCCTTTCTTAAACAGATTTTTCGTTATTGGATGTCCCTAGCGGAGGAGGCCTCAGACCCAGAATTGCCAAAGGTAAACGATAGCTCGAGATTGCTCGTATCAGGCCCATTTAAGCATAGCTGAGCTTCGCCTCTTGCTCCGTCGCCTTCAGAATTAAGTAGAAAATGAAAGGGTTATAGAATAATCCTATTAGTTTAATTATGTAAAACTAATCTATAATATAGAGAATTGAATGGGGGTTGATACAATGTAGGTTGTAAAAAGGTGCTTGTCAACAAAAAAAAGAAAGAAACTAAAAAATTCCTTTTTCGGGCTGTGGAGGAATTAGGGCACGTTCGTGCAAAACGTGCTTAGCGCAGACAAAATTCCGCAAAAATCCTTGAAATCATTGGGGTCACCGGGCATTTTTTCATGGGATGAGCCCTGGCTTTGAAAGGCGAAAGATCTCTTTTGAATCATCAGGCGGTGGTAGGGGCCTTACCGTATAGAATCCGGATGGGTTGTAAGTGGCATGGTTCCGGGCAGTGGGTTCATCGGACGGCCGTACGTTTTTGATGGCTGCTCTCATCACGGCCAGGAAGTTCCTGGTGACGGAGGATTAGGCATCGACCTGGGCTTGCTGCCACGGGACCATGGCGGCAGCGGAGCTCGACGCCTGTGCTATGCACTTTCTGCACGAACTTGCCCCCATTCCCTTTTGAGAGCCGGCGCAGCATTTCGAAATTGCCATGACATCCGGATTTTGCTATAAATTGTTACTCTTGTCCAAAATCGATAAAAAGGAGCTTCTCAAATGGAACAATGAGGATGTAATACAAGGCACATCCTGATAATAACCTCGTTTTGTCATTACGGCGAACCTTCGTCCCGCCGAAGCGGCGCTATGCCGCCTCGCGAAGCCGGAATCCAGGGTCGAAGGTCTTAGCGCTGTCTTCTGGATGCCGGTTTTCACCGGCATGACGGGTTGGCTTTATTTCCATATCATGTATTGCGAAAAAAGTTCCATGTATTTTGGACAGCAATGCGGGGAGGTGATAGATTCATGAAAGGGACAGTGAAACGATTCATAGGCAAAGTTCTCCCAGATGGACATCTTTCTCTGCCTAAAGAGACCGCCAAAGAGGTTGGAAGTGTCTTTGAAGTTGTGCTCATGCCGTTAGAGGATCTCGAAATTTACAGCTTCGCAGAATCTCTGGCGAGGGAGAAGGGATTCATAAGTTTTACCGAGGAGGATCTTGAAAGGATTATCCACGAATCACGGGGTGTCCGGTGAAGAGGATTGTCCTTGATACAAACGTGACCATCTCTGCCCTCTTCTGGGAGGGTAATCCGAGAAAGATTTATGACCTTGTACGCAGAGGGGAACTTATCATGCTCCTCAGTGATGATATGGAAAAGGAATTTATCCGTGTCCTTGGCTATGAAAAATTCGGATTATCTCCACAAGAGGTTACGGTATTCCTTCGAAACCTTAGAACTCATGCCAGACATGTGGAGACGAAGACCAAGATAGATGTGGTCGTAGCTGATCCGACTGATAATATTTTTCTTGAATGTGCATTGGACGGCAGTGCCGATTTCATAATATCCGGTGATAGACACTTACTTGATATCAAAGTTTATGAGGGCATTCATATAGTGAGAGCCGTGGATTTTTTGCTGAAGCAAGTTTGATTACCGGTAAAAAAGGTACGTTCGGTGCTTTTAAACTCATTATTCCATAGGCATGGGCATTTCGGTATTGCGGCATGGCCGGCATTGGGTCGGACCAAGACAACTCCTTGAAATCATGAAGTAACGTTGAAGAATGCGGCTTTCTTTGGGGCTTAAAAGGGTATTTTTGGCATAGAAATGGGCCTTCTAAGAAAGGGGCGAATCGACCATTTCTGGATGTGTTTGCCCTTTCACTTGCCGCTGCCAAAAGAAGGAGTCCCCGTGGAACTTCGCCGAAGACCTAAGTGGAATAAATGATCCCGAATTCGAATCCGTCGAACAATTCTTGACCGTGAATTGGGTGTCGGAAAGTCGAGTTTCAGCCGTGCGTCAAAAGCTTTCCGACCCAACGAAACCTTGCGTGGACCAGGTAAGCGACTATGCCAGGCAATCTCCGCACGATCGTCCCCTGCTTTACTGCTCAGCAGGATAACGACCTCTTTACGGTTCCCCTTTTCATCGACAATGTACCCCTACGATATCCTCTATCGAAAAACGGAAGCAGCCAAGGCAGAGTATTTTTTTTGGACGTGGTCCTGCCGGGACTTCCCGTTTCCCTCGCCTCATCGTTCCCAGCGCACACCTGAATCGATACCCTTCCTATCGGCCCAACCCTTCGATCCTGTCTCGGACAAGCTTCTCGAAATCGGCGAGGAAGGAAGCTTTGATCCAGTTTCGATAGTCCTGGCTCAAGAGCTTACCGGTGTCCCTGGTTATCCTTCCTGGGTCTGCATTTTCTATTTTTCCCAGGATAGCCTTGTAGAAATTTCGCTCATCACCGAAAGCGGTATTGATCATGGATTCATTGAGAGGGTAGGCATTGTTTAGAATGAACCAGGCATCAAAAATATCCCTGCCCGCGTGACGATCGAGAAAGGTGACCAACTTCTCCGTCATCAGAAACGAAGGCTCGAGTGTGAGAACCCCGATCCCTCTCAAAGACATGATCGTCGTATCCAGGATTTTTTCTCTTGTTGAGACTTCGATTTTCGTGCGAAAACTTCTCTCCGGTCCGGAGAAACGCAGCTCAACAAGCAAAGTATAGTATTTCAGTGCATCATCGGTGATTTCCCACTTCCTTCTCTTGCAGAGCGTTTTGATGTCTTCAAGGAGTTCCGGGGGGGAAGCGCCTGGAACAAGGTCGTAGTCCATGTCCTCCGAATAACGGGGAAGTCCATAGAAGAGCTTTAGAGCCGTGCCACCCCTGAATGCCATGTGCGATCCAGGTTTGGATTTCGCGAGGCTCTGGACGACTTCGATCATGACGTTTTCCCGGTACTGGTTAAAGAAATCCTGCTTACTTGGCTTCATAGCTGTGCTCTAGAAACAACCGTACCATTTCTTTTACCCGATCCGGATAGGGACGACTGTAAAAATCAATGAGGTCGCCATCCAGCTTGTCCACTTCCACATCCTCCGGCAATAGATCCGCCAGCCCTTTGCTCTTGAAGTAAAGGGTATCCAGAAACGCCTTTTCGGCTTCGGCAATGTAGAAGTCCTCGGCCTTTATCTGTCCGAATCGAAAAAGATTAGGTTGAAGGCGCCGATAAACGAAGACCGTCCCCTCCGCGCTGCGTTGGTAGGTAGCAAGAGCCACGGAAAAAATGGTCTGGGGAACCTGGACGATCACACCCCAATAGTTGAGCGCGGTCTCCAGGGACACAACCGAAGGCTGAAAAAGGGCGTTGGCCAGGGCGAAGAGAGAATATTTGCGGCCGGCAAGAACGTAGAGGTCCCGAGAGATGCGTTTCAGGATCCCTCTCTTGACGAGCCTGGACGCACTGGTCCTGGCGCTTTCCCTTTTCAAATCGAAGAGGGCTTGGAGGGATGAGAGCGTAAGGAAAGGACCTTCTGCGTCAAGCAGTTTGGCAATCTTGCTTTTCATTAGCTTGATTCCGGAGAATGCACAAAAATGGTTATTTTATCATAACGTAATCATGCTTTCATGTCAAGAAAGTATTAGCCGTACAACGTCACCTAGCAGTGGCTCGGCGTTTGGCACTCCGTCATGCCGGACTTGAGGAGCCTGTCCCGGCATGAAGTCGCCCGGGGGCATCCAGGAATCCGAGCATGGGAAGAGAATCCAATTGGTCAGATTCCTCACATCTGTAAATGGATTCCGCCCCGGTTTTCACCGGGGTGACGCGCCGGAATGACGGGATACTAAGCGCTGACGCATAAATAAGATGGCATTTTGAAGTGCAACTATCACGATAGTGAAGTTATAGTTTTTTTAGCCTTTTAAGGAATACCTTATTTTTTAAGGGAATTTCTCATGATGGGGGTTGACTTG
>Ga0209164_1001172_pt1 | contig 37406 bp, 36 predicted proteins | sample MTBNYHSulfiMetaG_FD_187458 | JGI IMG/M metagenome (GOLD analysis project Ga0209164, IMG submission 187458) | Enrichment culture microbial communities from rom New York Harbor, USA that are MTBE-degrading - MTBE-NYH (New York Harbor Sulfidogenic)... | ecosystem: Environmental > Aquatic > Marine >... | reverse complement strand
AAGAATGCGGTACTCTCAAGTATTAAGGTTGGACCCATATATATATGATTATGACTAGAGCACGACCGGTGTTTCAGAAGAAGACTGTAAAATGCCCTTTCTGCCGAAAGGGAGATATCGAGGTCACCATGACTTTGGACTGGTACAGCGAAGGCAGGGCTCATTCTGCCGGAAGGTCCGCAACGATTCCCCAATACTATCCGGAGGGGACCGAGGTGCATAACAAATGTGCGAACTGCGGGAAATCAAAGAAGGAATTGAAGGAAACCATCGAAAGAGGGCAAAGCAGAAAACCGGCACATAAAGAACTGTTGGAGCGTCTAAGAAGGGCTGGGCTGCCTACGGTAATTGAGAGCTGACATCAAATAAGAAAGAACTCAGCTCCCTGGTCGGGGTAGTGTCCCTGTCGGCTCACTCGAATCCCCGCCGCGTTCGTAATCGGCTAAGTCGACAAATGCCACTCCCAGAGAATAGTAAGGCGTAGGTATCAAATCGGAGTGGCCAATTGCCTTTGCGTTGGTTCACCAGGGGAATGGGATAAAGAAATCAAGGCCGGTTTTGGGCCTGTACGTAATATCGCCATCACTCACGTGGCCGTTGATGGGGTCGTGGGCCACGCCTTGAGTGCCGAGAGCTAAAGAGGAGAAACGCTGCATGGATTGATAGCTGCCCTTAAAGCCGTGCTCGAGGGTCAAGTCCTGCCAGATCCGTTGCGCCGATCCCGATGAATCGGGACTCCAGCCCGCCGGTCATCGCTTCCTGGAAGGGTTCACACAGGCTTTGCCGGCCCGCCGACCCAGGTATCGAAATGGCTGGTTTTGGCGGGTCAGACCCGGGTATCGATAGGGCCGGTTTTGAATCCTCATCCCCCTGGGATGCTTGCTCGGCCAGTCTCACGTACCGGCCGACCGTCTCCCGGTTGACTCTCAGTTCTCGGGCAATCCGACGCTGGGACCACCCCTTCTCCCTAAGTGCCTGAATCGCCTTCTGTTGCGCCATCTTGAGCCGATTCGCCATACGCGTCCTCCCTTCCTGATCTGTTCAGGCTGGAAAGACTACCGGCGAATCCTCGCCTCCTCAAAATGGCTGGTTTTCAACTGATAATCGCTGGCTGGGTTTGAGTGATAACTGACATAACCGGCTTTCTTGGGACACGCTGAGACGACAGCTGTCATGATTTAGCCAACGCTTGCTGGTACGCCGCCTCCACCCACTTCCCAAGGTTGTTGTAGCCGCCGTCATTCACCCAGTCATAGGTCCTGATGCCCGGGTATCCCATTTCAGTGAACGGGTTCGACCCTTTCGGCTCCGTTGTGCCATTAATGTCCCTAATCCTGTGAATGTAGATCCCCAACAACCCGTTGCCCTTCGCCCGACTCTGCTCTATCTCATACCGGACATACCTGCGCTGAGAAGTCTCGGTTCCAATCAGCACAGCTGTCACGGATGACCCCTTGAGGTGCTCACGGATCCAGCGCTTTATTGCTTCGTCTCCCTTCTTCTTGACCTCCTCCCAGGCTGCGGTGTCCCAGAATCCGGCCGCCTCCCTGTCCAGTTTGGTCACCCAGCTGTTCCGGACCTGCCCGGCCCTCCATTTGTCGCGCTCGTAATGAAAACTGAAGAATACTCTCCGTGCCATTTGGCTATCCTCCCCTCGTCAGGAATATCCCGATTGTCAGTGCTGCCGAAATCGTTATCACCACAACCAAGTGAAACACCAAAAGCGTTCTCGACAGCGTCACCTTAACCCACGAATCCGCCTTCTCCTTCACCACCGATGTGCCCATTGAGAAGTCGATATCCTCCTCCTTCTTGCCTCTGACATGGTCATACAGCTTCCTGAAGAGGCGTTCCTGCCACAGGAAATACCCGTCAAGCCCCCAGAACATCAGAGCGGGAAAGTACGCGAGGATAATGGAGTATATGCTTCCCCTCTCCGCAGCCACGGCAAACAATGCGGCCACCAGTATCACGGACCAGCCCTTCAGGAGGAAAGAGTTATGCGAGAGCCTGTTCACAACACCCTGTATCATCCCGAGGTGGGCGTGCTTCTTCTCCATGATTCCTCGCCTCCACGTATTACTAAAGTTAAATATCCTTATCCCTATAACAGCCGAGGCTACATGGTTCCGCGATTTAATGCAACCATTTTTTCTTGCACCCGGACAAAATTCACAGGGAGCACAGAGCATGCCTTGCACGGGGTCTGGGGCGCCGGGCGTGAAGGCTTGCGGGAGGCGAGAGCGCGTCGACAGGGCTTCAGTTTCTAAAGACCGGCCGAGGAGCTCAACAGTGGCCCTGCTGGTCCCACGAGCATACACCGAGAGGAAGAAATGGACGGCGAGGCTCTCAGTAGGCAGGGGGAGGAGAAAGTCGGCTTGAATCTAATTCCCGGCAGCTGGCGTCCGAGGGGCGGCGTGAGGGCAGGCAGAGAGAATGGCCGCGTCAGAGATCCCAACTTGCGCACCCGCTGCAAGGAGCAAGGACGGAGACCTTCGCTGCAAGACCACAGACCCAGCGGGCCACAACCTTTCCTCGTCGAGGCGAAGCCTTGTGATGTCCCCGTAGCAGGGTGTGGTGTTGGGGTGTGGTGTTGCAAAGGCCGTACGGGGTCTGGACGGGTGCGGTTCTAAGGGGATGCCATAGAGGGCGCATGCGGTGGAGGGTAAGCAGGCGTTCGCGGCCTCTCCGACGGTGGGCTTCTGTTTTCCAGCGGTTGCGCTACGGGTGGGAGGTCTTGCAAGCCGGCCGCGCCTCGGGGCCGCATCCCGAAGAGGACCACGGTGAAAGAACGGATGCAGCGGAAACTGCGGACGATTAAAGGGCGCGCCACCCACTCCAAGCGCAAGGAAATCGTGGAACCGGTCTTCGGGCAAATCAAAGGAGTTCGTGGGTTCCGCCGGTTTCTTCTGCGTGGGGTCGACTAAGTCGACGCCGAATGAGCTCTCATTTGTCTGACGCATAACCTATTGAAGCTCTTTCGAAGCGGGTACACCCCGCAAATCGCCTAAACGGGCTCTGCCGCAAAAGCGGCTGTCGAAATCCCCGCCCAGTCCGACCCGCATCCGACGGTTCAGTCGAAATGTGTTGGATTTTCAAAGAACGAAACGCCAAAAACTTAAAATCGGGCTGGGTATCCCGACAGACTCCTACGTCCGAAACGCGCACTGGGGCAGTTCGTCATCGTTCGACATCTCTACCGGGTGTTGCCCGCCCCATGGCGCTGCCTTGACTCCAGGGGTCCACTTTGTGAGTACGGACTTCAGCCACTTGGAGAGGCATTCGTCTTCGTCCTTCCTCTCCACGTTCCTCACATCCTAGCCGCGGGTAGAGATATCAATCTGACTCTTCCCTTGACCCGGGCTCTTTCACAGGCCACCAGCCCGCACTGGGCCAGACGGTTAATGTAATCAGAGAATGTCCGCTCGGCGATAGGCTTTCGGTGCACCCCCCGGCATAGTTCGAGATAACGCCTGCGCAGCTCCCCGGACATCGCTTGGCCGTGCAGTTCGACCAGGCGGTAGAGCATCCCGTGGTCCGGCGTCAGCGATTCCAGCAGATATTCTTTGGGCACCCGCCTGACCTCATTCCACACGCGGGCAATGTCCCTCATCCTGATATGGGAACCTCCTGTGTTCTCGGCCCACTCCGCCGCCGCTCTCAGCGTCTGGACGGCGAGACGGGCATCGTCCCCCCGCTCAGTTTCGCAATGTGCTCCAGCACCTTCGCTGAACAACAGCCCGGGGCCAGTCCGAGAAAAGTCCTTTCCTGAAGAAGAGCCGTTAGCTCCCCGGGGAGTAGTTCAGGCACTCGACAAACTGCGGGTTCAACCGGGTGCGGACGGAGCGGCTCAGGGAGTAGAACGTATTCTTTGCTTGAGAGATGCAAATCAGACCCGTCTGCTCAAGTTGGCAGAGTGTCTCGATGATAGCCTCCCTGTCTCTGGGAGGTGTCTGGTCAATGTCATCCAGAACGAGGACCAGGGGTTTGCCTTCGAGATGTCTTTCCAGCCGGTCCAGTTTGAAGAGCGTATCCTTCGCTTCAGCGCCGAGAATCCGTAGCGACTCGACGAGTGCTTCAGCAACCTTGTACAACGTGTTGTGCTGGCGGCAGCTGACATAGGCCCTCTGGGTCGAAGGGTTCAGCCCGAGTTCGGAAAGAATGAATCGGGCGAGGACCGTCTTGCCGGTGCCGGAGTCCCCGTGAATCCAGACACTTATCGGCTTTCTTCCTCTCGTTGCAGGATAGAGAAACGACTTCATCTGGTCCCTCTGCCGCCTGCGGCCGGGGAGACCGTGGGGTAAGAAAGTCTCCCTGAATGTCTCCCGATTCACCATGAGAGAGTGGCTATTCATAAGGTACTGATAGACAAGCACTTAAAAACGTTATCCCGCGAAGCGTGCGCTCCATGCCGATAATCGCTTCGGATTGGGAATTAGCCGAAATGTGTTCTCTTCAAGGATCTGTGTCAGAAAAAGGGGTGGGTCAGGTCACGAGACGGTCTTCCCGATAGTTTTCCAGGCGGTCGAATTGCATCATACGCCGCAGTGATATAATTCCACCGGCGCCGAGGAGCGACCATTTCATACCGGATTGTTTCAGTCTGTATCCGATGAGGGACTTGCAGGCGGCCCCATCCTTCAGGGGGCTACACCCAAAACATCGCCATTCGTAGCCGACATTGCGCCCACAATTCTGCCACTAATGGGGCTTCCTATCGGTAAGGATATGGATGGCCGGGTACTGGAGGAACTCATTGATCCAGAGTTTCTCTCTGCGCATCCCATCCAATACATAGACTCGTACGAAAAGCAGGGAAAGCACCCAAGCGTTGCCATGCCCACACCGGTGGCTGACAGAGGACTCCTGAATTACCTTCGCTCGCTCGGCTATATCGAATGATCTGAGAACTGGTTTCATGACCCCACGGGAAGATGTTGCCACCCCTTAGGAAAGCCCGATATTCTGGCGTTGCTGCGCGTGGCCGGCTAACGCATTGCCAGTTGTGAAATCCCTTCGAGGCATCTTCGAGAGACCCAAAACACCTTTGCCTTTCCGTGGCGCTGTTGGCGGCCATATTCGGCGCGAAAGCGTCGCCGCCGCGGTATTCAACTCAACGATTCCCCGGGCTCTATTCATTTGTTGACAGGCACTGGGAACTGTCTTATCATTTAGGGAGATTTGTTTTTCTTCGGTAGCTGCACCGATTCCGATCGTTTGAAGCATGATTTTGACACCGCTCAGTGGAGGATATCGTCATGAACAGACTAGCCCTGCTTCTGGTGGTCATCGCCGGGATTCCTTTCCTGTCTATTGCTGATATCAACGACGTCTACAATGAAGCAAATGAGCTATGCTACAACGATGCACATAAAGAAGCTCTTATAAAGCTCGAAGAGGTCATTGGTGGCACGGAAGATCCTGTGATGCTTAGGGACGCCCACGCGATGGCAATCATGTCCGCATACGTGCTTTATCGAACAGCTGACGCCGCCCGGCTGGCCGAATCCTGGGAAAGCCGCTTGCCCTTGACGGCAACTGATGAGCTTTTTCTCGCCTATTGCCGAGCTCGTATAGAAGGAACGAAATCTTCGACCCGGGAGACTGGCCAATCGCTCTTGGAATGCTGTCAAGCATTTGATGCCCTGCTCGATGGATTTGGAGATCCTGACCGAACTACCATACGATACGGAAAAGCGATTAATCTACCTCTTCGATCCATGGTAAGCCGAGTTCAGTCGCTCCAATTGGCAGGAATGATTCGGCTCGACCGGTATTCAGACTTCTCGACATTCATGCTGATGCTTCAGCGACTGCACGACTCTGGAGACCTGGACAAGGTGCTTCACTATCCGAATTGGACCCTCTTCATTAAGAACTCGCTGTTCGAAGCCCACGATCGCAAAACATTAATCGAGCAGTTGGATTTGTGGAAGTGGGATTCCCCTTCTTGGTTTGGATTATATGCGGAGGCTCGCCTGCGTGAAGCAGCCTTGGCTGAGACGGAAAGCGAGCAGGATCGAATCTATGAACGAGTATTGCGTGATCTGGTTCAGGCTCGTACGTCCCTGGACGAACAGCTGAACCCTGATATTTCTTTACTCATCCAAGTAAACAAACAAATCGAGCGGGTCTTGAGGGTGAAAGATGGATACGCCGCCAGTTTGCGGTTTATGCACAACATCCTCTTGCCGTGTCGCAAGAACCCGGCCTTGGCAGAATACGCGGGGGCACTTGAGCAAGATGAATAGGCTGCGCTCGTCCAATCACGTTCATGGGGCCCCCTCGCGTTGCGTGATCGGGTTTGTGTTGTTTCTCTTGCTCATGAGCGACTCCAAGGTTTGTTATACGTCGCCTTCCCCAACCCTGATCTTTTCAAGCACCGAGAACGTTCTCGCCTTTTTTGAAACAACTCTTCCCGAGACTGTTCGTCCTGAGGACGTTCTCGCAGGCATTAAGCTCTTTTGCCAAGCCCCGACCCTTTCAACACTCCGTCAGCCTACATTCTGGCATTGCACTGTTAATATAATCAGCATGTTTCCTGACACCCGTTTTGCATTATACTCTCAGAGGTATTTCTACGATTCCTGGTGGGCCAACAGAGCGCAATCGGAGGTCTTTCTTGAGAACACTCTGCGATGGATAGAGGACTTCCCCGACCGCCGATTAGGTATGGTGGCACTCGATGAGCTGGAGAAATATACCCGAGTCATGAGGCAAGAGGATTTCTTTTCCACGGAGTACCCTGCTCAAATGCGAGCAATGAATCTTCCGAAAGGTAGCTTAACCCAAGTGGCTTTTGAGGCCAAGTATTATTTGTCAACATGGCAGCTAAAAAGAGCAAAGATGCTTCTCGACAGTCTCACCCATGCTCTTGGGCCGATGGATATTCTGTTTAATCTTCGAGATAAGTACACCTTGCTTGACATGCTGGAGGGCACCGAATCAACCGCTATCGAGCTTGCCAGCATGATTATTCAGGATTGTTCAACCGTCAAAGAGATTCAGCAAATACCGCCGGATCAAGAATTCCAGAGAGCGGACGATTCGTTAGATGATCCTGTGACGTATTGCGAGCGTCAGAAAAAGCATTTTGAATTGGGGCAATTCAGCGCTGAGGTTGCGGCGCATCTATACCAGGCACATTTACCGGGGGTTGCTCGCCGGTGGAAAGAACAATCTCGCCGTTTCCTGGTCCCGGTCGTGCGTGCTGTCGGCTTCCCATGTCAACCCAACGCACAGCGATTGTTGGACGAACTTGATGCTGTGGATATTTCTTCAACTACCGAGCCACTGGTGATGCTCGATGAGGTGCTTCAGGGATACAACCGGCTGTGCGAAGTGAACTATCCTGAGGAAATGCCGGATGACATCCTTCAACTCGAGGAATTCCCTCTTGAATCCGTGAAGCATCGCCTTGAGGATTGTATTGAGGAAGTGGTGTCAAGCATCGAGCAAAGTGACAAAGGAATGCCGTCTTTTGCTCTATTCGAGTTACTAGCTCAAGCGAACGCTGCGTTGAAGGACTGGGACGGGGTCGTCCGAATCGTCAAATGGGCGATTGTAAACATGCCAAGCCAAGACGCGGCCCGACTCACGTTAGATTCAGTGCAGGTACTGAGCAGCGAGAAACAGTACCAACGAATTCTCGACCTGAGTGAGTGTTTCCTTCAGCAGAAGGAGGACTTGGGAATTGGTATTGAAATTCTGTTTGCCATGGGACAGGCGAATTATCAATTGGATAGGCCTAAAGAAGCGATTGGCTGCTTGGAGGACTATTTGAAGTCGGACAAGGCCGGAAAGCAATTAGAGGCGGAGTTTTTGAAGGCGTTATGTTTAATCAAATTGTCGGATTACTCTTCTGCTAGCCAGGTCTTGGAGCGCGTGGCTCCGTTGATGGGCAACCGCACAAAAGTCTCGCAGGCGCTTTTTCTGGCCGGACAATGCTACTTGTTGGAAGGGCGTTATGAAGAGGCGAAGCGGGTGTTCGAGCACATCGTATCGGTCTATCCCTACTCCGCTCAAGCCTCTGGCGCGGAGAAGATGCTTGAGAAGCTGAAGGTGTTTTTCGCCCCGACGCGGACGGGTGATAAATGATGCGCTCGAAGAGGATTCTCGCCTTACACATCCACATCCTTCTCCTTTCGATATTGCTCATCGAGAGTCAAGCCTGGAGCTCAAGCGCAGAGATCCAAGTCGATTCATGTTTCTTCCGAAGAATCCACTCTCTTGATAAAGGAACCTCTCACCTTTTTGTAAGGAATAGAAGCAATGTGCCGGTTGTCATCACGCAGGTTCTATTAGATGACGAACCTTTGCCTCCTCACGAGGTATTGCACTGGAACGTTGGGGAAGGATCTTTGAACGGGTTGACGATGCCATTATTGATCGAACAAGATGACTTTCGAGTTCTCTGGTATCAAGTAACTCCCAACCCTCTTCCTCCGGGTAAGGTCGCGGACATTGCTGTCAAGTGGACTTTCGCCCCGAGTCGCATGATCAAGTTGGCTGCACGCACCAGCAACGGCCTCAGCGTTTCGGGACGACATCAGCCTGTGGATAACCCTCTTAAGATTGGTGCCATCCGCTTCAGCCCGGATCTGCGCCGTTGCTACACATATCTCAGGAATTCGGGTTCTCGTATCATCACCCCCCAACGAATCTGGTTCGATACAGAGGACGTCACTGCTGTCGCATATCCACCCTGGCCGTGGCCGGCTGTGGGTCCAGGGGAGACATTCTGCTTACTGTTTCCGATCGAACAACGAGTGCGTCGGGGCGAATATGTTTCAGTCAAGGTGCAAGCTCGAAAAGACGAAACGACGCAAGGAATAGTGCGGGTCTATGCAGAGTTTCCGATCGCTGGGCACCGGGGTCGGCCAATACATGACATGGGACTTGACCGAGACGTTGAGATCGTGTCGCACGATTACTTAAACAGATACGCGGGGGCGCAAGAAAAGCGATTTGTCCAACTTCTTGATTGTCCTACCCACGAACACGGCAGCTACGGACAAGCAGCCCGAAGGATAGTCAGCCGCATGGCGGATTCGAGAATGGTTGCGGCTGATGTCCCTGCTTTTTGTCACATCTGTAAAGCCGTGCAGGAGGAAGGTCTGTGCATGTTCGGCGAGATTTGCGACTTTCTCTCCACCACTCCTTACGAATCCCTGAGACGGTCATCCAGCGATGTTTTGGCGTATCCGACTCAGATGATCTGCCAGCTCGCCAAGGATGCCGCGGCCCCAAAGCCTTGGATGGCAATGATCCGCACAGGAACGGACCCTCGTTTTCGCGAGTATCGAGATCGTCCTCTCAGTGCTGTGGAGATTCGCCTTTTTGTCTATTGTGCGCTTTCGCGAGGAGCCAAGGGCTTAACTTACTATGAAGAGCCTAAGGACGTTTGGACGAAAGAGGAACTTCGACTTTTGAATGAGGAAATTCGAGCAGCAAGCCCCTACTTGCTGATTGGAGAACCCGTGGGCCTAGGAGGCTGCAGTCATTCGCTTGTTGAGGTCTGCACTTTACAGGCTGGATATGAGGGAATGTTAATTCTCTTGATTAACCGCGATTATCAGCTAAACGACGAGTCAGGAATTGAATACTATGAATTCTCTTATAGCCCCCAAAAAGATATAAATGTCACTGTCCATCTGCCTGAGTTTTTCGGTGAAGTAGAGAGTCTGTCATTGATCACACAGAAGCAGCATTTTGAACCTGTACATTTCCAGCAAAAGGATCGTTCTGTTTCCTTCCAGGTTCCGAATCTTGGCTTGGCTCAGATATACATCGTTAAGGCGTCCAGCCCTTATTAAGAGCCTGTCGGCCAAATGTATAGACTGAGCTTAGCGGGAATGCTTGCAGTGAGATGTTTCTTCAGTTGAGATAGGGCCAAAGACACTTGACGGGATGAGTTCATCGAGAGGGGAGGCGGCCGCCTCGGCGGGAGACGAGGGGTAGCGCCAGGAGAACCGAGAACGGAGGTAGGAGATCGAGAAGTGAGACCAGGTGATCGGTGAGATCACGATTGTGAACTGGATTCTAACAAAAAGAGTGAATGGCTCGATCTGGCGGGAGGCCTTCGGGAAGAGATCCGGCAGGCCTGTCGGGAAACGCCCGGGAGCCGGCTGACGAAAGTCCTGAGGACATTGGGTATTGCCGGCTCAAGTTGGTACAGGCAGGAGGGGGTGCCACAGGGCCAACGCAAGCGGCAGGCGCCCCGGTCTTTATTGCGGAGGCGTACGAGTATCTCGCGGGGAATGGGCCGAACGGTTCCGCTGGACGTCTACGTTTTCATCGAACATATGGAGCGGGAAAAAGGGAACCATGCGGTGCTACGTGTCTTTCTATTTCTTACTCTTGGGCTCTCTCATATTGGTTGAGTCGTTCAGGTCCCCGTGCGAAGGGCAGACTGAGACAAGTCGAAGTCGTCCCAACGTGGTTCTTATTATGATCGACACACTGCGGAGCGATAAGCTAAGTTGCTACGGCTTTTCAGAAAACACGTCGCCAGAGATTGATGAGATTGCCAAAAGGGGATTTCTTTTCCATCACGTCATGGCTCAATGCAGCTGGACCCGGCCGTCCATCGGGTCCTTGCTGACGTCTCTTTACCCCCGCTCTCTCGGATTGTATGACGAGTATGATCAAGTCCTCAGCGACGCTCACCTCACCCTTGCAGAGATACTTCAACCCCATGGGTACACGACTCTTGGAATCACAGCCAATCCGCACATCAATAGTGTATTCAACTTCCATCAGGGTTTTGATCACTATGTAGACAGTGAAGTGGTTTTTGTTGGAATGAAAGCTGAAAACAAGCAGGTCACGGATGACCAGAAGGCGTTTGCGCCTGCAGCCGATATCCTGAATGAGGTTGTCAACTTAGTCGAAATGGGTTGGGATCTTCCGTGCTACATTCAGATCAACATTATGGACGTGCATGAACACTGGCGTGAGGAAGGCTCGGTGATAAGAGAGGAATTCACGAAGCTGTTCCTGGACTTTCCTGAGGCACGATACCTCCAGTCCATCAGACAGGTTTCATATGATTTGAATGAGTTCATTCGACGGTTAACAGCGGCTCCAGGCTTCGAGGATACTCTGTTGGTGATAACCAGCGACCACGGTGAAGGCCTCGGCGACCACCCTCATGTCCCGAATTCTGCCGGCCACGGCCGACTGCTTTACCAATCTCAACTAATGGTGCCATTGATCTTATATCACCCGGTATGGGATACAAAAAGGCGCGTGGTGGAACAGCCTGTAAGGTTAGTCGATGTCATGCCAACGATTCTCGACTTTCTGGGAATCCCCGCCCCAGAGGGAATCGTTGGGAAATCACTTTTGCCGATGATTGATTCAGAGAAATCAGAGATCGGACTGCCGGAAGGGTTCGTAGCGGAAACGTATTTTCGAGGACTCAACAAGATAGCCCTCTACTCCAGTCAATGGAAGTATATAGAGAACCGAGATGGATATCCTGGCGTCAACCGGCAGGAATTGCAGCGGATAGGGATAAACGAAGACGGCCGCCTGACGGACGTAATCAGTACTCATCCAGAAGTCGCTCAAAGCATGCAGGAATACCTGAATGCATGGGAACGTCGATTTCAGAAAGTGGACCCTACACCACACAAGGAAGACAAGGTTGGTGAAAATATTGAGCAACTTAGGACAGAAACCTACCAGAAGTTAAGGGCATTGGGCTATCTGGAATAAGGATACTGTCCTGTCCATCCTCCACTTTTGTACCAGTGTCTATGTTCGATGGTTGTCACCTATCACTTCAAAACCGGACACGGATTATCGAATCAAAACCGGGCAGTTCTTCCTGAGTTCTGTATCCCGTAGGAATCGCATGTTATTCCTTGTTCTGGAGCGGGACCTGAGACGTTTGTACCTCCTTCAAGCGGGAAAGCCTGGCCAGGGAAACCAATCCTGTCTCTGCGTGCTGGCGCTCTAACATTTTGAAAAATCTGGAGTTGGCTCGAGTTGCCCAAGGATGTTGTATCACTAATGTTATACATTCTGATCTGGATAGCCGATTCCCTGAAAAATAAGTTAAAAAAAAGCTTGACACAGATGTGGCTTGGTGCTTTACTGAGTTTGTACGGTTGGAATGTATCTGGGATTTTCTTGAACCATCAGAAGGGTGATCATGATATCCCAGACCGCTTGCTGCCACAGGTTTTGCGATAGCCGTTGGTCTCCGCGCCGGTTTCGACGAGCTCACGGGCGACATGGTCCTCCTGTATTTCTGCGGAACTCCTTCCCTGCAATTCTAATCCTGCTCGTTTTGACCTTCGTCTTAATGATTCGCGGAGGATTTGCCCGAAAGGGCAGAACCTGTGGCGTGGATGCGCTGTACCAGATTTGTCTTCACTATAACCTGCCCATTCAGTACGAGGAGGTCTATGCAGCCTGTAAGCCAAATGACGAAGGCAACAGCATGTATGAGCTGTTTCAGGCCGCGCAGGAACTGGGGTTCTCGGCGACGGCGATGCGGTTATGTTATGAGGAGCTGCTGACACAGGACTCCCCACCGATAGCCTTTGTAAACGGGAATCTTTTCGTGGCCGTGGTGGGACACGAGGGGGATAAGATTGACGTTGTGGATTACCCCGAGCCATCAAAACTCTACAGTCAAGATGATGTTGAGGAGATCTGCAGGGGCGCAGCTTCGGTAACTTCGCGGGATGAGGAGCCCCAGACCCACGACGTTCATCTCGCCGCATCAACAATACAATCCGAGCATACAATGGATGCTGAACGTTCACACTGGTTCGAGAGATGGAGGGACAGAAATGAGAAGTATTTACTCCCGTATCTCTTGTTTGCAGGCCATTTGGCTAGCCATGTTACTCTGTTTTGCGGCTATCCTGGCATATGGCAGGTTAGGACGACCAGATGCATCATTATTGACTGAACAGGAGATGATCATTCTGGTCGGGTGGCAGATCTGCAACGATACCTGTAAGGATAGCACGTGCCCAAATGCGATAATTACATGTACGAATAAGAATCCTCCCAATGAATGCAGCGATCAGGGTTGTTCAAGTCTCTATCAATGGGTGTTTACGGGTAACAGCTATGTGCGATGTGCAACCCGCGGCGGAGGCGGGTGCGGTGACACGGAAACAGTAGATTGTGGAGAGTATAAGGCATGCATGAACGGCTCCTGGGTGCAAAACATGACATGTGTAAACAATCTCTGTGAGTATAAATCAGGTGCATGGTGTCTAAGGTGTACGACTGATCCTCAGGCCGAGTGGTATCCCATTGAGTTTACCAGCTATTGCGCAGAACAAAGAGCCGAAGAGAGGTGAGAGAGTATGAATGTATTGACTAGTCGGTTTTTACGTTTAAGCTTAGTCTTGTGTATCGCTGGATTTCTGTTTTCCTTGAACTGGCTGACATCACCAGCTTGCGCGCAAGACACACTGACTACGTGGGCTGATTTTGAAGAAGCCAACTTTGAGGCTATTACTTCGGTTGAAGGGGATCTCTGGATGAAGTACAGATGCATCGCTCCGGGGAATCTTGGAATAGCGCAGAGGAGAGGGTTTTTCGCCAGCGGCGATGAAGGTGATCTAGTATCGATCCAATCGGATATGAGATTCAGCTTATGGTATGATTTGGCCAACGAGCGCTTCCGGGCTAATAAGATGGTGAGCGACATAACCTTTTGCTTACTATCAGCCGTACATCAAGAAAAAGGCCGTGTTAGCTTGAAGGAGGAAGATCTGCTAGGCTTCCATAGGAATCTATGGGCCGCTGACAATTTCCTTGTCGTCTTCAAACCACGTTCAAAATATGGGATAAGAGATCCGAACAATTTGGAAAAGGTAATCCTGGTAAAGCAGGCTGTTTACAGAGAGGGACCCTCTTCAACAGAGCTCCTCCAAGAGGATTCAGGGATCTCGTTACAGAATTTCTTTAATTGGGACATTCCTATAATCGACAGAGCTCCTTCGATGTGTTCCTATGCAAGACAACAGCGAGACATGATGCAGAGCTTTGTCTCGGAGAATACCTCTTCAGCCGCCTTTTTCTTCGATGAATCAGAGGATCCTGTCACGGGATATACTCGTTTTGCTATGAAAGATACAAGTGGGGATACCAAGGTTGAGTGGGTAATAGATCCGGGTATTTCAGCTTGCATCCGATTCAAATCTTATGGTCCCCTTGACTCGCTCATGGAGCTTGTCTGGGATTGGGAACTCTTTGATGGGATTGTTTTTCCTGTTTCAGGCAAGTTTTGCACTTCCGTATTGCTCGAAGGCGAAAGGAAGACCACGAGATCACTAGAGTTTGCTTTTTCGAATCTGTCGATAAATCAACCCATCGATAGCCAGAGATTTACGTACGAGGATTTAGGTTTACGGCCAGGTGATTATATCAATGATATCACCAATGGACTGGCTTTCCCATTGTATGAATATTGAGCCAACAATGGTGGTGTACGTCCAGTAAATGTAGCCAGAGGAGTTAGTCCCGTAGTTACGGGAACGTCCTTGTCACCTATCACTTCAAAACCAGCCAAGGATTATCGAATCAAAACCGGGCTGTTCTTCCTGAGTTCTGTATCCCGTAGGAATCGCATGTTATTCCTTGTTCTGGAGCGGGACCTGGAACTTTTGTGCCTCCAAGCGGGAAAGCCTGGCCAGGGAAACCAATCCTGTCTCTGCGTGCCGGCGCTCTAACATCTTGAAAAGTCTGGAGTTGGTTCGAGTTGCCGAAGGATGTTGTATTACTAAAGTAATATCGCCTGAACTTAGAACTGTAGTTTTCCAACATAATTGAAAAAAAAGCTTGACACCAATGTGGCAGCGTGCTTTACTAATGCTGTAAGGGTGGGGTGTATCTGGGGTCGTTTTGGGCCATTGGAAGGGTGATCATGATACCTCAGAACGTCTGCTGCCACAGGTGTTGCGATAGCCGTTGGTTTTCCCCGCAGCTTCCAAGAGCTGGCGGGCGGTATGTTCGTGCTGTATCTCTCCGGAACTCCTTCCCTGCAATTCTAATCTTGCTCCTCATCATACCTTCATGCTTTGCTCGAGTGGGGAGAACCTGCGGCGTCGATGCGCTGTACCAGATTTGCCTTCACTATAACCTGCCCATTCAGTACGAGGAGGTCTATGCAGCCTGCAACCCGAACGACGAAGGCAACAGCATGTATGATGTATTCCAGGCAGGCCAGGAACTAGGGGTCTCGGCGATGCGCGTGCGGGTGCGATACACTGAACTTTCGAATCTCGACTCACTGGCCACTGCCTTTGTGAAAGTGAGGAGAACAAACCGGCAAATATGTTCAATCCCAGATAAAGACTCACATCTCCAGAGTAGAGCATTCTCTAAGTACCATCCCAGTTATCGGACGATATAGTAAATTACAATGGGAAAGGAGAAACCATTATGTGTTGCCTCAAAGCAAGGTATTTTAGATTTCCTCTTTATGTCGCTTCTTGCTTTTTGGCTCTGGTAATTCTTTTCGACGGAGTAAATGGACTGAAACCGGTGAAAGATGAATTGCCTGCCGAGAAGAGCCTAGGATCTGCTACACTGGGCCAGGAGGAAATGTGTTTGATTAATGGAGGCGTAGCTTGTCATGAGAGATGCCCCCAGACAGACTGCCCAGAGATATGGAGGGATTGTGATAACTTCTGTACCGAGATATCCGCAGCGAATTGCGGGAATGAAGTGGAGGGAGTTGCCAACCGCTATCGTCCGTGCAAAGCTGATGGCACTCTGACCTGTAAACTCAACAAAGTGGTTTACTGTGCACGGAAAAGACCGTGCGACGCAACGCATTTAAATAGTCATGCTTGTAATATTCCTGGAGACGGGAAGTGTTTTCTTAGCGTGGGTCATGAGTGCTGGAAGTGCGCAACCCCTTCTTCCGGAAATTGGGTACCCGCGTATCCCAAGAACGACTACAACTGCATATAAACTATAAACGGAGGTGCTAGCCATGGAAAAGCTCAGAGACAGATTAATCGACCGTGCTTCAGTGGGTTTTACGGGTGTCCTACTGCTGCTTGTTTGCCTTACGGTTGCATCGTATGCTAATGATTCCCTGTCAATATGGGTTACCCTCGAGAGAGGAAATTACGAGGCAATCTTCAGCGTTACTGGTGATGCACAGGTAGTGACTGAATCCACTGCTGACGGGTTCCGAGAGATTGCCGTAGAGCTGGGCTATTTTCCTGAGTTGAGCGAAGATCAGGTCGTGAAGCATGAAAGTCGGGCGCGAGTTAGCTTTTGGCATGACCTGGCGGACGAGCATTATCGATTCGACTACATGCAGGAAAGCGAAAATTATTCGCTATTGAGCCCTGGAACGCCTGAAGTTTCAGCGGGTTCAGAAGCCCTGCGAGAAAAGAATCACAGCTGCCTCTTCGTTGATAATCACTGCACTTGTTTTTACCCCTTTCAGGAACATACGGTTTCTAATCCGGAGGGTGAGGGTCTTCTTTTTGTTCGAAAAGCATTTCGGAAAGAGGGACCTTCCTCAACCGCTCTCCTCGAGAAAGAAGCCGCCGTCAGCGGCGTATCAGTTCCGTACCTATTCACAGCAGGGCACCATGCGCGCGACGGTGGTGTCTTGTTGATGGGGGAGTTCGCCGAGTTTATTCGGGACACAATAAATGGAATACTCCCCTATGACGAGGATTCGCGTTATCGTCTTGATCAATTCGAATTCGCAGAACGATCCGAGGTCCCTTCGCGTGTTCGTTATACTTTCACGATTCATCCGGATGATAAACCAGAATTCGTTTTTCAAGAGTGGGTGGTTGACCATAACCTCCCGGCTTGTGTCTACTACCGAGCGTATGGTCCAGATTCCGGCGTTCACGAGGAATATGTATGGGACTGGGAGGACTTCGATGGAATTGCCTTTCCTGTTCACGTGATGTTTAGGAATTATAAACAGGTAGACGGCCAAGAGGTGAATTACTGGCGTTACGAAATCTCTCTCACAAACATCAAGATCAATGAAGCGATAGATGAGCAGAAGTTCAGTATCGGTGACATTGGCTTGAGACAAGGGGACTATATCTATGACCGAACTCATGATTTAACATATCCAGTGATGGACTTGTAGCCGCAAGATTGCTTGCAGCAGATCGTATCGTCGTTCACACTTTCAGATGCTTGCCATGGGGTATATGTGTGCCTTTGAGAGCACCAACACCTGCTCCCCGGCCCCGAAAGGGCTGTGAGAAGGTTTACCAGGGGGTCCCAGGAAGACAGAATAAGACGCAGCACCACCAAGTGTTCAAGGCTCATAAGGCGGCGATCAGGTAGTCCTGATCGCAACCCTCCTTGGGGTATATTCAAAACCAGCCAGTCTTTCCAGAGTTTTATACCTCGCCCTCCTGCCGTTATGACCATGGCAGGAGGGGGAATTTGTCTTACCCGCTTTGGCTCCTCACGGATCCCAGTTTAGACCGCCAAGTCCTTGAAGTCCTGAAACCAAGGTAGTATGATCTGATGTCCTTCTGAGGAACTCTGGTCATGCGGGGGCAACCATATGAGAGCCGTTGGCCTTATAGTGCTTACCGTCATCAGCCTGAGCGGGACCTTTGCAGCTGGGGAAGACAGTAGACTCCTGGATTCCCTCCTGCAAGTTGAAGATCCGAAGTTCAGCGAATACGTTTGCACCATAAGTCAAGATCCCGATGACCTCAGGGGTGTGGAGGCTTACCTGAATTTCTCCCGGCACTGCCGCCAGGAGAAGCCGGATCTCTCCAGGTTTCAAGAGGTATCCCGGAGTTTACTGAGTCAATATCCCGGTTCCCTGGTCGGCACAGCTGCGCTTGCATCTCTCGTGGAGCTGTACGACAGCCGGCGCCAGTCCTGGTTGGCACAACAGACCTGCGAGGCGGCCATTGCGACGGGCACGGCCACTCCGGCGGCACTGTGGGCCAGCCTGTGGCTGAGTCACGACTCTCTCCAGGACCGAGACACGTACCGACAAAGATACGTCCAAAGTCTGAACGAGATTAAGATGCAGGAGCCGGCCGCAAGCCGGTTGCAGGCCAAATTCCTGCAGCTTGCCAATTGTACGACGGACGGCCCCTTGACCATCTATTCCCTTCAAATCTGGCTCGATCTTGTTGCCGATAGGGGCGAGCCTGGTGTTGAATCTCGCCTGGCTGAGATGGCCGGCGGATATCCCTCAGGGGGGCGAAAATCGCTCGTGCACTGTGCTCTCGGCGACTCCTATGCACAGAAGGCGCTCTATCGAGAAGCCTTGGAACAGTACGCCCAGGCTCTTCTCGATTATCCTTTCGAGCAAGAGTTCGAGGCCGTCCGGGGGAAACTGAGCCAGGTATACCTGAGACTCGGGATGGAGGAGCGGGCCAGGTTTGTCTCCGGGCTTGAGCTTCGCGATCCTCGAATGACCAAGGCGGTTCGTATCCTCCTGGAGTCCCAGGATGTCAGAGCACTGGCGGATGCCGGCAGAGGACAGGAGGCCGGGCGAGAGTATGAGAGAATCCTGGAGGAAAACTTCGCCAGCCCAGAGGAATCCGGATACTCCCGGCTTGAATACTCCCTCTACAACCTGCTGCTCCGAGAGAAAACCCTCATCCAATCCCAGCAAGAGGAAAAGCGGAAGGCTGGAGATGCAACTTCCCTGATGCTCGAGGCGCTGGGTCCCCCGACTCATTGGGAGCAGTTTGAGGGTCTGGCCGGCGAGCATTCCCAGAATCCGGAACTCGCCCTGTTGCTTTTCTCCCAGGCGGAGAGGTTCCGGCGACAGGCGGATTTCCGGTCGGCCGAGCGGGTCTATAGGATACTAAGCGAGTCCTTCCCCGAGCGGTACGAGGCGTTCTATGGCATGATTGAGCTTTTGAACTTGAAGCTGCAGAGCCTGGATCTTCTCGGCCACATGAGTGGGACGCTCCCCGACCTGCAAATTGACCTGGCGGGAGAAACTCTTGGAGTGAGATTGAGGGAAGCCTCTCTTTCCCGGGCAGAAATCCTCCAGGAAGAGATCGGAGAGCTGTTGTTTGAGCTTGAGCAGCGGTGCTTTGTCGCGCCGTGCTGGGCCTGGGCTTGCGATTCAGCGAAAACGATTTATCTGGGATACCGGGCGCTGGGCGAGAAGAACAAGCCAAAGAACCTGTTTCTCCGTTTGCTCCGATCGGAGTGGAACGACTACCCAGGCCCGGAGATCTACCAGGAGTTGGCGCAGAAATGCCGGGAGTACGAGCATTACGAGGAGGCTGTCGAGATCCTGAGATTGGAGTCCTCGCAGTTGGTCTTCGCGGACCAACAGCGTAAGTATCGAACTCAGATGCAAATTATCTCGGTTCTGGCCGACGAATCTCGCGATTACAAGGGGGCGATGCAGGCGTGCCGCGACCTCATCCGGGAAGTTACGGGGACCCGCCTGGCACAACAGGTGAGATACCGCCTGGGAGAGATTGCCTACGAAGGGAAAGACTACAATGCAGCTATTGAGAGCCTGAGTGAGTTCCTGAAGCTTGGCACTTCCCCCTCCGAAGCGCTGGAAGCCAACAAACTGCTCTCGCTCTGCCATTTCCGGAAAGGGGACTATCCCACGGCACGAGGGGTATTCCGGGATCTTCTGGACAGCGAGAGGCTCACCCGGGAGGAGTCGAGAAGGTACTCGCTGCTGACCGCGTATTCTTACCTCTACCGCCAGCAGTACAAGGAGGCCTACCGGGAGTTTCAGGATTTCCTGCAAAATCATCCCGGCGACCAGAACAACTTGGAAATCACGCGGCTCGTCGAAAAACTGAAAGGCGTCGAATAGGGCATTCGCGGGAGTCCCTCTCATTCTCCCTGAATAACGTAATTCCCTCGTATCGCGCGCCTTATGACCAATGTGGCTTTGCTCGTGACAAGACTCGGGTACAGCTGCATTCTTGTCTCGTGGCAAGTGACGAAGGAGCAATCTCAGGTAAGAACACAGCTCGTCACTACTGCCTGACACAATTGGTTACCTGCCAGCCATGCCGTCTTTGTAGTATTACCAAAGTAATATATCCCATACAGAAATCTCAAGGAAATCATTTGACTCAGGGAATGCGAAATGATACTTTACTTCTTGCCAAGTCAGGGGGGCTGTTCGTTGGACCGGTCAATCAGGCGAGTTGTAGGGCGATGTCTATCTGCGAAAAGAACCGCGCCAATCCGTCTCCGGCTGGCACTCGCTTGCGGGCCTTCTGCGCGATCTTCCTTCTTGTTCTGATTCCTGCCACCTTCTCGGCTTCCTCCTTTGCGCGCACGGGCAGAACCTGCGGCGTGGATTCGCTGTATCAGATCTGTCTTTACTATAACCTACCCATTCAGTACGAGGAGGTCTATGCAGCGTGCAAGCCAAACGACGAAGGCAACAGCATGTACGATCTCTTCCAGGCGGCGCAGAAGCTGGGATTTTCCGTGGCAGGGATGCGACTGTTTTACCAGGAGTTGTTGAAGTTGGACTCGCCGGCGATAGCGTTTGTCCGTGGAGATCATTTCGTATCGGTGCTCGGAAAGGAGGGAGACAAAGTAGTCGTCGTGGATTATCCCGCGCCCGCCCAATTGTGGTCGGAAGAAGAGTTCAAGCAGATTTGGGAGGGCGAGGTCCTGGTGGTGTCCTGGGAGGGACCCGTTGAGCCGGAAGTCGTCGATCCGGATGCGCCCCGAGTCCGGTTTGAGCATACGTTGCAGGATTTTGGCGTCGTGTCGGAAGGAGAAAAGGTGGAACGTGAGTATTTGTTCTGGAACGAAGGCGCCCAACCGTTACTCATCAAGAGAGTGGAGTCGTCGTGCGGATGTGCACCGGCGGTCTTGTCTGCGACGGAGCTTGCTACCGGGGACATTGGGGTGGTCAGTGTCGAGCTGGACACCACCGGCCGGCGGGGTCGATTCACTCAGTATGTGTCCCTTCTCATGAACGATCCTCTCAGCCCTCAAGTTCAGCTTACCCTATCGGGGATCGTCAAGACCGAGCTTGTCTACGCACCCAAACAGGTCTACTTCGGTCGGGTGGTAAAGGGGGAACAATCGGAGCGGCAGATCATTCTCGTCGACTCCGGTGACGGGGGGCTGGAGCTCTTGGGGGTGCAATCGGACAGTCCTTTTCTGTCGCTGAGTCACGGGCTTTACGAGGACCCCCGCATCAAGGATGGTCAAGAGCGATTCCAGGTTCAGCTCCAGCTGCAAACGGAGCGTATGGACATAGGCCCTTTTCGTTCCAAGGTGGTCATCCTGACGAACCTCGCCAAGAGGGAGCGCATCGAAATCCCCGTTCAAGGGGAGGTTACCAGCGACCTGCTCGTTCGCCCTTCGCTGTTGTTTTTCGGCTTCGTCAAAGCGGGGGAAACCGTCGAGCGCACGGTCAAGCTCGAAACGGTGAGCCGCCGACCATTTCAAATCACGAGCCTGGAGGGCGATGTCGAAGGTCTGGATCTCCGTTACTCGCCGGACCTGGACGGCGCCGCTTATTCCCTCAAGGCGACGTTTAACGTCACAGAAGGCGGAGCTTCGGGATTGATTGAAGGCAGGGTCAGGGTTCGAACAGACTTGCCCGAACAATCCTTGGTCGAAATTCCGGTCAAAGCTATGCTCCGGGGATAGCACCGGAGCATTGCGTGTATGCAAAGTGGTAACTGTAGAATGTCGGAGGGAGGATTATGAAACGGATATTGCAGCTTCTTGGTTTGTCACTGTTTTGGGGCTTGGCTTTTCCGGCCCAGCAAGCAGGCCCTGAACCCCAGGTAGGACGGGAGCAACTGAGGCCGGAAGAGATGAGGGCGATCGTCGGGGGTGTCATTTGCAACGATACCTGTGTGGACACGGGAACGGCGTGTGCAGAGAACACGACGGAATGCAAGGGGGAAGGGCAAGACTGCGTCATCTGCCTCAGCCAGACGAAGAGCGAGTGCCGGGAGGGCAGCGGCTCGGGATGCCAGGACTCCACCGATCCGTGCGTTGGAACCGAAGGGGTGTGTGTCGAAACGAAGGATGGTTTTGGTTGTAGCGGTACCGGCCCGGATATCTGTGGCAGTGCCCCATTCTGCGGATAGCGAAATGGGAAACTACAGAAACGAGGTGACCCAATGATGAAGCAACTGACACGAGCAAGTTTAGTTATTCTCCTCGTCTTAGGGACGAGCTCTCTCCTGTCGCTGGATGCCTATGGCCGGACGGAACTGGCCGAGTTGGCGATATCCGGCCTGCGAACCGCTCTGGAGAGCTTGGAGACGGTCGAGGTCCAGTTTTGTCAGGTAAGTTCAGCCAGCGACGTGGGCCTGTTTCCGCTCGATTACCTCAAGAACGCGACGTATGGGGAGGTCGTCGCGGAAGGGGCTGCCCCCCGAGACGACGACAATCCTCTGGGGCTGTCTCCGGTGGTCCGCTCCATCTATCGCCAGGGAGGAACCCGACAGTTCCTGGAAGTTAACTGTGAACTGCCGGCACACGAGGATACCAGGACCCTGGCTCTCGGACTGGAAGACACCGCTTCAAAATATCACGAAATCGAGCGTAACAGGAAGGCGGTCGACCATCTGTACGTCCGTCAACGCAGCCAGTTTTTTCATTATCGCCGGGTATTCCCGGACCCAAGTATCCTGTTTTCGCATTCCTGGATCGGATCTTCACCCAATGCCTCGGCCGTTTTTGAGTACGTTGATATGGTTGACCGCCAAGGCGTGACGGCCTTCGAGCAGGGGGACCGCGTGGTCTTGCAGGCGAATTTCGCTTTTGCCGATCCCGCGACGGCCGAGATCGTCGATTGCGCTGCCGACGAGGCCCAGGCGATGCTGTGCCGCATGGAACTCGATGCGGAGTCCTTTCTGCCCCGGCTCATCGAGTATGGACCCGTGGATGGAGACAGCCTGTGGCAGCTCGAGATCGACAGTTACCTGCAAGGCAACGGAGCCGCCTACCCCGAGAGGGGCACATTCACCCTGTCCCAGGATGGGAAACTCAGGAGTATCATTTATTTCATCGCTGATGCCCAGAGCTCGCACTTGAATGTTCCCCTGGACGAAGGCCTCTTGACAGTCATCGGCAAGGCTGGTACCGTGGTTTCGGACGAGATTATCGGGACATCCTATACCTTGGAGTAATTTCTCAACACTCTTTGGCGTTTGGTGCCCGCTAAGTCAGAGAAACCCGGGAAGGCCAACCATGGGCAGGTACGCCACCGTTTTCCTACTGGGTTGTTTTCCGCTGGTTTTCGCGGCCCCAGGCTTCTGCCAGGTGGAGGCTTCACCCGTCCGGACGGCGGTTCAGTCTTTGCGCGACCAGCATGCCAAGCTACAGAATGTCCGTGTCCATTATTGTTTCCTTTATTGGACGCAGAACCTGGACCGGCTGAATCTCTCCCTCCTGAGTAACGTGAAGTACGAAGATATTCTTGCCCAAATGGCCAACGACCGACTGAATGATATTCCTCTCCAGCCCGAGACGATTGCCTACTGCGTTTACCGCCAAAAAGGACAGAAGGAGTTCATGGAAATCGAATCCGTGTTCACCTCGATGGAGCTGAAGAACAAGCTCATTCTCTCCTTCGACGGCGATTCCGGATTTCGGTTGGAGAGAGAGAAAAATGGAGTCGAGACCAACCGAATGGAGTTCCTGACGCCAGCCGGGTACTATCTTTGCCGCCAGGTCTATCCCGATCCCGGCTTACTCTGCTCCCAGGCCATACTATTCTCCGAGAGGTACCGCTATGTCGACATGATCGACCGGAAGAGCCTTCGGGCTGAGGATCTCGGTGATAGACTCATTTTGACTTCAACCTTTGTGTTTGCCGGCGATGGAACGGGTCTGGTCGAGGACGTGCAACCCGGGGAGCGAGGCGCAAGATATAGTCGGATCGAGATAGATGCCGGGTCAATGCTTCCGCAGGTCGTTGAACATGGACGGGTCGCTGTCCTGGAAAGCTATCGCGTGGAAGCGGAAGGCTATTTCAGCCAGGAGGGGGTCTCTTATCCTCGAAGGGGGCATATGAAGTTTTCAAGGAACGGCAGAACACGTAAAATCATATACTTCATTGTGGATGTGGACAGCTCAGACCTTAAGGCCTCGCTCGAGGATGAGGAGTTTCTTCCGCCCACAGATGGGCACAGCGATCGGTGAATTCTGCAAACGGAAGGCCTCCTTTGCGAATCGGGGGGCGCAAATATCGCTTATGTCTCCTACTTGTGCCCGGCCGAGGGACAGAGGTCCGCGTAAGCGGGTATTGCTTTGGCAGATCTCGTCGAGAGGACTCCCGCAGCCCGTGGCCCAATCGCCTCCGTGAACCGGCCTCGAAATTGTAGCGGCGGTCAAGCGCCACCGGACAGGGTGAGTTGAAAAAAAGACTCAAGTCACTTGTCAGCTATTCTCCTTATTCGCCGGTGCTCGTAGCGACCGCCGTCGGACTCTTGCTTTCGGTGACAAGCCTGGTCCTACTCAGCCGCTTCCAGTCCAGCGAGATCCAAAGACAGTTCAATCAAGACGCACAGATGTCCATCCTGACCTTACGGAGGGCTTTCGAGGCCAACCTCTTTCTGCTCCATTCGACGGCGGCCCTGTTGTCAAGCTCGCAAGATATCCAACAGGAGGAGTTTGAGGCGATCGTTAATCGTTTTCGCACAGAATTCTCGGATCGGCTCGTTGTCGCCTGGGCCGCACCGGTCCCCGTGAGACAGCACCGTACCGAGGGCTACACGTCCCAGGAAACGACGGGACATTCCCTGATAAAGTACGTCGATCCCCCTGCAGGAAATGAAAGTCTTGCGGGTTTCGACCTTGCCTCCCAACCCGAATTTCTCGAAGTGATCATCCGCTCAGTGAATCGAGGACAGGAGATAGCATTCTACCGGTCAAGCCAGTCCTTCGAACCCCTAAGCGGATTTGACTTTGCGCTTTGTATCCCGGTCTACCCGGAAGGCGATGCCGCGCAGTTGCCAGCGAGAGAGCGGGAGAGGCCAAGCGGGTTGGTCCTGGGGCTTGCCCGAGTCGATGCCGTATTGGGCACCGCTCTGGTCAACGGCCAACCGAGAGGGATGAGCATCTGGCTGCGTCAAGACCAAGCCGATCTTGCGAATGCACTCCTGTGCACGGGTACTGTGGATAGTCGTGCGACACTCGGATCCCGAGGGCTGGATGATATTGTTGCGGGTGCCCGCTTGCCGAGCCATTCAGAACGCGTTGACGTAGCCGGCCAACAATGGGAGATCATCTGTATAGCGAACGAGGATTATGTGCGGATGCGGAAAACCGCACTGCCGTGGCTTGTGTCGCTTGCCGGCATCCTACTCACCGGCCTTCTTGCCGTATACCTGCATTGGGGTGTAACGCGAAGGTTGACCATCGAGCGGCTTGTCAAAGAGCGAACCGCCGAGTTGGAAAAGGCCAACCAGGCCTTACAGCGAGAAATCCATGAGAAGGAGAAGGCCTATCGCGATCGTCACCGATTGGCCTCGGCGATGGAGCAGGTGGGCGAGGCCATGGTGATGACCGATACCGAGGGAACTGTCCAGTACGTCAATCCGGGGTTTGAACGAATCACGGGGTACTCGAGCGAGGAGGCGATCGGGAACACGCCGCGAATTCTGAAGAGCAACCAGCACGATCGGACGTTCTACGAGGAGCTGTGGAATACGATTCAGCGGGGTGAAACCTGGACCGGCCGGTTGATCAACAAGAGGAAGGATGGCCGACTTTACCAGGAGCAGGCAGCGATCTCTCCTGTCCGGGATTCCACGGGAACCGTCGTAGGCTATGTCAAAGTCGGCCACGACGTGACTAAGGTAGTCGAGCTGGAGGAACAACTGCACCATGCTCGCCAGATGGAGGCCATCGGTCAGCTCGCTGGGGGTATCGCTCACGACTTCAACAACCTTCTCCAGGTCATTGTCGGGCAAACCCAGTTGGCGATGGACCCCCTCCTATCGGAAGAACAACGCCGGGAGGAGCTTGAGCAGATTGACGCGGCGACCCAGAAAGCCTCCCGGTTAATCCGGCAGCTCCTGGCGTTCAGCCGCCGGCAGAATCCTCAACCCAGGAACCTTGACCTCAACCGACTCGTTGGCGAGCTGGGGGTCATGCTTCGGCGCCTGATCGGAGAGCATATCGAACTGGCCATTTCCCACGGCGCCCGCCTCGGCACGATTCACGCCGACCCCGGGCAGGTCGAGCAGGTGATCCTGAATCTCTGTGTCAACGCCCGAGACGCCATGCCGGCCGGGGGAAGGATCACGGTCAAGACTGCAAATGTCGTGCTTGACAGGGCATACTGCCGGGACCACCCGTGGGTCCAGGAGGGCCCCTATGTCTTGTTGTCCGTTACGGACACCGGTGAGGGGATTCCTCCCGAGGTCCTCAAGCATGTTTTCGAGCCCTTCTTTACGACGAAGGAGGTGGGCAAGGGTACGGGTCTGGGGCTGGCGACGGTCTACGGCATCGTTAAGGACCACGGGGGGTACGTCGACGTTGAAAGCCGACTTGGCAAAGGCAGCACCTTCAATGTCTACTTTCCGGTGGCCGAGGCAGAAATAGAGGCCGAAAGCGAGACGGTCGCCCGCTCCGCCGCGGGCGGAACCGAGACGATTCTGTTAGCCGAAGACGAAGAGATGGTCCGTAACCTGGTCAGTCGCATTCTGAGACGGGCCGGCTACACAGTATTGACGGCAGAAGACGGCGAGGCGGCAATGAACATTTACGAGAACCAGGCCGACTCGATTCAGCTGGTGATTCTCGACGTCGTGATGCCCGGACTGAGCGGGCATGCGGTTCTGGAGCGAATTCGTGCCGAGGCTCCCCAGTTACCCGTCTTATTAAGCACGGGGTATGATATGGGCAGCCTTGTGAGCGAGGTCGCCACGGATCGGGTGACGCAGTTGATCTACAAGCCTTTTGATCCCAAGGAGCTGCTGTTCAAGGTACGGGAAATGCTTGAACTGTCGGTAAGAGGTGCAACGCATCCTTGAACCGGTTGAGCCTACTTCATCTCAAGACCGGTCGTCTTCGACAGCGGACTTGGCGTCTCGATCGTGGTGGACGGGTTAAGACGGATTGCGACGAAAACGTCGAGCGATACTCCGTTGCACGACTTCATAGACCATCGCGAAGGAACGACCCGGGTGATAGGTGGACCCCCTTGACCCCTGTCCTGGAGTTGCCCCACCTTGGACAGGTGAGTTCATAGCCCTTGCCCCTTAATGCCAGCCTCGGGGCCAGCTCCTCCCCATTTGCTTTACAGGACACGAAATGCGGCCGGTCAGGCTCGCTGACGTTTCCCTCAGTGGGTCCCGTCCGCCGGCGACATCACTCGGCTCACCTTGGTGTCGCCTCCTGCAGCGGTCAGCATGCATCAAGCATGCAGACTCGCCTCAAGAGAAGCTGGGCTGAGAATCGCTCCGCCTCTCGCATTATATCACTTTGTTAATACCACCAAAGTGGTATTCTTGCTCGATTGCTTCTGTGTTTCACGCATTTAGCTTGATTTATCACCGCTTGCGCGTTAGAATGTTGATGGCGGCGCGCGGAGGGAAGGAGATATACGCTGACGTGCCTTGCGGTCAAAGTGACTCCTGGCCGATGCACCATTGTCCCGAAACCGACGCCGGGATGCATAGCGTCCAGGACGTTCTGGCCGAATGAACTCCGCCCTCTGCCCGCTGCAATCGACGGGGCGTGATGGGAAAGAGGAGCCTGGGGACGTCTCATCGCAGGAAGGGGGATCATAGCCTGGTCGTTGGGTATGGTCTCAAGCGCGAGATCACCAGCGAGCAGAAAATGTTTGACGCGAGAGAGAGATGTTGGGGAGACTCTGATCCACCTGCCCGGCACCCCCGCGTAAACGAACAGGGACACCCCACACGGAAGTGAGAAGACATTGCCGTGAGTGAAAAAGCACAGGTTCTCGTGGTCGACGACGAACCGACCATTAGAAACACGCTGGTTCATAACCTGGAAAGATCGGGATACGACTGTACAACTGCTGGCGACGGCCAGGCCGGCCTGGATGCTCTCCGATTAAAGGACTTCGAGGTAGCCCTGATCGACCTGAAGATGCCGAATGTCGACGGTCTGGACCTGTTAGCTGCCATGCAGGCCACGGATCTCACGACGGTGCCGATCATCCTGACCGGCTACGGCGACATTCCGCTGACTGTGCAAGCAATGAAGCAGGGGGCCTTTGACTTCATAGAGAAGCCGGCCACGCCCGAAGCAATTGATTGTGTCATAGAGAGAGCGGTGCTTCATCGCAAGGCCTTGCTGAAGGCCCGGGCGATGGCGGCCCTCGCCGAGCAATGGAAATCGATCTTTGACGCCTTAACGGAAATGCTGATCATCGTGGACTTAAAAGGCTCGATTCTCAACTGCAACCGTTCGGTAACCGCGCGGTTGGGCGTCTCGAAGGAGGAACTCCTGGGGCGGAGGTGCCACGAAGTCCTGTGCGGGAACGCTCATCGCCAAGCGGCCTGTCCCTTTGAAGCCGCGCCCCAGAAGCACGAGGACGCCCCGGACGCGCATATTCACACTCTTGGACAAGGGCATTTCACCATACGTTCGGCACCCCTTGAGGATTCTCAGGGACAAAGGTGGGGTGTGATACACATCGTTCGCGACGTCACCCTGTTCATGAAGTCCGAGGAAGAACGGAATCGCATGGAGGTTCAACTCCGCCACGCGCAGAAGATGGAAGCAATTGGACAGCTCGCTGCAGGAATCGCTCATGAGATCAACACGCCAACACAATACGTCGGGGACAATACCCGCTTTCTGCAAGACAGCTTCTCCGAGCTGACGGCCCTTATCCAGAAGTACCATCAACTACTGCTGGCCGTGAGGCAAGGACAGACAAATCCCGGAATCGTTGACGAGCTGGAAAATGCGTCGAAAGGATGCGACGTCGAGTATTTGATTGAGGAAATCCCCAAATCGATCAAGCAGTCGCTCGAGGGCATTGAGCGGATTGCGCAGATCGTACGGGCAATGAAGGACTTTTCACATCCCGGCGGCACTGAAAAATCCCCCGTTGACCTCAACAAGGCCATCAACAACACGGTGACGGTCTGCCGGAATGAATGGAAATACGTGGCCGAGATGGTCACCGACCTGGACGCCGGCTTGCCCCTGGTGCCCTGCCTGCAGGGAGATTTCAACCAAGTTATTCTGAACCTGATCGTGAATGCGGCCCATGCGATGGCTGACGGAGCCGGGAACCAAACTAGTGCCAAAGGAACGATCACGATTCGCACGCGGCGGAACGGGAACTGGGCGGAGATCGAGGTGGCCGACACCGGACCGGGAATTCCCGAGTCGATTCGCCACCGGGTCTTCGAGCCGTTTTTTACCACCAAAGAAGCCGGCAAGGGTACCGGGCAGGGCCTGGCCATTGCTCACTCCGTGATCGTCAAGAAACACGGTGGACAAATAGATCTGAGAAGCAAAGTGGGCCGAGGGACGACATTTACCATTCGCCTACCCATCAGTCCGGAAGATTCTGAGTGCACTGTCATTACGTAGGAAGGGCTTCCAGGGCTACGCTGTGCTGCTGCTGTATTATCTGCTGTCTATGGGAATGCCGAAGAACCCCGCGGCTTCGAGAGCGCTTCTCAGCCCAGGAGCCTTGTCAGAGCGGGGAGGGCGTCAGACATGAAGAGGGTGCTTTTCGTCGACGATGAACCTAACGTACTGAACGGTCTGAAGCGGATGTTGCGTCCCTTACAGCAGGAGTGGGACATGGCTTTCGTCGCAAGCGGCCCGGAAGCCCTGGGATATCTGGCTCTGACACCCTGTGACGTCATTGTCGCCGACATGCGGATGCCCGGCATGGACGGAGCGCAGTTACTCACCGAGGTGAAACGGCGACATCCCGAGGTCGTACGGCTTATCCTCTCAGGACATTCCGATGAAGAAATGATCTTCCGCTCCGTCGGTCCGGCCCACCAGTATCTGGCCAAGCCTTGCGACCCGGAGACCTTGAAGACCACCATCATGCGGGCCTGCGCCCTGCGGGAGCTCCTGGCGGACGGGTCTCTCAAACGACTCGTGTCGGGGATTGACTCCTTACCCAGTGTTCCCTCGTTGTACTTCGAGATCCTGCAGGAGATTCAGTCTCCGGAAGCCTCCATTCAAAAAGTGGGTGAAATCATCTCGAAAGATCCTGCCATGACGGCCAAGATCCTTCAACTCGTCAACTCGGCTTTTTTCGGTCTCCGGCGGTACGTCTCCAGTCCCACGCAAGCGGCGAGTCTTCTGGGCCTGGATACGATCAAGGCGCTAGTGCTCTCTGTCCAGGCCTTTTCCCGTTTCAATCAAACCCAGTGCAGCGGGTTCTGCGTCGAGGCGCTTTGGGACCATAGTCTCACGGTGGGAGCATTCGCGAAAGAGATCGCCAGAGCGGAGGGCCAGGACAAGAAGCTTTGCGACGACGCGCTGGCGGCCGGTCTGCTTCACGACTGCGGAAAACTTGTGCTTGCCGCCAATCTGCCGGAACCGTACAGTAAGACGCTTGCCCTGTCTGCACGTGCAGAACTGTCCCACGCGGATGCCGAGCGGCAGATCCTGGGCACCACCCATGCCGAAGTAGGGGCGTATCTGCTCGGACTCTGGGGACTGCAGGATTCCATCGTCGAGGCCCTTGCCTTTCACCACCGCCCCTCCCGGTCCTTTGGGCAGAGATTCGCTCCGCTCACGGCGGTCCATGTGGCCAACCTGCTCGAGCACCAGCTCGGCGCCGAAAAGGGAACAGGCCTGTCCAAGGTGGATACCGCCTATCTGGAAAGACTCGGACTGATAGATCGCCTCTCAGGCTGGTGGAATCTCTGTCAATCATTCCTCCAACGGAAAGAGGGGCCATGAGTGAGAAGATCCTTTGCGTTGATGACGACTTCAATCTCCTGTCGGCCTGCCAAAGGAATCTCCGGCACCGCTTCCACATCGACACGGCGATAGGAGGCGCCCAAGGGCTCTTGGCAGTCTCCGTAAAAGGCCCCTATGCGGTTGTTGTATCGGACTTGCGGATGCCCGGCATGAGTGGGATTCAGTTTCTGTCCCGGGTGCGGGAGTGCTCGCCCGACAGCGTACGGATAATGCTGACCGGCTATGCTGACCTTGACACGGCGATTCAGGCGGTAAACGAGGGGAATATCTTTCGGTTCTTGACGAAACCCTACCCGCCGGAGAATCTGGCGATGGCCCTTGAGGCGGGCATCGAACAATACCGGCTGGTTATGGCTGAACGAGAACTTCTCGAAAAGACCCTGCGAGGCAGTGTCACCGTGCTTACGGAGATTCTCTCTCTCGTCAGCCCTGTGGCTTTCGCACGCGCCATGCGCGTGCGCCGCCTGGTCGAGGAACTGGCAAATGCGCTAGGGGCTGAAGACACCTGGAAGATCGAACTTGCGGCTATGCTATCACAAGTGGGATGCGTGACGGTGCCAGACACGGTATTAGAGAAAGCGAATCGAGGCGATGCCCTGACAGAACAGGAATCCCGGATGTTCCGATCCCATCCCAGGGTGGGGCGTGACCTGATCGCTCATATTCCTCGGTTGGAAGACGTTGCGGAGATTGTTTATTACCAGGATAAACACTACAACGGTCAGGGCATCCCGACGGATGATCGCAGCGGAGATGCACTCCCGCTGGGCGCCCGGGTGCTCCACGTGGCGCTGGACTTCGATGCACTTGTCGCCTCCGGCGACAGCCCTGAAGCAGCCTACACCAAGATGAAAAGTCGCGCGGGCTGCTATGAGCCGAGAGTGGTAGAAGTCCTTGCTGCCATTCTTGGCATCAATTCAGGTACGAAGACCGGTCTGGTCCGACAGGGCCCGAAAAGTCGCGAACCGTTGCTCGGGCTGCCAAGAGCTCATACCAAGTACGAGGTTAAGGGATACCCCATCGAGGAATTGACTACGTGCATGGTCCTCGCCGAGGATGTGAGGTCCGAGACCGGGGCATTGTTGATCGCCAAGGGCCAGGAAGTGACTCCATCTCTGAAAACCCGATTGCTGAATTACGCAAGGACAACCCAGGTGCAGCAGCCGATCAAGGTGCTCGAGTTTATGTCGGATCCAGGAAGATCGAAAAACCAACCCTGAAGTCCAAGCCGATCGAGAGGGGAAACAACCATGCCTCCTATTGTGTTATTGGTTGACGATGACCCCAATCTCCTGAGCAGTCTGCACCGTTCCCTGCGCAAGGAGCCCTATGACATCCGATGCGCCACTTCCGCCGAAGAAGCGATTCGAATCCTCGAGGAACGACCCGTCGACGTGGTGGTGTCCGACCAGGATATGCCGGGAATCAAGGGTACAGAACTACTGGCCCTGATACATCAACGGTACCCGGATACGATTCGCTTTATGCTCACGGGCAAGGCGACGCTGGAGGTGGCTGTCCAGGCGATCAATGAGGGAGCCATCAGCCGATTCTTTGTTAAACCCTGTAATGTCGTCGACCTCGCGCTGACGATTCAACAGGCCCTGCAACACAGAGACCTGACGATCCTGGCCCGGCGCTTGCTGAGACGAGTCCAAAACCAGTCTGCGATCCTTCGGAAGATCGAACACGAGAATCCAGCACTTTTGCAGGTAAACCGCGATGCACAAGGGGCTATTCTGTTGGAGGATCCTCCGGAGGATTTCGAGGCTTTCATGAAGAAGATTCACGAGACCCTGGCATAGCGGTACAAGGACTACTGGTCTTGACGCCGAAGGCGTGACTGCCCGGGGAACAGTGCGCTGGCCGTCAGAGCAGAAGGGTGGTAGGTGAGCCGAGCGGCGCTGAAGTCGAAATCATTGTGCCGGGTCGGGCCCTCCGTGATCTACTTCGAAGATCAAGATCCTTCCCTGGCAGGCTATCACCTCAGCCCCGCGCTACATTTGATTCCAGGGCTTATGTCTGTGCTGCTTGCGAGGTAGGGCAAGACGGATGAGTCATTCCGGGCAAGGTAACCTGGAGGGGGACATCCGGCTCTTCAGGGGCCCTCAGAAACACCAAATCCTGGCAAATGATCGCCTTCTGCACGATCCTCGATGTTGCCAGTGTTCAAGTGGCACGAATAACCACCTTCGCACTTTGTCCTGTTTCCAGCTCCTCGGCACTGACGCTGTTCAGGTGGATCGAGGGGGTTTCCAGTTTGACAGCGACGATGCCTGCCACCTGGCGCGGGGACGAGAATTCTTCGGGATCGATCTCTGCTATAATGGTGACACAATATGATTTCATGGCCCTCCCCGTGAGTATCACTCGTGGCTTGAGTGGGATTCTCCCGAATCATAAGTGTGCCCTGGGAGCGAGTCAAGTTAAAAGGACTCCACACTCCCTGGCCAGTTTGTTCCGTGCAAATACAAAGTCATTCAGGATGATTGCACGATGACTCTATGCAACATCTTGAATGGAATCCCTTCTTGCCGAGCTGATACGGACAATACTTGCAGTGGTCCCGCCCTTGGACCGTAGCCGGAACTGCCAACTCTCACTTCTCGATAGATATTTAAATCCTGCCAACTTTCCTCTCATTTAACATTTGTGAACAAGTGTGAAGAAAATGGCTGAAAATAGGGCGTTTCATGGGCACCAGCAAGCAGAAAAAGGGTCTCTTTCGTCAAATGTGAAATCATCCCCCAAATACGAGCGATTTGGGGAGGCAATACGATACTTGACCATCAGCGAACTTCAGAAACTCTTCGACTCGATTGAGGACTACCGGCACAAACTGATGCTGCGGATGATTTATGAGCTGGGCTGCCGGGTGGGAGAGTTTACGAGGATTCAACTGAAGCATCTGGATTTCAATCGAAGTGCTGTGCTCTTCCCTGCCGAGAACACGAAGACCGGGAGAGGTAGAACGAGCTTCGTTCCACGGGGTCTCATGAACGAAATAGTGAGTCTTCTCAGGCAGGAAAACAGAATGAACAAACGAGACTTTCGGCTTGGGAATCCCGATTCCTATCTGTTCTTCCCGCAAGGTCGGCCAAGGAGCGGCTATTCCGAGAACCGATTACGGCAAATCTTCCGGCGATACGCTGATCGAGCCGGCCTGAATCATGAGTACGGACGCGACTCCCTGGGGCGAAGTCTACACCGGCTGACCATCCATTCATGTCGTCATAGCCATATCATGACGTATATCCACGTTTATAAACTACCATTACCGATTGTTCAGCGCCAGGTCGGACACAAAAGCCTCCGCTCAACCAGCGTCTATCTGAATCCCTCCGACGAAGCGGTTGCGGATGCCTATGCCGAGGTCCAAGCCAAACCCCGGCAAGCCTCGAGCAACTCCGGTGCCTACGCTGACGTCGGGTAGGCGGGTGACCTTACGGCCACCCGCCCCCCTTGGAACCGTGCGTGCGACTTTCACCGCACACGGCTCGAGCATCTCACGAAGCTTCCTCGTCAACCAGAATCTTGCCTTCGGACAAAGGCACGCCCAGCAGAGGCGCGACGAGCGAGCTGTGCGAGCGCGCTCTCCGCTTCTCCCAGTAATCCTGCAACGCTGGATCATCGGGTGACGCCGTGCCCTTCACCATCGTGTGACGTTGGATGCGCACCCAGCGGAACTTTTGCAAGTACCACCCCGTTTTGGGCGAGCCGAAGACCCAGCGGTCTCGACGCGTGGGATGCTCCAAACTCCAGTAACGCTTCCGGAGCCATTCCCAATTCTTGCCGCTATGAAGGCGACGAACGAATCGCACTTGCCGGTGAAACATCCAGCTATCCAGTTCGTTGAATGTTGCACTCGCCACCTGCGTGCGGAAATAGTAGGCCCATCCACGGACAACGGCATTGAGATGGATCAGAAGAACATCCACGGGCCAGTGAAGACCTTGTCTCCAGATGGCTCGCAGCTTCTCCTTGATCTTCTCAACCGATTCCTTGCTGGGCGTGATCAGCAGCTTCCAGCCGGTTGCTGTCCGGCGGTCTCTGTAGTGTCGGATCGTGAAGCCCAGGAAATCGAACCCGTCCTGAAGGTGGACGATTCGAGTTTTCTCCTCCGAGAGTTGCAGACCGCGTTGGGCCAGCCATTCTCCTAAGATGTGGATGCACTTCTCGGCATCCTCCCGCGTTTCACAGAACACCACAAAGTCGTCTGCGTATCGCACTACAGCCCGGGAGCCTTGGATATACCCTTGGCGATTCCGCTGAATCGAAAGGGCCTGCTCCATTCCATGGAGGGCAACGTTCGCCAGCAGGGGGCTGACAATCCCGCCCTGGGGCGTGCCTGCGGGAGTTTCATGCAGACGTCCCAGTTCCACATAACCGGCCTTGAGCCATTGCTTGACCAATTCCCGCGCGGGGAACAGGCCCATGGCCTTCAGCAGGTACGCGTGGCTGATATTGTCAAACGCTCCCTTAATGTCGGCGTCAATCACCCACTTCTTGCGCGTACGACTCTGCGCTAAGGTGTAGATTCTCGACACCGCGTCTTGGCAACTTCGACCCGGTCGAAACCCATAACTGGTGGCCTCAAAACGGGCTTCCCACTCCGGCTCCAGCGCGTTCTTGACCATGGCTTGACGGCATCGGTCGAGAACGACGGGAATTCCAAGTGGGCGAAGTTTGCCACTGGCCTTGGGAATGTACACACGACGCACCGGGCGAACCCGCCAGGACTGATGGCAACACAATGCGTCCACCATCTTCCCCTTGGCCCGATCGGTCTTCACCACGACTCGATCGATGCCCGGCGTGTTCCTGCCCTTGTTCTGCTGCGTTACCCGCTTGACGCTCAAGAGGGTATTGGTGTAACTTCGCAGCATCAGCTTCTGGAGGGAGCGCACCTTCTTCAGGTCACCCTCCGAGGCAGCCCGGAAGATTCGCTGTCTCAGATTCTTCACGACACGCCGAGCGTGGTCCCAATCCACCTTCGCCCAGTTGCACCGTTCCTTCGGTCCGTTTGCGCGAGCATCCTCGTGCATCTAACTTGCCCTCCGGTTCAGAATCTTTACCGCGATCCTCGGGTGAGACACCCGCTCCCCGTCAGCGCCCTTTCAGGCTGGCCATAGGACCTATCCGGCGGGTGATGCATTCCCCTTGCCTTTCGGCAGCCGGCCTTCGCTTCTGGGAGCGTCCCATCCCCACTGAGGAATTCGACCTCGCTTACGCTTGGCTTACCGCTGAGCAACGCGGACCTCATTGGGGTTACTGTGTTCCGCATGGTTGAGATACGAGCGGGGTGGGCGCCCTCTGTACTCCGGGGTCTGTGGTGTCCATGAACTCGCGTTTTCGGCCGCGGGTTCCACCGGATGAATCTGACGACCTTCATCCACGACCCATTCACACCGCACCAGCCGCCTTTCGGCGTTCTTTAATTACGGAGCCTCATCAAGGGTTCACTTGCGTTCGCCCGTCCGCTCTTCCCCTCGCCCGGGTCAGACCTGCGGCTGGTCTTTCCCTTGGGCTTTATCCCTCGCTTCACACCCCGCCGTTGCCAGCGACGCGTGGAAGGATCGGAGACAGATTCGGACACAAAGCTGACACTATGGCACTCAACCAAGCGACTTTCACATCGCACCGAAAACTATAAATACTCCAGAGTGCTGTAATTCTAAAATGACATCACAAAATGAAGAAGATAGGGAATATGAAGAGAAGAAAACGCAGGTGCTCGGTGCAATGTATGAACTGATGAAGACCATTGACGACAAAATCGAGGAAATCCTGGACGAAATCCGGGATGCCCTCGAGGCCAGCCGGGGAGATTACTACCATTCTGATTTCTGGGACCGAAACAACTCGAATGGATACTGAAGGGCAAACAGCGGTGCAGGAAGGGGGACGGGTATCAATCTAACGAGCTTGACCCGGAAAGGTTGATTCTGTCCTCTCTCTCTGCGGATTCAAGAACTCCGACGAAAGGCAAAACAGCGATCGTGGATCTACGGACTCCAAGGGGAAACTCGTTTTTCCCGGGGCGCTATCTCCTGCTATGGGAGGGGCGTTGGGGCAGGCAGATCTGGTGTATCACGATCTGTATCTAGGGTTGTCCACGATGGTGGGCCGACCGTCATGCTCCAGGACGATCTTTCGGAATCCTTTCTCCTCAATAGGGCCATAGGCGTGTCCGGCGTCCCCAGGATAAATGCAAAAAGAGAGCAGTGGTTCGCCCCCTGTATTAACGGACCGATGCGCCCAGAAGGCCGGGACATAGACGGCCCTGCCGGGACGGAATTCCTCTGCCCGCGACTCCCCCTTGGGGCTTTCCATCAACATCAGGCCCTGTCCGCGCAGGCAAAGGTAAATCTCCGCCGTATCGGGTCGGGAATGAAAATGCCCCTTGGTCATAAAGTACTCTTGTCCTACCTTCCCCGGATAGGTGATGCTCGTGCAATACTGTAGTTCCCCCGAAAGCTCGGGCAACTTCTTCTCATAGACCTCGTAAATCAGGACTTTACCCCGAGCCAGCATGCTAACCGTTTGTTCGAGAT
>Ga0209164_1001171_pt1 | contig 37423 bp, 31 predicted proteins | sample MTBNYHSulfiMetaG_FD_187458 | JGI IMG/M metagenome (GOLD analysis project Ga0209164, IMG submission 187458) | Enrichment culture microbial communities from rom New York Harbor, USA that are MTBE-degrading - MTBE-NYH (New York Harbor Sulfidogenic)... | ecosystem: Environmental > Aquatic > Marine >... | reverse complement strand
CATCAGCACCTCGTAGGTGCCGGCCGGCTGCGAATCGAACTGCCAGGTGTAGGTCGAGCCGTCTCTCGACCACAGGCTGTCCGCGCCATACGGCTGGGTCCCCCCGGACACCGGCCACGTGCCGGTGAAGGAAGTGCCCGGATCCCCGTTGTCGATCAAAACGTCGCCCATGGCGCCCGCACTGCTGAAAAGAATCGCAATGCACGCAACCGCGATCGGCCAAAAGTATTTGAATACACTTTTATTCGTGTTTTTCATGGCATTTTCTCCATTAATGAAACCAAAAGACGATGACTTTCGAGGGATCAAACCAGCGGGGGGCAAAACAAGTTGTCCATTGGGATGATTTTATAAATAAGGAGTATCTTCACAATGACCAGATCAAAAAATCCAATGTTCAACAATCCATATTAGAACCCCGGAGGCTTTGGATTATTTTACGATCATGCTGCAACCAGAGTGCCAAATTCAAGCTGATGCCGTTCAAATGGGGAAGTGATCAAATTTTTGATCATCAACAATGGCTTAGCTGCAGTGGGCTAGGCAATTTCATCTGTACGAGCTCGAATGACCGCCATGTATTGTGTAGTTATCTGCCTATTTGTTATGTAGCCTTTTTCTCAATATGGATCATCACGAGATTTCAAACGGCCGGTATTTTGCTGACGACGGATCGGTGTTTACCGGTGGTGCCACGGTCTATGGATTGGATCTGGACCACTTTCATGCCGATTCCGCCCAAGACGGCGTGAAGATTGGCCAGAATCGTTTTTCTGACCTGCTCGATCCTGTCGTTTTCCCTGAGCACCACGTATACGGTCAGGCTGTAATCCATATCCTGCAGGATCCTGAACTCTTTGACGTCGTCGATCGGTTCTATCTGAAATACGACCGTTTGCGGATCGACCAGTTTGCCATCGGGCAGGGCGATGAAATCATCGGATCTGCCCATGATCGTTTCAAAGAAGGGAAAACTCCGGCCGCAAGGGCACCGTGATTTGGACAAGATCCCGATGTCGCCAATTTCATATCGAATATACGGCATGGAATAGTTATTGAGAGCGGTGATCACAATCTTCCCCTTCCGGCCGGGGGGCAAGGGGCGTCCCGCTTCGTCATGGATCTCCACGATCACATTGTCCAATGCCACGTGCAGATGCTGCATCCTGCATTCGAAGCCAATCGCCGAAAATTCGAGGCATGAATAATCGTCGTACACGTTGCAACGAAACGCATCTTCGATGGTTTTGCGGGCATTCTCGGTCAACAGCTCCGAATTGGACAGGATGAACTTCAGTCTCAGTTTTTCCGCCTGTTCGTCTGTGACGGTCTTTGCGAGTAGATAAAGTACGGAGGGGTAGGCGTTGAGAATCTGGGGCCGGATTTTCAGTATGCTTTTCAATTGACGTTCCGGCGGCCATTCGAGAGGCACGTAGGCGCGCCTGAACAGGCCCATCTTCTGGAGGGCCAGCTGGGTCACCCCTGGGCCATAGCGGACATAGACCATCTTGTCCCATGGCCTGTATCCCACGTCGAGGAGTTGACGAAGCTGCATCAAGCGATAGAGCGCGGCCGCTTTATGGTCCAGAAGCACATTGAGCTTTTTGCCGGAGGATCCGGAGGTCATCCTTTCGGAATAGTGATCCTGTGGGATATTTCGGGCAACCATGCCATCCGGGTAGTTGGCGAGTATGATGTCCTTGTTTAACGTTGGAATCTTTTTAAGATCAGCGAGATCGCGGATGTCTTGCGGACGAAGCCCATGTGCATCAAACAACTTCCGGTAGTAAGGCACGTTCGCATAGGCATGTGCAACCAGCTTTCGCAGACCGTGACTCTGGCGCTTTTCAAGCGATGCCGCCGTCCGCCACTGGTTTTTTAAAACAATGGGAAACTGCAACAGGTGATAACTGTAATCGAAGATTTTTTTCAAGGCGCCATGCCCCCCCGTCCACCAGCGATACTAACTGAATGCTATTCATTGAACCCGGCGTGAATAGGACAGGTGGCCAGGGCCACGTGTCCTATCCACGCCTGCCATCTCCGCTGCCATTCGAATTTATTTATCAAACTACTTCTGTAATGCAGCCCCTTCAATGTGAATCGCAATCAGTTTGAATTGCTCCCCATCCACCGGCCATCAAGGCTTGATGCAAATGGCCGAAAAGCGGACATCGGTCAAGCCCAGGTACCCTTTGAGCTTGTGTTTGTAGTTGCTCGATCTTATGTAGTGCCTTCTCTGAATCTTGTAATCCGAAGTTTTCGGAGAGATGATCTTAAACCCGGCCCCGGTCAGCATCGAACGAATCGATTTTTCTGTAAAGTTGAAGGGATGCCCCTTATCGATTTCGAAAATCTCCATGGCGTTGCGGACCATGACGCCGAAGGGTGTGTAGATATTGATGCTGAAAAACAAAACACCCGACTTTTCCAAATTTTTGTATATTTCAGCCAGCACTTTTACTGGATCCTGGCAATGATCCAGTACATTATCCAGGATAATGAAGTTAAACGTCTTTTTCAGCGACGATACGGTCTCTCCAGTTCCTTGACGATATTGGACTTCCGGATCCCTTGCCTTTACGACCTCCGGAATCGTTCGATTGAAATCTTCGAGGGGATCCAGGGCGTAACGTTCATCCGCCCATAAATAATTGATTAAACCTATCGGCCCGGAACCGATTTCCAGCGCTGTGATTGTGTCGAAGCCTTTTAAATAGGCTTCCACCCGTTCGATTACCAAATCGGAGCGCTGCTTATACCACCGGAAACGATCTTCACCCTCTTTGGACGTTTGATCTGCCTGATTTTCCCAAAACTTCTTTTCATATTGCTGGGCCTTTTTCCAACGATCGACTTTCACGGATTGAGTTTTCATTATTTCCTTCCCTTGCTATCATTCAAACAATGCCCCTTGTCGGAGTCGTCCTGTTTTCAATTGGGGCCCGGAGGACGGTTTGAAGCGATCCCGACTTGCAGCCGGAGACATCGTACTCACGCCCATCTTCAATTTTTTGTTCTGTGAGGCAATAATCGTTTTGGATCATCCACTAAAGACCTCATGGCCGCACTCATGGCCAGCAGAAAGAACAGGTTGATCGAATAACCATGGGTGAGAAACAGAGCGCTCGTCCAAAATCCGTAAAAACTGACCTCCAGGAAGAATGCGAACAGCGAAAGCTCCGGATTGAGTTTTTTGCGCAGCCGCCGGAAGTTTAAAAGGGCATTGAGGTTTAAAAGTATGTAAATGATGAGTCCGGGCAATCCGGTTTCCACGCCCACCTGAACGATGGAGGAGTGGGGTACCTGCCATGCCTGAAGCCCATGGATGTTCTCGGCTCTTCTCAAACCCAAAGCCACGGAAGAGCAGTTGGCGCCCACGCCGAACATCGGGTTTTCCAAGAAAATTGCCAGATTCTCCTTCCAGATGTCGATTCGACCGCCCTCTGCGGTGATGTTGTAATCACTTTGGATGTTCTCGAAACGGTTCTTCACGATCGGGAATGCGTAAATCAGAATTCCGATGAGTAGAATAACGACAAAGAGTTTACTCTGTCTGCGCCATATGTCCGTTTTGAAAAACATCAGTGCCATGATGATGGCCAATAGCGCCAGTATCCCGCCCCTGGACTGAGTGATCAGGATTCCCGCCGCCATGGACATGGCGGCAATAAAGTAGAATATCTTTTTGCTGAAATTATGTTTTGCCAATGCGAAATAGAGGGTGAGCGGCAGATAGGTAGCGAAAACGAAAGCGATGTCGTTTGGATCATACATCTGACTGGCGTAGACCCGCCCCCCGATCTGGCCGGATAGGATCGTGTCCTTGGCGTACATCAACGATGAAAACACCGCGCCTAAAACTCCGACCGATGCTATGGAGATCAGCCGTTTTACCGAGTTTACCAGAATCAAGAAGACCAAAAAATAGACCAGCATATTGGGGAATATCGTAAACACAAAATTAAAGGCCACCCCTCTGTGGACCGCGAAGGGGATGCCGACGATCATGACCAGCAAAAATGAAAAAAGGAATCGAACCTCTTTGTTACTCTTGAAGCCATTCGGAAATCGAATCCCTGAAAATACCAGCACTATCAAAGTGGCCGCGGTGCTCAGCAGGACCGGGCGCAAAATGGCAAGGAATGCGAAGTAATCCTGAGGCCTTCCGATCAAAATAAAAGTCCATATCGCAAAGCAGGTAAAAGCCAGCTTTACTTGCGGTTCTCTGCGCGCCGTCTTTACATCAGTGACAGGAAAATGTTGATTTTCAGAGGTCATCGATCATGATCGAAGATTGTTTTATCGGACAAAATTGATGGCCGCACGGATCTGGTAGAATCTTGCCGTGCGCTCTTCTCTCGTAAAGCACCACATAAATGCCAAGGAAACATAGACGATCAGCGCCAAGGAGATGTCAACGCAGAAAACCACCCAGGTGTGAATGGGGATTAGCTGGGAAAGGGCATATAGAACCATCGAATAAATCAAAGTCGCCAGAAAAGGCGGGACCAATGCACCGGATATGAATTGCCGGAACGGGATCTTCAGCAGTCGGCAGGTATGCCAAGGCACCCAAATAAAGTTGAAGATGATCATCGGAATGGTTTTGCCCAGCGCCGCCCCCATGATGTCGTACGATCTCATCATCATGACGATAAGCCCTACGGTGACCACGACTTGAAGGAGAGCCAGATAAGCTGACAGGCGATGCCTCGCCAACCCCTGCAGGATTTGGACGGCGATATGCTGGGCAAGGTGGCCGATCATGCCGATGGCGAGGATGATTAGGACCGGATAGCTCATGACCGCATACTTATCGCCAATCCAAAGCCCCAGGAATTGGCTGCCGACAATTATTAAAGCGGCGCCGATGGGAAGACAAATCATCATGACGTACTTGGTGCCGAGGGACATCAACAATCGGTTTTTATCAGTTTGACTCAAGGCATGGAGTTGACTTACAGCCGGTTGAAAAACGGCGGTTCCCATAATCAACAAACGCATGTATTCCGCCAATCGATAGGCGACAGCATAGAAGGTGACGGCAGCCGTCCCCAGGAAAAATCCGATCAGCAGGCTGTCTACGGCAAAAATCAATCGGATTGAAACAAAGTACAAGAAGAAAAACAAACTGTAGTCAAAGACCGTTTTAAAACTTTTCTTATGGATGAATCGGAAACTCAGTTCGAAATCTTTGTCGACTTTATAAACATAAATGATCTTGATGATACCTTCCACCCAGGTCGAAGCGAAATGAATTATCGCAAGGCCAACCAGGCCGTATCCTGCGAGAACGAACCAGACGATTGCCGCGGTACGCACGATTAGCACCAAAACGGATATCAGGGCGATGGTATCATAACGTTGAATGCCCCGCATATAGCTTGAAAAAGTGCCTAAGGGCAGAGAGGATGCGATCTGCAAACCGACGATCAGGACCACGTATCTGGCTTCGGGCAGGAGTTCGACGGGAATCTTGAAATTGCCAATCCCGTACACCGCTATCAGGAAGGCTAAAACGGCGGCCAGAATTCCGGCCCCCAGGTACAAACAAAAGGAAGACGTGCAAACTTCATTTAAAGCAATTTGATCATTTTTGGCTTTATATTCCGCAACATACTTTACGATTGATCCGCCCACTCCCAGATTGAGCAACCCCAGATACCCGGTAAAATTCAAGGTCAGGACCCAAACACCGTAACGGTCATCACCAAAATGGTGGATAAGAAACGGCATCATCAGGAAACCGACGATCATGCCCAGGAAAATGGATCCCCAGTTTCCCAGAATATTCCGTACGATTTGAACCGAGCTTTTCATTAGTTTATTGCGTTTGTTGAGTTGTTGGGTTGTTGGGTTGGGTGGGGCGGTTTCGGGATACTCGACGGCTTTCTGTTATTTGCGATTTGCGAGAAGAGTCGTTCGTATTGTTCGATCCAGGTTTGGGTGCTGTGTTTTTCGTGGACGTATCGATGGGCGTTGGCGGACAGTTTTTTCGAGAGCGTATCGGATTGCAGAACCTCGATCAAGGCCTGGCTGAGTGCATTCGGGTCGTTCGGGGGAACCAGAAGGCCTGTTTTTCCGTTTTCGACGATATCCCTAATGCCGATGACGTCGGTGCCTACAATCGCTCGGGTCGCAGCCATGGCTTCCAACATCGTCAGCGGGATACCTTCAAAGTCAGACGCCAAGCAATAGACATCCATGATCTGCATCAACTCGGGGACATCCAATCGCGCACCGGCCAATACGGCGTGGCCGTTCAAACCGAGCGATTCGATCAGGTCCTGCAGCTCGGGTCGGCGTTTGCCTTCACCGACGATAAGCAGCCTGACGTTGTCCATCTTTTCTTTGATGATTTTAAATGCCCGGATCAAATTGGGATAATTCTTCTGCCGTCCCAGGCTGCCGACGGACCCGATGATTCTATCACTGCCCGCGAATCCCAATTTCCGCTTTTTCTCCGAAACGTCGATTTCAATTTCGAACCGGGATATATTGATCGCATTTTCGAGGGTAAAAATTTTTCGATGACTCAACCCGAATTTTGTATGCATCGAATCGCTGATATCGTTTGAGATCCCGATGGCCCCGTCGCAGGCTTTGAGCATGTATCGCCCCAATGCGGCCCAGAAAGGGGGCAGCAAGTCCACCTCCTGGCAGGTATGGGCGGTGTAAAGCAACCTGCATCGATTCAGCTTGGCGGCGAAAAAGGCATGCACAAATGGCGAGAGATGGTGGGCATTGATCAGCATGATCCCGTTTGACTTGATGTATCTGGATATTTTTTTGACGATGTCCAGCGTGTCTTTACCTTTTTTATGAACACAACTGGTGGGAATGCCCATATCTAAAAATTCCTGGTGCATCTCCCCATCGGTCAGGGAAAGCACATAGGGTTCGAATTTCTCGGCACTCAGATTTTCAGAGAGCTCCTTGACAATTCTTTCCGATCCGCCGGTTCTGAGTGTCTGCAGGACGAAGAGAATTTTTATGCGGTTTTTCATGCGCCTCCATAATATTTCTGTCGAGGAAATCGAACAATGTCTTTCAGGATATATCGGTAGTACATGAATCGAATCCTGGCCTTTGCGAAATCGGTCCTGGTCCACCGGGGCCTTCCGAGATGACCTGTATACACCTCTTTTAGTTCTGAAATTGTCAATTTGGTCCCGATATGCCGATTTAGCTTATCGATGGAAGCTTCCGGACGAACGACCAAATCCTCGAAGGTCAGGTTGATATAATCTGCCTTCTCCCTTTCCAGAAAACCGAGGGCCGATTTTTCTGATATTTCGTGAATGATCTTCAATTTGTCGATGGGGACTGCAAATTTGCCTCTTAAAATCAATCCGGTCCAGGTTTGGCGCAGGTCGCGCGTCATGACGATGTATTTGCATTTCCTGGCTTCAATCAGATTTTTCCAAAAACTCATCGTGTAGGACAATCTTGGGTCTTTCCATAACCAGGGCACGTGATCGTTGCTGATTTTCACTAATTTTTCATATTCAGACACGTCGATCGTTCCATAGAGCGCACCGATCTTCTCCGATGAGGGGGGCGGGATTTCGCATATGTCTCTCCAGTAAAAACCGGAGCGTTTAAATAGCTCTATGTTTAAATCCACTAGTGCGGCGTTCTCGAATGTGTCGTAAGCCACTTTTTTGGTATCTTCTCCCAGCCAATATCCTTGTTTCCCGATGAGTCCGGCGAGCACACTGCTGCCGCTGATGCCGCCAGTCAATATAATGATGTTGGGCAACATACCACTACACTCCTTTTGGTGATGAAGCTGAAAAGTATAAATCTTGCTGATAAACGCGCCGGATCAAATATTTCTGTCCCCGTCGAAAAAAGACCACTGTTCAGGCAAATTTTCCTTTTTCCCGGCGTATAAAATGGGTATCTTTTCATTCCTGCCGACAAAACCGAGTCGTTCGAATCCAGAGGACATCTCGGTTTCTTCAATTGTCCGTATGGAAATGCTCTCATAGCGTTCGTTGCGTCTGTCTCTGAAAAACGAAGCAAGAACAGGACTGAAATATTCCATTTCCGAGGTCCAAAGGTCGTAGATATAAATGCGGGAGTTGTTGACCATGTATATTATTTTTCCGACGAACCGGCCCGATCTCGATTCCAGGTAGAGACTTGCTTTGAACTGACATACCGGATTTCTGAAATATCTCCATTCGGTATAACGTTGATCCTGCGCACCCTTTGACGATTCTTTGCTGCCGGGTTCCATGATATATGCGCTTTTAAATTGCGACGCATCTTCGATTTCCCTAACCGACAATTTAGACCGGACGTAGGTTTCTTTTGACATCAGCCGGTAGCCCAAATCAAACAGCACAGCGGATGGGACAGAGATGCCCTTGGGTAGATACCTGGCTATTCTTTGGCCAGGCCGGAGCACTTTGACGTAACGTTCGGTTACTGCTATGGCATTGAATCCTGCCCGAGTGCATACCTTTGCAGCATTGGGATTCGGCAAGGTATATAAAAAATCGTAGTTGAACTTTTCATGCTGCCCGATAACGGTCTTCAACAGGGACAGAGAAGGCCCAAAGACTTGATATTCCTTTTTTACGGCAAAGTCGCCGACGATTCCGGCCCGGCAAAGGCGTCCCTGGAGGTCAAAGCGCTTGGGCATAATGGAAATCATTCCTGCGATCGTGTCACTGTTTTCTTCGAACGCTAGGAACCAATCCGGCCGCCCCGCCGGGTTATGGTTCATCCATTCGAACCGCTCATGAGGCGTTCCCGGCAAATACCCATCCCAAAGCCGCAATATTTCAGACTTGAAGCTATCGGGATCAACTTTTACAATATTAAACTTTTTCATACATTGTCATTTTTAAAAAACCTTCAGGCGCATACTTGTCGAAGGTGTCTGTTCGAAGTCAACCTAATCAGTTCGGACTCGACGGGGACTTTGCTTACATCAAGATGAATTGATAAAATTTCAATTTTAAATACTCTACTATGAGAACGTAGGCCGAACCCGTGTCCTTGGACCCATATACAAATACTTTCACTTTCTGATCTTTTAAAAATTTTTCGAAACTGACACGGACTCGCTTGGTGTGATAAGCGGAAGAAATCAATGCGATTTTATCATGAGATCTTTCATTGATGATTCCAGATATGGTTTTCGCTTCGTTGTAGGTTCCGAAAAATTCATCTTTCATTCTGACAAATTCTATCTTTTCTACCGACAGGCCGGTTCTTTTCATGCGCAGCAAGGCCCATTCGTCGTTGGTCAGATTACGACCGGCGGATTCGCTGTATTCGGTTATCCCGGGCCGACTTAACATGATGATTTCTTTACAGCCATGCTTTTTGCAAATGTCTCGGGCGGTTTCAAATTTGAGGGACAGGCTGGGCTGGCTTCCACCAAGAATGTATACAAGGTCAAATGGAGTCTTGGGATCGGATAGAGTTATGTCCACCACCCTTGGCAACAGCAAATGAACGATCCATTTCCCGGCTGCCTTTTTTCCTTCTTGAAACGACGCGGAATCCACATAATGCCCGAAGGCGACAAACGCAAGAACTATTAAAAAAATATAAACGAATGTCGCGTAACGCTTTCTTTTTCGGTAGGTGAGCATCTCAGCGGGTGGGTTTCCACGTGGTGTATGTTTCGCTCTGAAAGTATTTTATCCAGCCATGGACGATGGCCCAGTTCACCATCACAAAAGTTCGGCATATTTCCGATATTCTCAGCATGCCGTATGGCGTCAGATGTTTCGGGTCGATGAATGCCAGTATATAGAATCCCATTTGAGCCAGCCACGTTCCGAGGTAAAGCGGCTCGAACTGCGCAAAAACCAGGTATACGTTCGAAACAAACGCGAACACGAGCAAGAACGGCACCAAGAATCTGATGAGTTTATGGGAAATCAACGCGAGGCTCACCAACGGATATTTAAATGGATTGATCAGCGAACGGTGCCCGAAAATCGCTCTCAGTGTTCGACTGGTGATTCGCACCTGCCGCGCAAACTCATCTTCCGAGCTTCGAGCGGCGTTTTCAATACAAAAAGCGTCCTTCGCCAACAAGCCACGATATCCTTGGGATAAAATTTTGGACGGGATCACCAGATCATTGATATCGTGGTCTTGCAACGGTATGTAGAGGCTTTTCCGAATAGCGAAAATCGCCCCATCGGCACTGATACATGAGCCTAACGCGCCTTCCAGTTTTTTGGTCCAGACCTCGAGTTTTGTATAAAGCCCAACCGATGAGAGCGACCCGGAATCGCCATCTCCCGTGTAACGCGTATAACCTGTGACAAAGCCAGTATCTTCGGAAGCAAAACGGGCCACCAAGGCCCGTAGGGCATGCTTCGGGTAGAAGGCGTTCGCATCTGAAAAGACAATGATTGCACCGGTCGTCAAGGGAATCGTGCGATTGAGACACGCGGTCTTGCCGATTCGCCCGTCGTAACGCTTCAGGATAACGCCACGATCGGCAAATGTTTGAATAATATGGTCCGTCTGGTCCGTGGATCCATCCGAAATGGCAATGATCTCCAAAAGCTCGGGTGGATAGTCCAGCTCAAGCGTATTGACGATCTTTTTCCCGATACTCTTTTCTTCGTTGTAGGCTGAAATGAGTAGGGTAACCTTGGGAAGTTCCCTGTCCTGCCGCGAACATTTCTTCTGCTTGGAAAACAATTGGGCTACGTACAGCAACAGGGGGTATCCGATATAGGTGTAAAAAATCAAAAACAATGAAGACCAGTAAATCAATTTCATAGGATCTCTTGTGCGTTGCTTGAGTGTATCGGGTTACTATCGTTGGAACAGAAGGACTTACCTTTCTTCAGGCCAGTAATTGGGGATGATCGGAAGTAGTTGTTCTGCAAATTGTGTTACCCGTTCCTCGGCCTGGGATAGTGCATCCCGCGTCGATAAGGTCGATAACTGAATATAGGCGCCGTCATCGCGGTTGTATTTGATTCGTCCCACCAGGCGTTGAATATTTTGCTGAATACCGGTGGCCAGCACCTTGTCTTTGTCGCTTTGATACCAGTGCAGAACGGTCTCGTAGACATCCCCCTTTTGGGCCAGAATCGCATTGACCCTTACTTTGTCGTTCTTACGCGCCAATGTCGTTTTGCGGGCCTCGACGATTCCCCAACCCGCACCCGGCAGACAGGCGTAGGGGTTATGCCCCGTGCGTCCACCCTTGGCCGTGCCGTAATAGCCAATATACAAGCTGACTTGGCTGCCGTCGGCCTTTCTGTAATGACGGTAAACGTGAAGGTCTGCATTGAGCTCCTCATAAACGGCATCGGGAAAATGGTCCTCTGTGGCTCGGTATGGGCCAATCTGCATAGGGATATTGTCAAGATTGGTTCTGATCACCACGGGCCGACTGCGATTGGCGATCAAAACGACGGCCGCAAAAGTGAGGGTCAATGCAATGACTGAAACCGCATAGGGCTTACGCCAATCTGCCATGCGACTTATGCTTTCATCCGCTTCGCGTTCGATCGTCTTTTTGGAGACGCTGAAGCAATAAACAGGTGGCGATCAAGAGGATCAAGCCCAGCAAAAATACGGCTATTCCAGAAAAGTCATGCAAAAATCCTCTTGCCAGACTTGCGCCGTAAAAGTGGGCCAGCATTCCTGTACCCGCTACGCGGGCGACATTGGCGATCGTGGCAATGGGCAGGGTCGAGGCGATCAACAGCACCTTGCCCACGGTCGACATTCGAGTGATGTAGACCATAACGGTTGCCAGCATCAGCATGGCCATCATGGAATGAATACCGCTGCAGGCTTCGGCCACCTCTAATTGCGTCTGTGCGAAGTAGAGCATATTGCCTTCTTGATAGACGGGTATGGAAGCAATTCTGATCAATACCGCGGAAATATCGGTCGCCAGGCGCTGCAACGGAACGGACACAAGACCTGCAATGGATACCGGTATCGGTATCATAAAAAACAAAAATAACAGCGGGAAAGCCAGTTTCCTGAAAACGGCGGTTCCATAATTGTAGAGTACAAGTCCCATCAGAGAAAAGACGATCATGCTGCGGCTCACAACCGTTACCCCGGCCGCAAAACTTATGATGTACACCGTGAGACTGGCAATCAATAGCACGGCACCGCGCCTATCCGCTTGAACGGTGATCCCTTTGAGTTCTGATCGGTTTTTCCAAACGAAATATGCTGAAATCAAGGGAACGATCAATCCATGGGAATCGTTGGAATTATCCAGCCAGGTATCGACGAGCAGTGGATACAGGGGGAAAAAAACCGTTCCCCAAAAGAGTAACAGCAGCCACTCCTTGAAGCCCAGTGTCTTATTAGTGCCAGTGCCAACCACCAGCGCGCCCTTTCGGTTCTCTCTCATCCGCAGCGTGCGGCGAGATCCATTGATTCAATTTATGTGCGATGGTCCTTGCAATTTTCTCATCGATGGCATGGTGGGTTGGCAGCGTCACCAGTCTTTGGGCCAAATGCTCGGCGCCTCGAATTTTCTGGGCCGGTTCTATTGCATGGGCCGCTATTCTGGCTTCCCGGTTCAGTGCGTTTGGATACATCCTTCGCACGCCCAAGCGCCACAGGTCCCTGGGCAATATTCCATTTTTTGCAATGACAGGAAAACGGGGGTATACCGGCTCGCTGTCCTCGGGTTCGAAGACCAGGCAGTTTGTTTTGATGCTGTTTCTATAGATCGATGCGACCGCTCGCCGATGCGCATTTAGCGCAGGGAGGCAGGTCATCATCGACTTGAGCATCTTTTTTTGGGTTAACGGGACGTCACCCGTTTTGAAATTAGGATCGAAAACTGTTTCACCCAATCCAAGCGGCAGCATTTCCGCGAAACCATAAAGGCCAGGGCGGGCAACGATCTGTGTCATCGCATTCATCATCCAACTTCGCCAGTTGGTCTTGGCGCCCATCGGCGGCATCATCTCGGCAATGTTGTGCCGTTGGGAGATCAATGCCCCACCTCCGCCGAGAGGCAACGGTTTGCCGCGCCCGAAACTGAATAGGCCGAAGTCGCCTGCCGTCCCCATCGATTTGCCATGGTACCGCCCCCCAAAGGCCTGGGCGGCATCTTCGATATGATAGATGCCTGCACCCGAGGAGATTTCTGTAATGACGCGCAGGTCCATTGGAAGGCCAAAGAGGTGCTGGGAGATGACGGCCAGGGTATGTTTCCCACAGTTTTCTTCCAGGGATCGGCGATCTGGATTCAATGTATAGGGATCCACGTCATAAAAACGGAATTTCAATCCGGCTTTGACGATCGCCGCAGGCACCGAGTAACAGGTATAGCCGGGTATCAGCACTTCCTTCCGTGCACCTCCATCCCGCTGTTGAAGTGCAGTCAGCAGATGAAACAGCAAAGCCCGCCCGCACGGGCCGAAAAAGCAGAATGAACTACCCGTAGACTCGCACAAAACACGCTCAGCATTTTCTGTGGCGCCGATGACAGATTGGAAAAGGGCCTTAAGCGGAATATGGGTTTCCGCCGGCGGGTAGCATCTCATAGTGTGGGCCAGTGGGTTGAGTTTTTTGGGCGGGCGCCGCTGTTGGTCGCAAGGGGGATAAGGAACTACAGATCGATATGTTTACGGATGGCTGGTCCGATCAGACGCGACAGGGAGATGGGCAGCTTTTGCCAAAGCTTGACGGCCAATGCTCTTTTTCCGCTCTCTTCCAATGGGTCTTGAAACTCTGCGGTGTCTTTGGGTCGATTCAAAAAGAAAGTATACCAATACATGGGATGGGCCTGGGCACCCCACTGGACTTTAAACCGAAAGCTGCCTTCCCGGGGGGTGGAACGCCCAAAATCGAAATACCGGAATCCGTGATCGGCCGCATAAGCCAACATGTGCCAGTATAGCAACATGTTGGGGCTCTCCTTGCTATGCTGCCGCAGCGAAGAGGCCCATGGATTGATCATGACCTCCTTGAAACCCAGGATCAGCCCGGCCGCCACGGGATCGGCGGATTTGAAAACCAACACGATTTTTGCATCGTTTTGGAACTGTTCCATAACACATTTCAATAGCAACTTGGCATGAACCGGCGATCCGAGATCACGCATGTTGGTACTGAAAACCGTATAGAAGTCGTCCAACAGTTCCATTCCCCCCATTTTCACGCTGAGTCCAGCCTTGATGGGGCGGTTGATTTGACTGCGCAGTTTGGACCGGAAGCCTTCCATCAATGCTTGGGAAGAATCGGGCAATGGCAGCAGCAACCGCACTTTGTGGGATCGCATGCGCCAGCCGGGCGAAAACTTTTCGCTGTCCACTTCGGAATCCGCAGGTTCAGTTTGGAGCAGTGCGGCACGACCATCTTCCAAACAGGAAATTTTGGAGAGGTGCCGAAGCTCGATATGCTGGACGTTGAGTTTTTTTCCCAGTTCAAACGCCGCTTGCATCAATCTTTCTTCACTATCCGGGCTGTCGGTCAGGATACCGCCATGGTCAAAAAATGGCATGGAGACCAGCCGGTTCCCGAATATGGCACTTTTCATATGCACAAGGGGTAAAACACCCTTTATGGATGTGGCAGCATCCTGCGAAGTAGTCGGCTGCCCGCTGAAAGACGCTGCCAGTTTATAGGTTGTGTAGCCATACGCGCTCTTGATTATTTTTGACCAATGAGAAGCGTGGTAGCAATTGGACATCGGGTGAGCGGCCACATAGTCGTCCCATGCCCTGTCATCTTTTATTTGAATGACTCGAATCATTGATGGGTTTATTGAGTTTATTGGGTTTGTTGGGTTGTGGCGATTCGGATGCACTGGCTGCGGTCGATTTTACCGTTCACGCTTTTCGGCAGCGTCCTGATGGTGAGGATTTGTGAGGGATTTTTATGCCGGGTAAGATATTTCGCGCATTGCACCATCAGGTCAGAGGGTCTCAGGTTATCTTCCTTGGGGACGACGAGCGCAACAAGTCGATTCCCCATCAATTCATCCGGCACGCCAATCACGGCAGCCTCGATCAGTAGATCCGTCGATATAAGAAAGTCTTCGATTTCAATTGGATTCACGCGATGGCCACCGACCTTCAGCAGTCCATCCTTGCGACCTGTGACATAGAGAAAACCCTCGCTGTCCCGATAACCGATGTCGCCGGTGTGATAGCCGTGCTGAGAGAGGACGCGTTGGGTATCCTGGGGGTCTTTCCAATATCCCATCATAATGTTGGGGCCCTGGGCCGCCAGCATGCCTTCGGTGCCGTCAGGAACTTCGCGGTTTTGTTCGTCAAGTATTTTTATGGAGACATCCGGGATGGGCGTGCCTATGGCTCCCATTTTTGATTCAAAAAATTTGGGATCCAGGCACGTGAGTCGCGCAGACGCTTCGGTGGCGCCGTACATGATAAAAATCTGCGTGTGTTCCGGCAGTGTCTCTCGGAGAGATCGCTTGATGGCAGAAGCCATGTGCCCGCCCGCCTGGCTGCAATATCTCAAGTCCGCCAATTTTTCCTTGCAGTTGGCCAAGGGTGAACGATTCAACAAATAGGCGTAGGTTGAGGGGACACCGGAGAAGCTGGTGACGTGCTCCACGATCATCTGGTTGAGCACATCGGCAGGGTACATGAAACGATTGTTGATCACCACCGTCGCACCGGCGGCGATGTGCGTGTTTAGCAAGGATTTGCCCATAACATAGAAAAACGGCAACACGACCATCTGGATGTCCGTGTGGGTAATGTTCAAAGATCTGATTATGGATGCGCTGTTCGTGACGATGTTGGCATGGCTGAGCATGACCCCTTTGGGTCTACCGGTCGATCCGGAGGTGTAGATGATGGTGGACAAGGTGGATGGGTTTATGGAGTTTATTGGGTTGGTTGAGTTTGTTGGATGGGTTAGGGTTTCTTCCAGGGTTGTTATGGCAAACGGGGTGTTGGCCCAGTTTTGTTTGGGGTTGCGGATGATCAGATTTTTCAGGTTCAGGTGCGTCAGGTCGACGGCTCTCAGGAGGCGTTCTGCCTTATGATTGGTGATGATGATGGATGGTTCCAAATCGTTGAGCAAGTATTGCAAGCCGTCGGGTTTGAGGCCGGGGTTTATAGGGACAGCAGCGGCACCGGTCTTTAAAATGGCGTAGTAGGCGATAATGTAGTCGACACTGTTTTCCATGAGCAGGGCGACTCTGTCCCCGTTGACGACGCCGATTGTCTGCAGGTGCGCCGACAGACGGTCTGCGCAAGTGTTGAGCTGGTGGTATGTTGCCCGATCGCCGTCCTGGATGACGGCGACTTTGTCGGGATACCGGGCTGCTGAATTTTCAAGGAACTCGTGGATTAGCATGTGTTGAGTTTATTGGGTTCGGGGTTCGTTTACGAGTTTTTTTTGAAGAAAAATCGCGCATCGGCGCCATTCCTGGTCGTCAATTAATCTCCAGTACTTTTTCGATGAGCACGGGGGACAAATGAAGGTATCGGGTGGTGCTCCGCTTGGTGTCGATGTCCTCATAGACGCGTTGGACTTGTTCCGGGGTCAGTTCTACCTCGGGGGCAACTTGTTCGGGGGTGTATCCGTTGTTTTTTCCATAAAGGCACAGGTCCATTTTGTCGTAGGGCAGTGAAAAATAAAATTCGTCCTGGCCTTGGGGTAATGAGTAGGTGTCGGTGGTCGGTGCGCGTTTGCAGATTTGCTCCGGCACACCGAGAAATGCGGCCATCTTGTAGACCTGGGTCTTGTAAAGGTGAGCGATAGGCTTGATGTCCGCGGCGCCGTCACCGAGTTTGACGAAAAAGCCCTGGTCGTATTCAAGCCGGTTGGGGGTTCCGGTGACGGCATAATTGAGGCGATCGGCATGGTAGTATTCGAGCATCTTGCGGGTGCGTTGTTTGAAATTGGTGGCAGCCACAATCTCCAGGTAGGCTTTCAGGGGAAGGCGCTGTTTGATGATCTGGCCATCGGGGTCTTGCGCCACGATGGAAAAGAGGTTGAAGCTTTTGCTTTGGGTGGCATTGGGAATGACGATTTTGGATTTCCACCCCTGGCCGTATTCCGGAATGGCTTGTCGCACGGCATCGTCGTAGCGCTTGTAAAATCCGAGGGCTTCCAGAATGCCCGATATGTCTTCGTGCACACGATCAACCTGGAATGCGTCCGCTACAGAAGTACTCAGGTCAAGGGTTTTGTCTGAAGAGTGGCGCTCGGGCATCATCAGCCCGAAGACGCGTTCCGGACCGAGGGCTTTGACGGCGAGGCCCAGGCAGGTACTGCTGTCAATGCCGCCCGAAAGCGCTACGATCAGGCCGCGGCGCTTGAGCTGTTTGCTCAGGATGGTGCGGATCTGGTTTATGATTTTCCGGGCTTCTCTTTCGAGGTCGATGTCCAAAAGATCCTTTGAAAAAGGTTTTCGATTCATGGAGATTCCTTTATCTTGTTTTGATCGATCGACCGATTCCGAAATAAGTAATACCTTGACCTGTAAGGTAAGAGATGGAATACAAATTGCGGCCATCGAAGATGACCGGTGATTTGAGCGACTTTTTGATTCGATCAAAATCGGGGTTCCGGAACTGGTTCCAGTCGGTCATAATGGCCAGCGCATCGGCGCCGTCAAGGGCATCGTATTGATCGTCCACGATGATGACACCAGGATTGCCGCTTAACGCTCTTTTGGCATTCTCGCCGGCCTTGGGATCGTAAGCACGAATTTTCATGCCGGCCCGGGTCAGTTCGATTATGGTTTCGATGGCCGACGAGTCGCGGATGTCGTCTGTGCTTGCCTTGAACGACAGCCCCCATAGCGCGAGAGTTTTTTCGGGCACACCGCCCTGGGGACCAAAATAAGTTTTGATCTTTCCGGCCAGAACGAGCTTCTGGCGGTTGTTCACCTTATCGACGGCGGCAATTAACTCGGCTTCCAAGTCATTCTCCCGCGCCGTATTGATCAGTGCCCTGACGTCCTTGGGAAAACAGGAGCCGCCATAGCCGACCCCGGGGTAGATGAAGTGATAGCCGATACGCCTGTCCGATCCGATCCCCATGCGCACGTCCTTGACGTCCGCACCGACTTTTTCGCAAATATTGGCGATCTCGTTCATGAAGGATATTTTGGTGGCCAGCATGCAATTGGCTGCATACTTGGTCATCTCTGCACTGCGAATGCCCATGATGATCATTTTTTCGCGGCTGCGGGCAAAGGGAGCGTAAAGGGTTTCGAGCAACTTGGCGGTGCGCACGTTATCGGTACCGACGATCACCCGGTCAGGCTTCATATAGTCGTTGACAGCATCACCCTCTTTTAAAAACTCGGGGTTGGAGACTACGTCAAATTCCACGGCGAGGTTTCTTTCATCCAGCTCTTGCTGAATCAGCTCCCTCACGCGGTCGGCCGTCCCCACCGGGACGGTGGATTTATTGACGATGATTTTGTATTCTTTCATGCTTTGGCCAATACTGCGAGCCACCTGCTCGACATAGGACAGGTCGCAGGATCCATCGTCTTTCGGTGGGGTGCCGACGCAGTTGAACACAAAGAGGGCTTCTTCCAATCCTTCTGTCAGGTCGGTCGTGAAGGTGAGTCTACCCTCTTCCCGGTTGCGCTGCACCAGCGGTTCCAATCCAGGCTCATAAATGTGAATACGACCGCCGTTGAGCTGGTCCACGATATCCGGATTGGTGTCGATGCAGCAAACGTGATTTCCCATTTCCGCCAGACATGCGGCGGCCACCAGACCGACATATCCGGTCCCTACAATACAAACATTCATGTTCCTGGATATCCTTTCTCTTCTCTTACAATCATGCGGCCCACAAGGAGTTCAGATATTGGCTGCAGGTGATGAATTTGCAGGTTTGAAAACTTGAAATAAAGGCTCCCAAGCGTTCATAGGTCTTTTCCAGATTGAGGTAATGTCGCCAGGTGAATTTATTTGTATCGGCATTCACCCGGGGTTGTTCGGGGTCGATTTCCCATGGATGCAGGTAGAAGACGTAGGCGCCGTTTTTCCGGATGATTCTGCGAACACCATGGATGAAAATCGGCAGGGGCAGGAGCCGAAAATAGCCGCCGCCACCCCAAGGAACGGTTTGGCCAAAAAGGACCAGATTGCTGATGGGAATCTCCGCGAAGTTAGAGGCGATCTCCATCGCTACGCCTTTCTTCGGACTTCCGTTTGTGGAAATGCGGCCGTATCGCCCGTGTCTTTCAAACGAATTGTAGCTGGAATCGTAAGTGTATCCAGATTCTTTTATCAGGTGAAGGATTTGATCGTTCACTGAAAAATTGGGCGCACGGTAGCCGCGGACCGCCGTTCCTGAAAGGTCCTCAAGAAGCTTCTTGCTTCTTTCCAGATCTTGTCGCAAGGCGGCTTCATCCATGTGATTGTTCAGCTGATGCGAATAGCCGTGAGAGGCAATCTCATGACCTCTCGACAAAATGCCCCGGACCACATTCGGGTGTCTCCGGGCGACCCACCCCAGAACGAAAAAGGTCGCTTTGACCGGCGGTGAAATGCTGTCGAATAAATCAAGCAAGCAGTGTATGTTGTGTTCGACGCGTGTCTTCTGCCGCTCCCATGTGACCGGAGGAAACCAAGGCCGCAAGTTTTCAACTTGAAACCAGTCCTCCACGTCAATGGTGACCAAAATCGTATTTTGCTTTTCCAATAGCATTTGTTTCGACTGGAATTCAGTTGAGCCGGTAGGGTGTCACCGGTGCAATCACAATCCTGATAAAGACCCTGTTTTCAGTGTATTCGTCAGCTGTTTCGACATCTGAATTCAGGTCCCGGAAGCTATAGGTGAGTTCCAGGTTCATCCATTGAAACGCCTGGTATCTGAACGTGGCACCGGCGCCTATCGTTTGATCGGCCCTCTCGGGCTCCTCGTCCGGGTATTCGTCATAGCGATAGGCGCCAAAAATCTCGGCGCTCGTCCGGGGGGTAAAGTTGTATCCGAGTGTCGCACGTCCGGTGTAATAAATATTCAAACCCAGGTCCGAATACCCTCTGTCCTCGAACTGATAACCACTGCCACCGGTCAACTCAAAGAAGCTGGTCCGAAACAACCAGCGCTTTGCAATCTCGGAGTTGACCAGCCATCCGTAATCATCGTCCTCGTCCTGGACATCCCTCTGATTTTGAAAAAGATATCCCACGGAAAGGGTAAGACGGGCGTTTTCCTGGAAATTGTAATCGATGCCGACCGAAGGCTGATAGAGCGAATAATCGATATCGGCGGCGGGATCGTAATCGCGATCATACTTCAGCTCGGTGTGGCGATATTCCAAATAGCCGGAAAAGTTCCTGGTAAAGGCCCTCAGCAAACGCAGATAACCGGTGTATTCTTCCCGATCGTTCCGATCGTCATAGGTTCTGTCCGAGTAATACCCATTGGCCTCCATGCCCCAGCGCTGGGTAAACCAATACTCGAATCCGACCTGAGGCCTCAATTCAGTGTAGTCCTCGACCCGGATACCGGGGAACGTATCGATATCTTCGTGATACCCGTAACGCATGGCCAGGTTGAGGTGATCGCGTTCGCCGAACTGATGTGCCAGCGAAGCCGCGGCGCCATAGGTCCGGTAGCGACCCCGGCCACGCCTGAGTCGGTCGGCATCGATCCCAGGCCCCTCGGTAGGATCGTCCGGGCTGAAATCCCTGGTCTCATCGGTGGGGTCTTCGGTCTCGAGATAGTCGTTGGTCAATTCCAGCCGAGTGGTCCTGGTAAATTCCTTGTAGATCAGAAGACGTGCCGTATGGCGCCAGAAGTCCAGGTCCGTGTTGTGAGCGAAGGCGTTGTAAGTGGGGGTATAGTTTAACTCAAGCCCTGCCGTGCGCCCAAGAATCTGACCGGTCAGCCCGAGACCGGCGGTGGTGATGAAATCATCTTCTTCATTTTCCGGTGTAAGGAAAATATTATCATTGAATTCCTCGCCGACTATCAATTCCGGCCGTAACAGCCACTGGGCGGCATGCACAGGGATGGCGGAAATTAAAAAGGAGATCAGGAGCACCAAAAAGATTAAGTATGGGTTGTGGGTTTTCACCATCTTCTCCTTTCAGAAAGGACGTTGTCGTGATGCTGTCTTTTTCGATATCACGGCACGATAATCGTGTCGTCGGCAGCGATTTTGACATTCTGGCTGAAATCTTTGTCGTTGACGATTCCTTTATAGTTGATTCGGATAACCTGCTCTTTTCCATCGACCTGACGGAAAAGAATGATCTCTTTCTTCGAGGCCCATTCGGTGAAGCCGCCGGCCAGCGCAAAGGCCTGAAGTACGGTCAAATTTTTAGTCAGCGGATACTCCCCGGTGTTAACCACTTCGCCAAGAATGTAAAAGCGTTGGCTGCCAGCATTGGTGACGGTAACGGTGACATTGGGATCGGCCACATACTCCTTAAGTCCGTTCTCTATGCTATTTTTCAGTTCGGTCGTGGTTTTTCCGGCGGCTTGCACATCATTTAAAAGGGGAAATGAAATTTTCCCGTCCAATCTTACCAAAATTTCCTCTCGGGAAAAATCAGGCTCTTTCCAGGTGACAATTTCCAGGATATCACCGTTACCGATTCGGTATTCTGCGATAAGTCCGCTTTTCTCCTGAGCGTGAGAGATGGTTCCTGTCATTAAAAAGGCCAAAACAAAGATGGCGGTGACTGTGACTAATGTTTTCATAATACGGTCCCCTCCAGAGTTAAACGTTGTCATTCATTGGCATCGCAGGGAATTAATCTTCCTTTCACGATGCCTGTATATCGATTTTCAGCTACTAGAATTCTGGGAATAATAGCTTTTGTACCATTCGATGAATCTTTTGATGCCAGTTGCAAGGGGTGTCGCTGGTTTGAAGCCTACATCCCGCATCAAGTCATCGACGTCTGCATACGTTGCCGGAACATCTCCGGGCTGAAGGTCCATATAATTTTTTTGGGCCTGTTTGCCGATGGCGTTTTCGATTTCAGCGATGAAAGTTGAGAGTTCGACAGGGCTATTGTTTCCGATGTTATAGATTCTGTATCGAGCGTAAGAGGTTCCCGGGTCCGGCGCTTCGCTGCTCCATTGCAGGCAAGGTTCGGGCACCCTTTGCATGACCCGTACGACACCTTCGATGATGTCGTCGATAAAGGTAAAATCCCGCTGCATTCTACCGTGGTTGAAAACCTTGATTGGCTCTCCGGCAAGGATTGCCTTTGTGAAAAGAAACAAAGCCATGTCGGGTCGCCCCCAGGGGCCATACACGGTGAAAAACCTCAACCCGGTGCATGGTAGACCATACAAATGGCTGTATGTATGAGCCATGAGTTCGTTGGCTTTTTTGGTGGCGGCGTAAAGAGATACTGGATGGTCGACATTGTCGTGAACCGAAAAAGGCATCTTGGTGTTGGCGCCATATACCGAACTGGATGAGGCGAAAACCAGATGCTTCACCTGATTGTGACGGCAGCATTCGAGGATGTTCACAAAACCAACCAAGTTGGCATTCACATAGGCGTGCGGATTTTCAAGTGAATAACGCACGCCGGCCTGAGCTGCCAGGTTGACCACGATGTCTGGACGGGTAGAAGAAAAAATCATCTCCATACCCGGCAGATCTTCAAGATCGAGACGATAGAATGTAAAATTTTCATATTTCTCGAGGATCGCGAGTCGATCTCTTTTCAATTGCTGGTCGTAATAGTCGTTCAGATTGTCGATGCCGATGATTCGCTTGCCTTGATCAAGAAGACGCCTGGAGAGATGGAAACCGATGAAACCCGCTGCACCGGTGACGATTACATTTTCATAGTCCATTTGAATTACCGTCCCTGTCCTTCGATGAATATCCGCTGCGGTTTGGAAAACTGAAAAAACCGAACATCTGCCATAACCAGGTTTTCGACTAAAGCTCCGCCTGGCCGATTACATGAGGTCATCGACGATGCCGGGTTCGCAAAAAGAGTCCAGCCACAAATAGCCAATCTGATTGATATCGGCGTTATATTCAAAATTCTATCCGCGGTCAGGATTGATTATCTTTCGACCCTCTTCCGGATCTCTAACATATAAAAGCCAATCATCGCCCATGACCGAAGAGAACCGTTTTGACACTTTTGGCTACGATCATAATATCCATCAACACGGACATGTTCTTGATATAAAACAAGTCGTAGTTAAGCTTTTCGATGGCATCGTCAACGGAGGCGCCGTATCCATAGCTGACCTGTGCCCATCCGGTTAGTCCAGGTTTCACCGTAAAACGCTCTCCATAGTAGGGGATGATCTCGATCAACTGCTTGACAAAGTGGTCACGTTCAGGTCTTGGCCCCACAAAACTCATCTCACCATTCAGCACATTCCACAACTGCGGGATCTCATCGATACGCCATTTTCGCATAAGATGACCGATTCTGGTGATGCGCGCATCGTTGTTCTGAGCCCAGACCGGCCCTGTCTCATTTTCTGCATCGGTGCGCATGGATCTGAATTTGTACATCAAAAAAGGTTTGCGGTTCTGCCCCACACGTTCCTGGGAAAAGAGGATCGGGCCCTTCGAATCTAGCTTGATCGCAGCAGCCACTAGCAAAATGAAAGGCAATAGAACGATCAACATGGTCAGAGAGAATATCATGTCGAGGGATCGCTTGATGAAGCGGCGGGTCCGGGATTTTTTAAACCCTTGGGAAAAAATGAGCCATCCGGGGTTGATCTCCTCGACGATAAGTTTTCCCATCAGCATTTCGTAGAAAGTACTACCTTCTATGACGTCGATTCCGTTGACCCGACATTTTAGCAACTCTTTTATCGGCAGGGCATTGCGCCTCTGTTTGAGAGAGACTACGATTTTTTTAGTCTGCAAAGTCTGCGCAATTTCGCAAAGGTTTTCAAATGAATGCTGGCATACGAAATCAATATCTTTACTATCGCATGTATCCGGCCAATTGTCTTGGGATACCACCGCGACGATACGATATCCGCTATCTTTTCTATTATTGACCTCGTTAAAAATCTCCTTGCCAATATCGCTGGACCCAAGAATGATCAATGCCGTATCGAACAATCCACGTTTTAAAATTTGGTTATATGCAATGCGCCATGAAGTTATAAAAACAATAATAATGATGATAGCGATTAAAAATAATCCTTGGTGAATAATTATATTTGGAAAAACAAAATAGATCACCGCAAGGATAATGGAAGCGACACCCAAGGCTTGTAAAAGACGGATGCTAAGCTCCACCAAATTATCGGTTTTTTCCAAATCATAAAGATCGTTATAATACAGGCAAACTTGGCATAACGCGGTGATCAATAAGGCTTTTATGGCCGTGCTCACTTCAATATGTGGGCTTTTTTGGCCAAGAATCACCCCATATGCAATAAGCACCGATAGGAAAATGATGCTGCCTTCTCCCAGCACGAATATTGCATTTCTGATGGGGTAATATTGCTTGAATATTCTCAACATCGGCGAGTAACGCTTCCCATTAGGTTATCCTGGCAGAGCTGACCTACCTGGAGATGCGAACCGGCATTGAACACTTCGATCCGACCTGGTGGATAGTAAACATTGTGTGGTTATTGATCTTTTTTCCCGTAATATTTCTTCCCGTAACCATAGTATTTTTTCAAGGAGAAATCCGAATAGTTAAGGACAATACCAAGTATTTTCTCTTTTCCTATCTGCGCAATAACCTCTGAAACGGCGTTCTTTGGCGTGGCACCGGCTTTGACAACCAGAATAATACCATCAACAAGGTTCACCATGGCCAGGGTTTCTGACGCCATGGAGGGAGGAGGAGAATCGACTAAAATATATCTATCGTCGTATCGACTGGCCACCTCGTCTAACAGCGCTTTCATTTTCTTGGAGGTCAACAATTCGGTTGGATTTATAGGCGCTTGCCCCGCGGGCAATATGGTGAGCTTAGGAATCGGGCTTTTAAGCAGCACCTTGGACAACTCAGTACCGGACGTCAGATGCTCGCTTAAACCAATTGCTTTATCATAGCCGAAATAAGAGTGTATCGTCGGCTGCCTTAGATCGCAGTCGATGAGCATGACATACTCTTCTATCCCCTGGGCGATGCTGGCCGCCAGATTTGAAGCGACAAAAGACTTTCCATCGTTAGGCAAAGCACTCGTTACCAGGATCTTTCTCGGAGGCTGACCGGTTGAGGGGAATAGTAGATTCGTTCTAAGAACTTTGAAGTATTCGGCTTCAACGGATTGCGGCGCATGATAAGTTACCAGGTTCTGGTGGAGCTTTTTGTTAAAGGCAATTTTACTGCTTCTGCTTAATGCGACAACATTTTCTATGTGACGCATATCTTTCTTCTTCACCGAACTCGTATGCACCGATGGCATATTTTTAGATGCCTGCTCATTTGATTTTTCAAGTGCATCAAATATCTTGCCCATATTGTCACCTATAAACCATTGGATACTGATATCAGAAAAGCATTAAAATTTTAAATAGTTTATCTAGCTTCCTCCGAGTTTACCCACGGCCTGTAAAGCCGCATCCGGCCCTATAATGCTAAGTATTCCGAAGACACCAAACAATCCGACCACTAAAATTGTATAAGCGACGCTCGCTGCAATATTCACCTTCCTGAGAAACAATTCTTTGGCATTGAGAAGTTGCGGAATCATCACCAAGACGGGCATTCCATACTGTTCTTCGATTTCGTCGGGTCGTCGGAAGGATGGCCACACAATTTCCAATAGCAAAGCCAAGCCTCCGCCAATTGCGAAACCAAGCGCAACAATTATCAAAAACAACTTCTTCAAGTCTGGTTCAACCGGCCTTTGGGGTACCCTGGCTGGATCGATAATCCTGAACTGCTCTCCCTTTTGTTTGCGCTCCATGTTTACGGCAATGTCGGCCTCCAGCTTCCTGTTGAGCAGGGACTCATAAGTGGTCTGAATATTCTCATAGTCGCGTCTCAAGCTGAGAAGCTCTTGTTCCCTTTTGGGGATGTTCTCAATACGGTCCTGGTACTGGTCGATCTGCGATCTCAAGCCTTCAATTTCCGCTTCAATCATCTGAATTTCCCTTACATTTTCAGAAAGTTGCAGACGGAGTTGAGGGGGTATACGCTGCGAAAAACCGGCCATATCATTCTGAGAAAGGCTCTCATTGGAATTCGCTTCGGCTTCAGCAATTTGCCTCTTCAGGCGTTGAATATCCGGATGCTTTTCGGTGTAGCGCGACTGCATCGTTTCCAGCTGGGATCGGAGTTCCTCCAGGGATGTTGAACCTTGATTCCGGGTTTCCCCTGCCCCGATGACCACCACTGAGGGCTCCCGGGTGCGAGCTTGATTATTCAACTCAGCCAAACGCGACCTTGCATCGCGCAAGCTTTGTTGACGATCAGACAAATTGGATTGAAGCCTTTCGAGAATCCGCAAATTGGTTTCCAGTTGTTCGGGCAACTCCCCCATGTTGTCCTTTCGGTAGTTTTTTATACTTTCTTCAAGTTCCTCCAACCGGACCCGCATGCTTTCCAATTCAGATTCTAAAAAATCACTGGTTCCGATGGCTTGAGATTCTCTAGCCTTTAAATTTTCATCAATAAAATAGGATGCCAAACCATTTGCGACGCGCATCACTTGGTCAGGGTCTTTCCCTTTAAACATGATTGTGAATGCCTCGGTTTCTCTGCGACGGTCCGTGATGACATCGATTGAGATTTGATTCCTCAGGCTTTCAACCTGGTCTTCGATAAACATCTTTTCAAAGTCAGGGCCTCTGAACAAACCGAAATCTTTAATAATTTTTTCTAAATTGGTCCTGCTGAGGATTTGTTGAGATATGGTATTGATGCGCTGCGCCGTATCTTCAGTGACGATGGATTGAACGAAGCTTTGCGGGACCCGCTGGCTCTCCACCAGTATTAACGTCTTCGCCTCGTATACCTTAGGCAGGAAAAATGCCAAAAAGATACCGACGCTGAGGGCAATGCTGAGTGGCACCATGATCATCCATCTTCTTCGGATGACCAGGTCGATCACGAATTCCGGCGTTATCTTGAATTTTACGTCGTCCATTTTTCGATCCTCATTAATTTCACTTAAAATATCTTGATCTTACACAATCTCATATAATTTCATTTTGTTCAACATGGATTTGTAGCTGATCTTCAGCAACGCAGCGGCCTTCTTGCGATTCCAGTTGGTCTTTTCCAGAGCCTTTTGCATAAGTTTCTTTTCGGTCCGGCATGCGAATTTCTCACATATGTGTTTAAGGGAAAAATCGCTCAAAGCCGGCAGGTAATTTTTGATTTCCAAGACAGTAGGCTCGGCTTCCGTCACCATGGCCTGATAAAAAAGATTTGGCGATTCATTTTTCGATTTCGACATTTCACCGTAAAAAGGAAAACTTCGCTCTGATCCGGTGGCGATAAACTCGTTGATCATGCGTTTCAGTTCATCGATATTCCCCGGCCAGTGGTAGTCACTAAACCGCGCCATCATCTTAGCCGAAGGAAACATGAAGCTTTGCTTCATTTGGGAACAGCCAAGGATGGAAAAGTAATCGCACAACAACGGGATATCTACAATTCGATTCCTCAGGGACGGCAACTGAACCGGAATGACATTGAGCCGGTAAAAAAGCTCCTTTCGGAACAAGTCGCGCTTCACACGATCCTGCAGATCCGCTTGACATGTTGCTATGAAGCGGATCTGCATAGTTGGATCTTGGCCCCTCCTGCTCGATTGATCTTCCATCAATAATAAAACTTCACCTTGGGCTTTCTTGTTCAGATTCTCTATTTTATCAAGTAAAATTAATTTCTTACCGTTAATCGCCCCGATCTTGTCCAATGATTCAGTCATGTGGGTATTGCTTGTGGTCTCTGCACAGCAACAGACACGAAGCGGTTGCGCTTGCAAGGCGGCACAATCGATTTTGATGAAAAACACGCTTGAAGCCGTAACGTCGGCGATGAACCGTGCAAGAAGCTCTTTGCCAGTGCCTCTCTCGCCGGAAATCAGGATAGGTTCGTTTGCCTCCTTTAAACTGGGCAACATGGCATTGATCCGCCGGATGGCTTCCGACTCGCCCACCAGCAGTTGTTGGCAAACGGGCGAATCGACCGAGTGACCGCTTGAAACAAGCCGGAGGAAAGCCTGCACAAACCCCTTTTCACCATATTCTATGGGCAGGAAATTCACCGCTATTTTCAGTCCATACAGGTCAAAAAAGGATTCGGACAACTCGTTGGAAAGCAACACCAAGTTGGTGGCTGTTTTCAGCGTATAAATGGCAAGGATAAATCGCCAGGCAACCGAACGTTCATCTGTCCTGACGACGATGGTATCTGGGTTGATCGAACGCAGGTTGTCGAAACAGATAGTCTCCCTTTCAAAGCAGAGCACGCTCGAGTCTTGCCTGACGATCAAGCTTCTCAGGTAGTCTCTCTCAAATGAGGATTTCGCAAAGACAATGACTGGTCTTATGTCCATTGTTGACAACTCAAATAGCTGCAAATAGTTCCCATCTGGTTGCGTTCACAAGTCTGAGCAATTTACGCGGTTGCTTGCTTCTCGGTTTAATCTGAGCAGGTTAAACGATCTGGAATCAGATGCAAGCCGTGCTCTGGAATGTCTGCAAGTAGTATGCCTGCGCATCAATCCAACAATCCGCAGGTACTGCTCTTTTCCTCAATTCAAATTTTTATATAATTTTATAATGAGTTAAGCGCTATTTTGGTAGGATTGAAGGGCCGGTGAGACATGACAAAACTCTATGGGAAAGAATCTGACAAATTTATAATTGTGTAAATTTATACCACTATTGGGCAGACTGTTTCATGTCGGAATCTTTGAAGATTGGTCTATCCACCGGGTACCCAAAGAGGTGGGTACCGAAAGAGGCGAATTTTTTGGGCAGGCAAACAATCTGCAACTCACTTCCGTTTCGGAAATAGAAATCCTTTCCGGCGGCGCGACAAATCAAACAGATAGGCGACAGGAGAAGAATTTTACTCTACAAATTAGGTTCGACTACACGATGTGATTGTCGGCGGTCTTCGCAGGCCCGACGATCTGATCCTGAACGCCTTTCAGGAATATAAAACGTATAAACAAATTGACGACGATCTTCTATTTTTCTTCTGCCGCCATTGTCTTTGGATATAAGGTTCATTCGGTTATCCCTTCCAGGCATTGCTTTATTATTGTGCATTTTTATTATCACCATCAATATAGATTCCATTGCGTTTTCATCGTGAAAAGGGAACCATCGTTTTTAAAATAATTTTGATATGCAATTATAATACCTTTTTACCTCGATAGGATTAAAGACCACAATCAATCCACACTATTTTTAATGATTTGTTTTTATTGGAATTTTTTATAATACCGGAAGTGCCGTGCAATCTGCGCAACGAACCATGGGCGGTGTTGTGTCACCAATTTGCCAAAGGAAAAGGAAATTTATTACTCTAATATGTACTTTATGTAAGGCAGGGGGCTATCAGGTCTGCCATTGATCTGGTGTTGATCAAGGCTGTCTAAATGAGTCCGTTCTACGGGTTATTAGTTTTCCCGGCTACTTGCAGGAGGGTTGATGCTAAGCTCAGTAATTTTATTCAAAAGGGTCTTATAACTCACCTTTAGAATCTTGGCCGCCTTGCTGCGATTCCAATCCATTTTATCGAGAACATAGGCAATGATTTCCCTTTCCACTTTATCCACGGCCTTTTTTTTGGCGGCCTTGAGGGAGAAAGAATTATTGTCGATCAGGTTCTTGTTGTCTAGATCAAGGAAGGATCGCACCGTTTCAACACTTTGTTCTCTGTTCGGGACCATAGGCGAGGATTGTTTTTGTCCTGTGGCTTCGAACAACTCATCTACGATTAGATGGCTGTCACCTAATACCAGCATGCGTTTCAGGATATTCTGCAACTCACGCACATTGCCTGGCCAATGATATTGTTTGAGTCTTTCGATTACTTCACGAGTTGGACGCTCGATTTTGACCGAACCCAATTGAGACGCATATTGGTCGAGGTAGTAATCGATGAGCGGCTCGATGTCTTCGGGCCTTTCCCGCAAAGGACTGATGTAGATTTTAATGATGTTCAGTCGATAGTACAAATCCTCTCGGAATTTGCCGTCGCTGATATCTTGTTTCAAATCATGATTTGTCGCAGCTATTACCCATGTGTCTGTTTTTAAATCTTTTTCTGATCCCAATGGTGCAAATTCGCCGCTTTGCAGCACGTGAAGCAGCTTGGCTTGCAGCACGAGCGACATATCCCCGATTTCATCGAGTAACAGGACACCGCCGTGCGCCATCTGGAATTTTCCCCGGTGTTTCTGTTCCGCACCGGTGAAGGCACCCCGTTCATAACCGAACAGCTCGCTTTCCAAGAGCCCTTCCGGAAGTGCGGCGCAATTGATTTTTACGAAGGGTTTGCCGACGCGAGGCGATTTTTGGTATAGATTCTGGGCAATCACCTCTTTTCCCACACCGCTTTCCCCCAAGATGACGGTGTTGAATCCGGTGTGGGCGACATGCTCCACAAGCTCTTTGATTTTCTTAATGTTTTCGCTGACACCTATGATCGGTGGTCCCATTTCGCACAATCTCTATTTAGCAAGAAGGTCACGGGCCGCTTTTTCAAGCTCCGGCAGCTTGAACGGCTTCTCCATCACCAGGTCGGCCTTGGCTTCTTTCGCAAGCGCCTCCGGGTGCTCTCCCCATCCAGTGATGGCAATAACCGGCAACTTGGGAAATTTTTTTTTAACGATGGAAATCACGGCAACACCGCTGATGTTTGGCAGCACCAGATCCGTGATGATAATATCCAGATCGTCTTTGCCCGACTCGATCATTTTAAGCCCGTCCAATCCGTTTGAGGCGGATAGGACGACGTAACCCTTCTGCTTGAAAAACTTACAGAGGGCGGATAATACCTCCTCTGTGTCGTCAATGATCAGGACCTTATATGACGAAACCATTTGCCGCTCCTTTTACAAGTGGGTGACGGCTGCCTTTAATTCACGTATGACATTTGTTTCATACAATAATATCATTCAACTGGCAAGATGATTGGCGTTAAAATCATGAGTTTGGGCGGCTATAGCAAAGGGGATTCGCTGGTGGGATTCGAAACACATAAAAAAAGCCCACATAGGATACGCCGGGCCTTTTGTGTTCTCAATGACCGGGATGCGTTTCTTTACATTTAATGAATCGACTTTCTTTTGATAAAACTTGCCAGCCCGATGAGGCCGATACCCAGCAGCACCATGTTAATGGGTTCAGAGAAAGATTGGGTAACCAAATAGGGGCTATCGGCAATGCCTGCGGTTGCACTGACACAAAACAGGATTACCGCCAAAAGCCCTGTGACCGGCAAAATATAGCGAAACACCCGTTTCATCGTACACCTCCTCTTCCTCGCATTCTTTTTTTGCGGATTTGTTTTTCTTAAGAGCAATAGAGATGCCAAATCAAACGAATGTGATGAAAAAAGAATCTTTATCCTTTGTTTTCAGTTCATTATTGATTCATCCACGATTTTTCGGGGATCGTCCTACAATGGAAACGGCTTGGTTTTCTGTGTAGTCTATTTCCTATTTGTGCAATGGACTACATAGTTTAAGCCTTTGGGGCTGGCTTTGAGGAAATCAGATTTCCCATACGCCTTTATGAGAGGGGTACCCCAGGGCATTTTTCAATTGGGCCATGAAAATTTTTCGAGAGATGTTGCGCGCGCCCATGCGCGCCAGGTGGTCTGTGGGCACCTGGCAATCGATCAGGTGGAACTGGTTTTCCAGGAGATAGGTGATGAGATGGTACAGGCACACCTTGGAGGCGTCACTCATGGTGGAGAACATGGATTCGCCGAAAAAGATGCGGCCCATGGCGATGCCGTAAAGGCCGCCGACCAGCTGGCCGTCATGCCAGGCTTCGACGCTGTGAGCATACCCCAGGGTGTGAAGTTGAATGTAGGCGGCCGCCATTTCCGGCGTAATCCAGGTGCCCTCGCCATTTTCCGTCCGAAGGCGGCCGCAGTTGTGGATGACCTGGTCGAAGGCGGTATCGAAAGAGACTTGATAGATTTGCCTGCGGATCGTCCTTTTGAGCGATCTGGATGGATTGAATTCGTTTGGGTAGAGCACCATGCGCGGATCGGGCGACCACCACAGGATGGGATCGCCCTCGGCATACCAGGGAAAGATGCCTTGCCGATAGGCGGCCAGGAGCCGGCCGGGGCTCAGATCGCCGCCGACGGCCAGCAAGCCTTCCGGGCTGGCCAGATGGGGTGGTGGGAAGATGTGTTTGTCGGGCAGTGCGAATACGGGCATGGCGAGGGTGTGGCTTGCTATGAGCGGATTGGGCGGGAACAATACCCGTCGATTAACGGGCGGGGATAAACCCCGCCCCTACACATTCTGGCATATGAGTCGATTAACGGGCGGGTATAAACCCCGCCCCTACACATTCTGGCATATGATGTGGGCCCCGCCCTTACATATTCCACGGCATGATGTGGGCCACTGAGTCGTAGGGGCGGGCTTTACGCCCGCCCGAATATCGGTCCGAGAGCAGATTGAACCAACCTAATCGTACGCGAAGGTCAGCTTCTCCTCTTTCAAATCAATGGTCACTTTGCCGCCCTTCTCCAGCTTTCCGAACAGGATTTCATCGGCCAGGACATCCTTGACGTTGGTCTGCAGAATCCTGGCCAGCGGACGGGCGCCGTAATCAGGATCGTAACCTTTTTTGGCCATCCATTTGCGGGCCGCGTCGGTGTAAGCCAGCTCGACCTTCTTGGCGGCCAGCTGGACGGCGAACTCGGACATGAACTTGTCCACGATCTGCTCCATGATGTCCGTGTTCAGTCCGTTGAAAGTGATGGTGGCATCCAGCCGGTTGCGGAATTCCGGGCTGAAATATTTCTCCACGGCCGTCTTGCTTTTGCTCGAGGCATCCTTCTTGGGGTCTCCGAATCCGATGGTGGATGCAGCCATCTCCCTGCTGCCGGCGTTGGAGGTCATGATCAGGATGACGTTGCGAAAATCGGCCTTCTTGCCGTTGTTGTCGGTCAAGGTGGCGTGGTCCATCACCTGCAGCAGGATGTTGAACAGGTCGGGATGGGCCTTTTCGATTTCGTCGAGCAGCAGCACGCTGTAGGGGTGCTTGCGGATGCCGTCGGTGAGCAGGCCGCCCTGGTCGAAACCGATATAGCCCGGCGGTGCGCCGATGAGGCGGGCCACGGCGTGCTTTTCCATGTACTCGCTCATGTCGTAGCGCATAAACTCCACGTTCATGTTGAGCGCGATCTGGCGGGCCACTTCGGTCTTGCCCACGCCGGTGGGACCGGTAAAGAGGAACGAGCCGACGGGCTTTTCAGGGTGGCCCAGCCCGGCACGCTGGCGCTTGATGGCGGTGACCAGGGCCGAGATGGCGTCGTCCTGGCCGAAGACCACCTGCTTGAGCCGGCCATCCAGGGTCTCGAGCTTGGCCTTGTCCGGTGTGGAGACGCTCACGGTGGGCACGCGGGCCATCTTGGCCACGATCTTTTCGATATCGGCCGGATTGATCTTGGTGCGGTGAGCGCCGCCCGACAGCCGCACGAAGGCGCCGGCCTCGTCGATCACGTCGATGGCCTTGTCCGGCAGGAAACGGTCGTTGAGGTATTTGGCAGAAAGGTCGCAGGCCGCTTTCAGGGCCATGTCCGTGTAAACGATGTCGTGGTGCTCCTCGTAGCGTGTGCGCAGCCCCTTGAGGATCTTGACGCTCTCGGCGATGGAGGGTTCGGAGATTTCGATCTTTTCGAAGCGCCGGGACAGGGCGCGATCCTTTTCGAAGTGGTTCTTGTATTCCTCGTATGTGGTCGAACCGATACAGCGGATTTCGCCGTTGGCCAGCACGGGCTTGAGGATGTTGGACGCATCCATGGAACCGCTGCTGGTGGCCCCGGCACCGACGATGGTGTGAATTTCGTCGATGAACAGGATGACGTTCTTGCTCTTCTGCAGTTCACCGATCACGCCCTTGAGACGCTGCTCGAAATCGCCCCGGAACTTGGAGCCGGCCAGCATGCCGCCCAAGTCCAGGCTGTAGATCCGCATCTCCTTGAGCATGTCGGGCACTTCGGCGTTGAAAATTTTCTGGGCCAGCCCCTCGGCCATGGCGGTTTTGCCCACACCCGGCTCGCCGACGAAAACGGGATTGTTCTTGCGGCGCCGACACAGCACCTGCATGGTGCGTTGCAGTTCGTCTTCCCGCCCGATGAGCGGATCGAGCTTACCTTCGCCGGCCATCTGCACCAGGTCGGTGGTGTAGGTCTCCAGGAAACTGGCCTTTTTCTTCTCCTTATCAGCCTCGGCCTCTTTTTCGGTTTTGCCGAAACCGATTTGATCCGGGCGCGGCGGTTCGACCGGGATATCGTGGGAAATATAATTCAGTACATCCAGGCGGGTGATGCCTTCCTGGTTGAGAAAGAATACGGCGTGGGAATCCTTCTCCATGAAAATGGAGGCCAGGATATCGCCGACCGACACTTCCGATTTCTCGGCCGAGCGCACATGATTGACGGCGCGCTGGATCACCCGCTGGAAACCGATGGTCTGCTGCAGGACGTACTCGCTGCCATCGGGGATCACTTCCATCTTTTCGCTGAAAAAATTCTCCAGCGCCTGCTTGAGATGCTCCACGTCTCCGCCGCAACCGCCCACGATTTCCAAGCCGTTGCTGTCGTGCAGGATGGCATAGAGGATATGTTCGATGCCCACATATTCGTGGCGGCGGCGCTTGGCCTCTCGAACGGCGAATCCCAATGTAACGCTGAGTTCTTTGCTGATCATGGTCTTATGCTTTCTCCATGGTGCATTTTAAAGGATGCCCGTTGTCACGGGCCATGCGAACGACCGTATCGACTTTGGTTTCGGCGATCTCGTAAGTAAACAGGCCGCATACGCCGATGCCCTGCTTGTGGACATTGAGCATGATGCGGGTCGCGTCCTCTATTGACTTGTGAAACACAGCCATGAGCACCTGCACGACGAATTCCATTGTCGTATAATCGTCGTTGTGAAGCAAGACCTTGTACATGGCCGGTTCGCGGAGGTCATGTTCGGTCTTTGCATTAACATCCCCTATGGTTTCGGGTAAATACTCACTCATGAGATCAATATTCTATCGATACATGCTTTCATCTCATCTCGCTTTTTTGAAAATCATTATAAGCATCAGGGTCCGAGTTTGTAAAGAGCCTGGATAGGCGGAGGCTCTGCAAAAACAACGGCCCGGATGTGGGCGCTTGGGGCCTATATAGATTATCGCTCCGAAGGGGCAGATTCTTGAGAGTGGTGTCTTTTTGGTGTTGCGTTGGCAGGGGATAAAGGTCGACAGATGTTGGGATTGGAAACGGGCGGGGATAAACCCCGCCCCTACTGCGCCCGTTAATGGCCACGACCTGGATCTTATCCAAACCTTGTAGGGGCGGGCTTTACGCCCGCCCTCGGTTCAAGTGTTCCGTCTTGTATTCGGGCGGGGATAAACCCCGCCCCTACACATCAGGGGTAACAACCAGGCGGGTGCACCATCATACCGGCCCCACGCACATCCGGGGCAAAACCGCAAGCGGCAACCCTTGCCCCCGACGCATGCGATTCCGTGGGGAAACCTAATTCGGCCGTCTCTACCTTCGGCGTATGCGATTTCGTGGAAAAACCTAATTCGGCCGTCTCTACCCTCGGTCTCGTAGGGGCGGGGTTTATCCCCGCCCGATCCAACGCAATGTTATGTCGGCCTTATCCGGTCTCTCCAATCCGGCCATACGTACGAGCCTGACCATGGATAATCCGATGCCGACCGAACCAGATTCGACCGCACCGGGTTTTCAAAAATATAACATGCCACATTGAACAAACCCTCTTCGGCCCGGATTGCATGATCGTAAAAGCTGCGCTGCCACAGTTTACGATTGGGTTCAAATTGCCTTGCGGCAACTGTCATTTTTCCTTTGACCCTTCTTACAAATGCGACAACATCGGGGTCCTGCAGGAGCAAGTGAAGATGATCGGGCATGATGCACCATGCATACAGGGTTGCGGATCGTGCAGAAGATATATCATCAAGGGTACCCGCCAAATCTTCAGCAAGCATAGGATACCGACTGAACCATGGATATTTTCGATAGGTCGCTACTGTTATGGAAAAGGGATGGTTCTGCCGATAGGCCGTGGCGGTCAATCGAATGGATTTGCGTTTTGATGGAGGTATCACCGTAGCGCCTTGGTCGATTGGGGGTGGGAATAACACCCGCCGGAGTTGCTGGGTAGTATTCGGGCGGGCGTAAAGCCCGCCCCTACTCCGCCCGTGCGTGGCCACGACCTGAAACTTATCCAAACCTCGTAGGGGCGGGCTTTACGCCCGCCCTCGGCTCAACGTGTTCCGTCTTGTATTCGGGCGGGGATAAACCCCGCCCCTACACATCAGGGGCAAAGCAACATGTGCCCGATATAACACCAACCCGCACACATCCGGCTGTCCCTAACCCCGGCCTCGTAGGGTCGGGGTTTATCCCCCACCCGATCCCACCGGCCATCGTCGTAGGGGCGGGGTTTATCCCCGCCCATTCAAATTTTTCATGCCTTCAGATACACGATCTCCGGCTTCAGGCCGCTTCGGCTGATGTGGATGCGGGCAAGGCTCAACCCGGCGCCGTTTCTGGATTGGCTGGCCGATCCGGGGTTGATGTACAGAATGGCGTCGGTGGTTTTGATTTCGGCTCGGTGGGTGTGGCCGCTGACGACTACCTGGACGCCGGCGGCGACCGGGTCGAGGTCGAGGGTCAAGATGTCGTGGAGCACGTAGAAGGTGATGCCGGACAAGGTCACCATGTTCACGGCCGGCAATTGCTGGGCCAGGCAGCCGCCGTCGGTGTTGCCGCGCACGGCGGTGACCGGTGCGATCCGTTCGAGGGCATCGATGATATCGGGGGCCCCCACGTCTCCGGCGTGGATGATGTGATCGACCCCGGCCAGTGTATCCGAAGCCTGCCGGTTTAAAGATCCGTGCGTATCTGAAATAATGCCGATGACCATTCTATCGCCTTATCGGCCGCAGCACTTTTTGTACTTTTTGCCGCTGCCGCACGGGCAGGGATCGTTGCGGCCCACTTTTTCGTTGCTGCGGCGAACAGGTTTCTTTTTGGGCGGACCGGACTCCCCCCCGGAAAAGACCAGCTCCTGGTCCTGCTTCTTCTGCATCTCCTCCAACGAGGCCGGTTCGGCCAACTGGATGCGGAACAAGATGCCCAGGGTCTCCTCCTTGATGCGCCCGATCAGCGCCTCAAACATCTCGAACCCCTCTTTTTTATACACCAGCAGGGGATTTTGCTGGGCATAGCCGCGCAGGCCGATGCCCTCCTTGAGATGATCCATGCTGAGCAGGTGATCTTTCCACAGGTTGTCCACGGTTTGCAGCATGATGATGCGCTCCAGGTGCCGCATGGCA